>Ga0075158_10000180_pt1 | contig 49322 bp, 32 predicted proteins | sample JI91814BDNA_FD_70968 | JGI IMG/M metagenome (GOLD analysis project Ga0075158, IMG submission 70968) | Wastewater effluent complex algal communities from Wisconsin, to seasonally profile nutrient transformation and Carbon sequestration -... | ecosystem: Engineered > WWTP > Effluent > Algae... | reverse complement strand
AATCTACGGTTCTGCGTGTGCCATTTGTTCGTATGTTTAGTGCTTTAACGCCGCAAGGTCTCACCAACCTTCGGCGTTATCCGCTTTATGCCACATTTCAGCCTAGAGAAAGTGCCTACTTTGATGCGAGCCTGTGGTCAATTTCAGCTGAAACCGTTAATCTTTGAATATCGAATTTTTTGATCTCACCCACTTGGCTGATGGCGAGTTTCCATGGGGCAGACCACCTACAAAGATAGCGGCGTTGATTTAGAGCTTTATGAGCAGGCGATGGAACGCTTGCCACGCTGGATGCACCGCACTTTTTGCCCTCGCGTCCTTCGCAACGATGGCGGTTTTGCGGGGCTCTTTAGCCTCGACTTCAAGGGAAACCTCTTCTCTCGAAAATACCAAGAACCAGTCCTCGTCTCTGGCACCGATGGTGTGGGCACGAAGTTGAAGGTCGCCCAACTTGTGGGGCAGCATGGTACCATCGGGCTCGATCTGGTCGCGATGTGTGTCAACGACATCTTGTGCTGTGGGGCCGAGCCGTTATTTTTCTTGGACTATGTCGCCATGTCGCGCGACAACCCACCTTTGCTCGAATCGATCGTTCGCGGAATTAGCGATGGTTGTGTGGACGCGGGTTGTGCATTGCTTGGTGGCGAAACGGCCATTATGCCCGACGTCTATCACGGCGATGATTACGATTTAGCTGGGTTTTGCGTTGGGGTTGTAGACAAGCCGGAAGCCATCACAGGCAAAGAGATTCGGGCTGGCGATTTGGTTGTTGGAGTCTCTTCCTCCGGTGTTCATTCCAACGGTTATAGCTTGGCTCGCAAAATCGTTTTTGATAAAGCTAAGCTCGCCATCGATTCGTACGTGGATGAACTCGGGACAACGGTTGGAGAAGAACTACTGCGTCCCACTAAGATTTATGCTTCGTTAGTACGCAACGTTCTGAACCATTATCGCGTCAAGAATGTGGTTCATGGCATCGGTCACATCACCGGTGGTGGCTTGCTTGAGAATACGGAACGAATCTTGCCACCTGATGTCGATTTGGTCTTCAAGCAAGCTTGGGAAATCCCAGCTGTGTTTCAATGGATGCAGCGGTTAGGCGAAGTTCCTCACGATGAAATGTTCCGCGTATTCAACATGGGTGTCGGCCTCACTTTCATCGTAAGTCCATATTACGCCCAAGCCATCATGGACATGGCTAAAGAAGCAGGGAATCAGAGTTGGATTATCGGTGAAGCGGTAGCCGGATCGGGCAAGAGCCGGTGGGCGACTTAAGCGTCGATCGTGCACAACATACTGCTGGCAAGTTCGCTTGGTCTGACTTTACCCGCCCGTGCAACGATGTATTCCAAGCTCTTCACATATGTCTGCAGTCGTTCCAGCAATTGAGGTTGAATGGAAGTGGGGGCCTTAGGCGCAGAATAGGATGAGAGCATGCCGCTATAGCCGATGTTGGGCTGCGGTGCTTGAGGCTGTCGCAATAAGGTTTCAATCGCTGATTGCCCGCACCATGCATGAGCCCCCAAGGCAAATAGCTTGGCAAAATCTTCAACGCTTCCCAGCGATGCATCGATGATCACTTTCAGTTCGTCTGCCCCACCATTCGCCGAGTAACTTGATTTGGCTAAGCGAACTTCGCTCAGAGCTTCTGCAACGGAAATCGTAGAGTGGCTTCCAGCTCTATCGTCAAATAAACTGGGGCTCCAAGTGAGCACTACAAAGTCAACTTTGCAGGCGAGAGCCAATGTAACATCGGCTTGCACATTTCCTGCCGGAATCGCAAAGCCGATGGGGATTTTGTGCTCCGTGACTTCTCGCAACATGGCCACGCGATGTATCAGTGAGTTAGTATCAAGCACATCGATGGGCCAGTTAACAACCGACTCTGCTCCAGCGTATTGCTTGTTTTCTTCTGCTTGGGCAAACGTCTCGCTGCAGAAGTTCAGTTCAATAAGGTCCGACATTTCCAGTTCGGCTAGGTCGGGAGAATGATCGCTCCAAATCTGAGCAATGCGCAAGGGCGTTGCCGCCGCAGGAAGTTGTTCCATCATCGAAATGGGCACCGCTATCGCTGAGCCAAGTTGACGTACTGCTGCACATAAATTGGTGGCTGTTTCCTTCGACAGATTCTTCCAGGGGATACGTCGAAAAAGGAAAGGTGACTTCAGCGAGATCACACGTCCGCCCGGTGGCGTCAAACGGCAATCGAGTTGTGGGCTAACACCAAATGGTGATTCGGCTAGAGAGCTCAGGGCCGGAAACTTCCAACCGAGTCGTTTTAGGCTGTGCATAAATGTCATCTTGTTTGGAAGAGGTAGTGTCGTAAGAGTCCTAGCCGTTGACCGTACTTGCGTCGATCACATATTTGCGAAAATCTTTGGCATTGGCATCTACGCCACTATTTAACAACAAAAGACCCAGTCTCAGCTTATCGGATTCTTTCATCCTCGATTCGGTCAATTGAGGAGCACTCTGATGGATTTCGCTTACGACATACCACGTTCCACCCGATGCTCCGTATCCGGCATTCGGCCCCACATTTCCAAGTAGAACCAATGTACCATCCCGCATGAAGGCTCCTGCGTGTGAACCGACTGAGCCTTCGACCAAGATGTCGGCTCCTTGCAGTCCAGCACCACACCGCGCGCCCGCGCTGCCATGCACGACAATCAAACCGCCCGATGCCATGGCTCCCACCGCCACTCCCGCATCTTTGCGAATAGAAATGACTCCTGACTGAAGGGAATGTCCTAATCCGGTTTCTGCCGTTCCAAGGATCTCGACATCGGCATCACGCAATGCGGCTGCGCAGTAGTCACCCACATCGCCATCAATGACGAAAGTGCATGCAGGTACAGCATTGAGCAGATTGTGTTTTTTTTCCGGACAGGATAATCGTATTCGCTTCACTTCAGAGCGGGTTGAGATCAAACTTCGGATTTGATCGTTTACCGCTCTGGAGTTTAGGCCAGATAAGTCCAATGAAATCTCTGATACGTCGGCAGTCAATTCACAGCCCTTTGAATGGCAAATGAGAAGAGCAATTCAGGTCGAGTTGCTTCGCGTATTTATTGTAATCGAACTCCAATCTGGGGGCGAAAATCGTTCCAAGCGCCGGTTTTCCGCCGAATTTCCCGGAAAATCGGGGCGTTTTCCCATCTCCCGTGACGGGACACGGGGACGTGCAGAATCCGCTCCACTTTGGGTCAATATTTGTTTTTTCGAAGAACCATAGTTCGCCAGGTCGGGTCCCTTAGCGCCAACATCATAGCTGTATACGTGAATACGCCAAGTATCACAGCGATCCACCACGCGGCTGTTGTGGGGAGCCATAACGCTCCAGCTGCAGTTAAACTTCCCAAAGTTGTGCCCAGAATGGATCGGATGATAGTTGGCCCGAGCTCTTGCCCCATCTTTCGTAGTTGCAAACGCTGATACAAAATTGGGAGCATGATCAACACACTGAGCAAAGTGTACCCTGATGTGGCGATCGCCAAACCGAGAACTCCCCAGTATTGAACGCCTGCAATCTTGAATCCCATTCCCAACGTAAACGCTAAGGCTCCGATGATAGAAGGGGTTCTCGTATCGCCCAACGCATAGAAACACTTTGCAATCAGATCACCCACCGCCGACGCAACAAAGAAACCTATCAAGGCGATCAACAACATAGAGACCTGAGTTGTGTCTTGTGATGTAAACTGTCCCCGTTCCAATAGCGTTCTGATTGAAGCTTGTGCGAATAGCGATAAACCGACAACTACAGGTATGACCACCAGTAACATGCGGCGCAAATTCTCATAAAAGCGAACGCGAAATTGCGCAAGGTCTCCGCTATTGGCACCTGCTAAATCTGAAAACGCCATGGTGGATACTCCGCTCGACGCGACCAAGACTAAAGCCGTTATGAAGCGTTGTGCGTAGTTGAGATGTGAAATGGCACCTACCGTCAAGCCTGCTAACAAAACGCGATCAATGACGGGGTCAAGTTTTGTGTATGAGTTGAACGCAATCAGTGGGATGCTGCGACGTAGTGCCAACATCGTATTGGGAGGAAAAGATAACCGCTGCGGAATCGCAAACCGAATGGCAGGCGCCAAACAACTTAAAGTGGCCAATGTCCCCAAGAATAGACACCAAGCAATCCAATAAATGGGCTGCTCGAATTGAATGGGGATGAAAAGCAATAGGGTGATGGCAGATGGTCCAACTGCACTAGCCAAGGCGGGGATGATGAAATTCTGACGGCTATGATAGATGCCTTGGAGCCAACCTTGCACGGCACTGAGCACAATGAGCGGAGACAAGATTTGCAGCATGTTGCTAACGAGCGCATGCTCTTCGGCATCGAAACGTGGGTAGAGCAGGGTGGTGAGTCGGGACGCACAAAACCCTACGCAGAGTGTGGCGATCAGGCAGGTTCCAATGGCACATACGCCTACCGACAGTGCGACTTGTCGAAACTCTTGTTCATTTTTCGCACGTGAAGTCTCGTTCACATCCTGTATCAGCGGAACTAACAGTGGCACCATGATGTAGCCAATAAAACTGGTTAAGACAGCGCTCAATACGGTGGGTACAGCTAACGCTGCGCTAAAACTGTCGACTTCCTTCGAGGCTCCAAACTGATTGGCAATCACCACTTGAAAAACGACCTGCGCCAAGACTTGAAGCACGGCACAAATGGTGATCGCCGCCAGAGAGGTACTAGTCGCTGCGTTTCGAGAAGCGTTCATCGATTATTCCTTCGCTGAACGACTTCTTCAAAAAGACCTTCGATCTTGATCAGCCAGTTAGACAACTGATGTCGTTGGGTGGCGACTTCTCTCGCTTGTTGAGCTCTATCGAGCCATGGCTTGGGATGTTCTATTCGATCTAAGATGGCTGCCGCGATCGCTGACGGATTTTTTGTGGGAACAAGTGTGCCATAGCATTGTTTTCCCGTCTGGTCTCCTAATAATTCTTTGGGGCCAGAGGAACAATCTGATGCTAACACCGGAACCCCTAAGTACATGGCTTCCATGATGACATTAGGTAATCCCTCACATAGCGAAGCGAGGCACAGCAAGTCGGTATGGCGATAGAAGGGAAAGGGATTCGATCTAAACCCATGGAATCGAATGAACTGTTGCAAGCCATCTCGGCTGGCTTGTTGCTCAAGTTTTAATTTGAGTGGACCGTCGCCAACAAAGTCGACTTGGATTCGACGTTGCTTCTCGTGAATGAGAAACTTGGCTGCGTCATACACATCCTGTTGGCGCTTGATGTCCGTGATTCGTCCAATACACAAAACTCTCAACTCGACATTTTCGACATCCGTATAGTCGGCGATGGGCTCGTTCACTGCAGCGGAGATTTGTTCCTGATCGATCGCGCTATAAAGAACCTCAATGCGCTGTTCGGGAACGTGGTAATAGCTTTGCATTTCCCGAGCGATGGAATGGCTGACCGCAAGAACTCGATCGGCTTGTTGGTAAGCTCGGCCAAGCAGTTTTCGTTTTAGCCAACGAAATCGCTTTTCGTAAAATTCAAAATCGTCGATGGGGGAAGCAACAACAGTGGAAATTCTGGCGACGTTCAAGCCCGTGGAGGCAGGCCCCGTCAACTGTGTCATATGCAAGGCGCGATCGAATACCAAATCAAATTGGTTTTGGGAAATAATTTTTCGCAGATGGCGAATTTGTTGTTGACGAATTCTGCCCGGCCAATGGATCCAGTTCTTGGGTGCCTCTGCATCGAAGCTATGGATCGGTATATCGTGTGGTATAGAAGCGAGATGGGGGCCACTTCGGTGCTGAAGATATAGCTCTGGGGCAAAGCGGGAACGATCAAGGTTGCGGACCAGGAGCGCCATTTGTCGCTCGCTGCCGCCACCTTCCATCGAAGTGCTGCAACACAATACTCGAAGTGGTCTGCCCAGGCTCACACGACCCGCTCTCAAAGAGTGAGTGACAATAAGAGTTACACATCGCTATCGCTATGGGACAGGGGTGTTTTGGTTTTTGTCACCCGGTTCCGGAAGCGGCTCGTCATCAAGCAGTATGCGCCACGGAGGGGTTGTCAGGTCATCGAATTGCCCGCGAAGGGCGGACAATGTAAAAGCGACAACCGCACAACCCGCTACAATCAATGCAACCGGTAAAGCCACATAGATAACGCTCATGATTTTTGAGTTCCCGTGGGTTTGGATGCATCGGCTCTTTTGGGGAAAACTTGACTGGCCAGAGTCACGCCGACTACGGTGATGGAGCTCACGGGCATAAGCCCTGCCGCAATCAAAGGATGGATTAGGCCCACAACAGCCAATCCTACTGCAAAGATATTGTAACTGATTGACGCAAAAAAGTTTCGGCGAATGGCACGAATTGTATTTCGGCCTGCTTGAGAAAGATCCAATAACGCTGTGAGGTCCGCATTCTTGAGGTAAACCGCTGCGGCTTGAAGACTGATTTCAGCTCCACCTTTTACAGCGACGCCCACATCAGCCTGAGCTAACGCCACGGCATCATTGACACCGTCCCCGACCATCACGACCGAGAGTTTTTGCTGTTGCAGTTGTTGGACTACCTGTTGTTTGTCTTCGGGTGATTTGCCACCCCAGACCAAGTTGGAATCAAGACCCAATTGTTGTCCCACAGCAGCGACTACTTGAGGATGATCGCCTGATAGTAGGCCTACCTGCCAACCGGCTTTTTTCAATGCATCGACGACATCGACAATATCGCTGCGTAAATGGTCACCGATTCCCAGCGTTCCGATCAGTTTATGTTCGCAGGCTACGAATACGGGGCTACAACCTGCAGCTAGATAGTCTGCCTGATGTTGAAGGTTGGATTCATTCAATACAATTCCTTCCGACTCAACAAAAGCTCTATTGCCGATGAGCCATTGTTTTCCAGCAATCGATCCGCGAATTCCTCCGCCGCTGCGATATTCAACCTGTTCTGGTTCGATAGTTGTGCGACTAGCGTGCTCTGCGGTCTCATTTCCGAAACGCACCAAAGCCAATGCAATCGGGTGACTGCTCTTGCGTTCTAGTGCGACAATTGCAGGCCAATACTCTTTCGCAACATGATCAAAGCGAACTTCCACATCGCCAGTGGTTACTGTTCCCGTTTTATCGAGCAATACAACGCCTCGATCTGCAAGTCGTTGCAAGGCATCACCACCTCGAATCAAAATGCCTCGCCGTGCTGCTTCACCAAGGGCGAGGGAAATGGCCATTGGTGTGGCCAAACCTAGGGCACATGGGCAGGCGACAATCAGCAATGAGACTACGCGATCGACAATAGCATCAGGCCGATAGAAATAACAATAGGTCGCGGTAGCAACAGCTACGAACAAAACCAAAATCACGAAACGCCCCGCGAGTCGATCTGCAAGTTGCACGAGTGGCGTGCGCATCACTGCAGCTTTCTCAATGGTCGTCGCTAATTTGCCAACACGACTATCCTCGCCGACTTGTTCTACGCGAATTCGTATGGCGGAACCTCGGTTAACGGTTCCCGCAAAAACCGGATCGCCTGTCGTCACTACTACAGGAAGGGTCTCACCAGTCAATAAAGCCTGATCGACTTCGGTTCGGCCCTGAATAATCGAGCCATCAGCCGCGAAACTTTCCCCTTCCAAGACTTCAATCGTGTCACCAACCGAAAGTGATTCGCTGGAAATGAGTTCGGCTTTCCCGTCCCGGATGCGTCGCGCTTTGCGTGGGGTCAACTGCAGCAATATGTCCAGGGAATCGTAGGCTGACTGTTGCTGTCGAGCTTGAACATATCGACCCGCTAACAGAAGAAAAACCAGCATCGATAGCGAGTCATAATACAACTCGCCGGAACCTTTGAGAGTATTCCAAATGCCACTGAGTGCGCCGACAGCCAATGCAACTGCGACGGGTATATCAATGTGCGGCGTTCTCGTGCGAAGTGCTGAGGCCGCACCTTTGAAGAATGTCCAGCCTGGTCCCAGGAGAGCGACCAAGCCAACCACGGTGCTGGCGCCACGCAACAATTGAATATGTTCGCCCGACATTCCATACAGTTCGCCCAAGTAAAGAGCGGCTGCTAACAACATCGAATTGCCCGAGCACGCAAAGGCGATCCCGACTTGTGCAAGTTGTCGCCGAAGATCTTTAGCGCGTTGTTCGAACTTTGCTTCGCCACGGATGGGATGAGGTCGATAGCCAAGCCGAGCAATCTCGACGGCGATTCGGCTCAACGAAACCTTCGCTGGATCCCAGATCAACTCGACGGTCGAGCGAGCTAGGCTGACCTGTGCTGACATTACGCCAGGAACCAATTTGGGCATTTTTTCAAGCAACCAGACGCAGGCAGCGCAATGAATGCCTTCGAGATAGATTTTCGTTTTTAGTCCATTGGAGGCGACCGGCCGAATATGTTGCTGGGCATACCACGCGGAATCAAATTCACTCATTTCATCGAGTGTGACTTCAGCACCACGGTTACCATCGGCCGCATTGAATCGTTCACGCAATTCGTAGTATTGTTCTAGGCCTTCTGCGGTGAGCCATTGATAGGCGGCACAACATCCATGGCAACAAAACGGTTTGTGATCAAAGACGATTTCGGCAGGTGTCGATACCTCGGCATTGCAATGGGCGCAACGACAACGATGCGAGTTGTCTGGCGATTCCCTAGTTGCAACGATCGTCTGATTCGTTTCCATGGTTTAGCGATACGATTCTCTGGGGCTCAAAGACAGGATAGCAAAAACAAACTACTTCTGCTCATCTTTGGTTTGGCAGCATGCAGGCTTCATTGAGGTGTTCTTCTCAAGTAATTCGAGCTGCTGTTGTCGGGCACCTTTGGTAGCCTGCGTGAGGCCGTCATAACTTGCATGCGCCCGATGAGACATCGTGTAAAACCCAACGCCTACCAACAAAATCGCGGAAATCCAGGGCAACACTCGGCGAAGTCTCTGCGTCAACATATGCACGCTGAACAACATCACGGTTAAGCTGGGAACTGTACCAAGCCAGAACATGATCATCACGGCTCCACCTTGCCAGGGACTGGCCGTTGCAGCTGCTGTGATCAAGAAGGCATAAAGCCAACCGCAAGGGAGAAATACGGTAAGAGCTCCAACCGTCGTGGCTTTCATGAGCGGTGATTGTCGGCGAGCGATTTGATGGAGTTTCCCAAATAATGTTTGAAGCTTAGAGGGCAGAATAAAGTGTGGACTGTTGCCAGCTGCCAGGCGCAAAACCATCAGGGTTCCCAAAAGAGCCATCGTGCCACCGGCGATTCTAGCTGCAGCTTGTTGTAACCCCAGGAGGTCTCCTGTGGATTGCACAGCCGCCCCGAACGCACCCGCAACAACTCCGAAACTCGCATAGCCTAGAACTCTGGAGAGATGGTATGCAGCTAAAGGCCCGAAGAGCGGTGTCTTGCGATTTTCTTGAGTGGTGGCAACAAGTGCCAATGGACCGCACATGCCAACGCAATGTAAGCTTCCCAAAAAGCTGGCGATCAATACCGCTCCGAGCAATGGAATCATGACTTGTTTCCTTCCAGGTCGCTTGACATCCATTTAAGGATTTGGGCTTGCTGCCAGAGGAATTCATCTTGGTCCCGCTGCAGATGGAGGGTCATGTCCCACTTACCTGCATCTGGCATGGAGGCCTCGCACTCATAAACACCTGGATAAATTTCTGTCAATGAAATCTCCTGCACATTTTTGGAATGTGCATGATGAAAAATAGAGAGCGTGCCTGTGGCTTTTTCAACCGTTTTTCCATCTCGGTCCAGCAGCGTAAATCGTACTTTGCGTTGCACTGCCTCCGCAGCATCCGGTGTAATCGAAACCTGAATCGACCAGCCGAGTTGCTCGCTCGCAGCAAACAGTGCTTTGGTCTTATCCCAATCCAAGCCTTTCTGATAGTAGTTGGGAATCACAGATTGTGTTGGGTCGCTCAGAGCCAAATAAACGGCAAAAAAGCCCATCCCAACATTGCTGCCCAAGATCAAACAGATGAATGTTACCCAAAAGCGACGTGCACGTCGTTCGGCAACTTCGGGCGAAACTTCCATTTTCGTATGAATTGCAGCGGACATGATTCAGTATCCAATGATTGGCTTAATTTCCAGAGTAACTTCGGGGAGCGAGAAGTGTGAGTTTCATTTTGCGAACTGCATTCTGAGAACTGTCTACTTCTAATTGAATGTCTTTCTTTCCAGTGGGGGCTTCACTTGGTGAGAACCTCACGAGGAAGGTAAACGTTTTGGTCTCTTCTGGCTTAAGCACAAGTTTTTCGCCATCCTGCAATGAAATGACCGCATCCTCCGCACCAATCAGCTTCAGTGTGAATTCGGTTTCTTTTTCAGTTCGGTTTACGAGCTTTAGCCGCATGTTGTTTTCGATTTTACCATCCTGGGCAATGATGAAAGGGCTGCCGAGACTTCTCAACAGCGTTGCATCAAATGCATGTTTGGATGCAAAAACTATTCCGAACAAGGTGAAGGTAACCAGCAAGACAACAGGATAAATGATCAAACGTGGACGCAGGATTTTCTTGGTCTTGCTTTCCAATTGTTCTTGGCTGCTATAGCGAATAAGTCCGCGCGGTGAGCCAATCTTATCCATCACATCATTGCATACGTCGATACACTGAGTGCAATTGATGCACTCCATTTGAAGCCCATTGCGAATGTCGATACCAGTGGGACAAACCTGAACGCATTTTCCGCAATCGATGCAGTCACCCACATTCGATACGACGGGAAGGTTTCTCTTGCCTTTGGCTCGCGGTTCGCCTCGGTTTTTGTCATAGGCTACTATCAGCGATCTACGGTCTAACATGACGGATTGAAATCGACCGTAGGGGCAGGCAATTAAACACATTTGCTCGCGGAAAAAGAGGAAGTCAAACATCATCAAACCGGTGGTAAATGACATGACCAAGAACGGTATGGGATGTTCGAACGGAGATTGTCGTATCCATTTAGCTAGAGCTTCCGTGCCGACAAAGTAGGCCAGAAAGGTGTGGGTGAGAAACATACACAGGACGAGATAGACCAGGAACCGGCCCCAATAACGCAGACCACTTAAAGGCTCTTTGGGACGTCCCCCTTTACCTTTTGTTCCTTCAAACAAACGATCGATTGGACGGAACAGAAATTCCATGTAGACCGTTTGCGGACATGCCCAGCCACACCATACACGACCTACCAAGGCGGTGATCAAAAAGATAGTCACGAAGAGGCTTACCATTGCCAAGGCGAGCAACAGAGTATCGGTTGGTAAGAACGTAAAGCCAAGAATGGTAAAGCGACGGTGTGGAATGTCGAGCAATACGAGTGGCTTGTCCGCATATCGTAAATGTGGAATCAGGGTAAAGATCGCGATCAGCACCCACGCGACGATCCGGCGTGCTTTCCAAAGATTGCCTGTTGCCAATCGAGGATAAAGCCAACGCCGTGAACCGTCATGCTCCAATGTGGAAAGCACATGCTCTTCGGGTTGAAGAAATGCACTCGATTTTGCTTGAGTTTCGTTCTCCGTGTTACCACGGTCTTCGATTTGTTCCTGAGTGGAACTCATGTTCCTACCGCTAACTGCTGTGCAGTTCCTTTTCAATGAGCCATAACAAAACAGAAACGGCTGGGTGCCCATCCCAGCCGATTCGATTACTTGGCTTCGCTCGCAGGGGTTGCGGTTTCAGCCGCCACTGCTGTTAAGGTCCAAGGGCCTATTTCGTTACCTTCGGGAGCACGTGCCTTTCCAGGTGTCGAGCCACGTAACGATGCGATGTAGCAAGCAACTAATACCAATTCGTTGGGATGCAAGCGAGTCTTCCAGGCAGGCATAGCGCCGTTGCCGGCACCGTTTTCCAGAATCTTCGCAATGTCATCGATGGTTTTGACGTTTTTCCAGTAATTGTCGCAGAGGTTCGGGCCAACAAGACCGCCCGCTTCTGGACCGTGGCAACTAACACAATGCTGCTTGTAGACGCTTTCGCCAACTTTGAGCCAGCGTTTGTCGTCGACATACTTCATCAGTGTCGCGTTGTCTGGTTGCAGTACACCAATTTCCGAGAATTGTAGGCGAAGGTTCGCGGCTACAGCTTCATCATAAACTGTGTAAACCGAGCGTTGTTTTTCAGCCCCAGTATGGAAATACATTCCATAGAAGATGCTGAAGATAAACGTGCCAACAAACAACCACTTCCACCAACCTGGTAGTGGGTTGTCGTATTCTTGAATACCATCGTAACTGTGGATGGTCTGCTGTTCTCCTGAGTGACTCATACTTAGTTAACCTTATTTCCTTCTTCCAGAACGATGGATGCATTTTGATTCATGGAGTCTTTGCGAACCAAAAGGGTTCGAAGGGTGACAGCCACAAAGACAACCATAAAGATCACCAACGAGATATTCGCACATAGCGAATAATCCAAATAGGAAACCACATCTTTAATCATGGTTGGTTCTCCACATTGGCAGCTACGGCTGGAGCAGTGCTTTGCTCAGCAACTTCCGCAGGTGGAGCAGCAGGGGCTGTTGTAGGTGCGGGTTCTGCAGCAGGGGCTGGCTTATAACGATCGATACCCATGCGTTGCAGATAAGCAATGATGGCTACGATCTGTTTGTCTTCCATATCGAGCGGGCCGCCTTGAGTAGCGATGTCGGCCGCAATCTTCTGAGCTTGCTTGATGGCCAATGTTTCCGCGTTCGCAGTGCCATCTTCGGCAACTTCAAGTTCCGTGGTGTAAGGTGCCCCCAGGAATTTCGCCGCTTGCACTCGCTCTCGAATCGATTTGAAATTGAGTCGGGTGGTTAGCAGGTGGGAGTACTCAGGCATCAACGAGTTCTCATTGAGCGATTGCGGATTCTCCAAGTGTTGCAGATGCCAGAGGTTGGACTGTTTGCCACCTTCTCGAGCCAAGTCTGGACCGATGCGGCGTGAGCCCCATTGGAACGGATGGTCATAGACGAACTCACCTGGAAGTGAATAGTCGCCATAGCGCTTCGTTTCGGCCAAGATCGGACGAATCATTTGCGAATGACAGTTGTAACAACCTTCAGCGATATAAAGATCGCGACCTGCAAGCTCCAATGGAGTGTAAGGTTGAACCGAAGCAATGGTTGGTACGTTGGAACGAATTAAGAATGTTGGAATGATCTCGAACAGCGATGCCACCACAACCGAGGCGATAACCCACAGGGTAAAGGTTACGGGCAAGCGTTCCCAACGACGATGCCAGAAGGCCTTGGTCCATTCATCGATCCAGCGAGCGCTATCGGTAACAGCCGTGAGCTTGGATGGTGGAGCAGTTTCGTCAACATATTTACCAGTGAGTTTAGGAGCCGAGTAAACGGGAACTTCGTACTTCGCCGGACGCGATGCCCAGGTCATCACAAAGTTGACAAACATGAATAGAGCACCGACGAAGAACATGAGAGCTCCACCGACACGGATCCAATACAGAGGAATCAAGCGTGCCGTTGTTTCAACGAAATCGGGATAAGCCAAGCCACCATTTTCGTCGATAGCTCGCCACATAAGTCCTTGAGTTAAACCGGCGACATAAATCGGCATGATGTACCCAAGGATACCCACCGTTCCCAACCAGAAATGCCATTCAGCCAGTTTGGTGCTCCAAAGTTTGGTTTGGAACAAGCGAGGAGCTAACCAATATACCATCCCAAATGCCATGAAGCCGTTCCAGCCGAGGGCACCTGAGTGAACGTGAGCGATGGTCCAGTCTGTGTAGTGGGAAAGAGCATTGACGCTTTTGACGCTCAAGAGTGGTCCTTCGAAGGTGCTCATGCCGTAGAAAGTAATAGCAACTACAAAGAACTTTAGAACAGGGTCGGTGGCTACTTTATTCCATGCCCCGCGGAGTGTGAGCAAACCGTTGATCATCCCACCCCAAGATGGCATCCACAACATCACCGAGAACAACATACCGAGAGTCGAAGCCCATTCAGGTAGAGCGGTATAGTGCAAATGGTGAGGGCCTGCCCAGATGTAGATAAAGACAAGAGACCAAAAGTGAATGATCGAAAGTTTGTAGGAGAAAACCGGGCGATCGGCCGCTTTCGGAAGGAAGTAATACATCAATCCCAAGAAGGGAGTGGTCAAGAAAAACGCGACAGCATTGTGGCCATACCACCATTGCATGAAAGCATCTTGGACACCTGCGTAGATCGAGTAACTCTTGATGGTGCCCGAGGAAGGATCGAGAGGAATCACCAAGTTGTTGAAAACATGCAAGATGGCAACTGTTACGATCGTGGCGATATAGAACCACAAGGCAACGTACATGTGTCGCTCGCGTCGCTTGTAGAGCGTCATGAAAAAGTTGACGCCAAAAAAGGCAACCCACACAACCGCAATCAAGAGGTCGATGGGCCATTCAAGTTCTGCGTATTCTTTGCTCTGGGTAATGCCCAAAGGGAGCGTTACTGCGGCACAAACGATAATTAATTGCCAGCCCCAGAAATGGGCTTGACTCAGGGCGTCGCTCCACATTCGCGCTTTGCATAATCTCTGGGTTGAATAGTAAATTGCCGCAAAGAGTGCGTTGCCGGCGAATGCAAAAATCGCCGCGTTAGTATGGAGTGGTCGTAAGCGACCAAAACTTAGAAACTGTAGGCCAAAATTGAGTTGGGGGAGCACAAGTTGCAGCGCGATAAAGATACCGGCTAAAAATGCGACCAATCCCCAAACCACAGTTGCCAAGGTAAACATTCGTACGATTTTGTCGTCGTACGAATAGGTTTCCATGACCACCCCACCGGCTCCCTCATGCGATTTGTCGTGCGATGAGGCTTGTGCCACAACTGTCATATCCGTCAATCTCCACAATATATTTGCGTCGTCTTCCAAACGACATGAATCAAGCGTTACTTATGCTTGTGACGCTCTCGAAGCAAGATTCGTGCCAATCCAGGAACAAATTGAACGAACCTGGGGCTTGGCGTGTCGCTATCATACCGTTTCCTCTCAAGGAACGGCTATGCCAGTAGTCAGGCGTTTTGACGCAGCCATTTGGGGGCGGCAAGATAATGACCGAGTGAGCAAAAATTATCGAGAATACGCCCATCTTTTCGTGCGGATTGGCGCAGTGTATGTCAGGCACGCACACAATGACGTGCTGGCTCACTTATTGTCGATCGCACACCGTTTGAGAGTGCGTCAAAATGATCTAGTCGTTAGAATAGAAAAAGAGGTTAGCTAGACGATCGCTGTCGTTCTTTTCGGGTCGAGACGGAAACGTTTTGTGCGAATGTTCAGCAGAGGAAAGTCCGGGCTCCGCAGAGCAGGGTGGTCGGTAACGCCGACCGGCTGAAAAGCTAGGGAAAGTGCCACAGAAAACAAACCGCCGAACGGTTGTGTACGTAGACGCAAGTTTACTTACCTATGCGTGGTAAGGGTGAAACGGCGAGGTAAGAGCTCACCGGCGATGAAGGTGACTTCACGGCCTGGTAAACCCCACCCGGAGCAAGATCGAACAGAGGTGAGGACGCTAGGTGCTTGCACCGACCGTGCACGGTTCGGCTCGAACCGTTACCAACTTCGGGTTGATCGCTTGAGGCGTCCAGCAATGGGCGTCCCAGATTAATGATCGTCGCTTCGCTCGCGAAGTTACAGAACCCGGCTTACCGGCTAACCTCTTTTTCTTTTTTTGTGTTGCTCCCGTCCTGCAGCCGCTTCTTTATTTCACGAGAGGGGGGCTACGTCACTACGGCTTCTTCTCATCCAATTTCTTGAGGATGGTGTCGAGGGCAGCTTCCATGCGGCGAACACGATTTTCCAGTGCTTCTAAGCGAGCATTGGCATCGCCTTCCCCATGCGGACGATTGGGTGGAGGATTCATTCGGGCATCTAACTCAGCTCGACGCTTCTCTTGTTCCGCTCGAGCATCCGCCATCTGCTTCTCTTGCTCCACTTTTTGCTTCTCAAAACGCTTAGCAATTTCTGTAAAGTTTCCTACCACGATCAGGCTGTACGAGATCTCATCGCGCAGGCCATCGGAGCTTTCTAAGGCTATCGAAATAGGGATTTCGGTGGCGATCTTATCTTTCGGGAGTTCTTTGCCGGTGAGAAGTTTGTATTGCGATGCCGTTTCTCCCTGCACCGAACCTCCGTCGCTGACTGCAGGGTTTGAGGAGAATCGTGAGAAATCGAAAATGTTGTTCCTGAAGTTAGTAGAAAATGCATTCCACAACATGGGCGTATCGATCGAAATTTCGCCCGTCTCGCTATCGATCGACAAGCCTTCGTATTCCATCAGGAGACTGAATGTCAACTTCTTGGAGCCATCCACGACCAGTGGTTTAAACTTAAAGGGCTTGTCGGCTTCAATTACTTCCAGTTTTGTCGGCCCAAAATGAGGTGGAATTGACAACTCTTTCTTAACTTCTTCTGGGATCTGGCTAACCAATACACGATCTTGATCTAGGCAAAAGATTTTGTCGCCGCGCAAAACCAAGGCGCGCTGCATCGAAAGTATCGACATGGAAGAGTTCGCTTGAGCTTTAGTATTCAGCTTAGCGGATTCAAGCGTTGAGCCATCGGTAATATTGATAAACGAGAGCATGCGGTTTGGATTCGTAAATCCCATATCCATGGAGACCACGACTGGAAATTCGGCTGATAAAGTCGCGACTTTATCGCCAGGAAAAGTGGCGATGCGACTTCCGGTAGCTGTCACTAGACTGTTGCTCTCGATCATTCGACCCCAAGTTGGAATTCCCGCGCTGGGGAATCGAACTGGTTGTGCATTATTCTGCACCCTAACCAGTGAGGGGAGTTTGGCTGTTCCGACGGTACGCAGCAACTCACCCGTTTGGCGATCGATCAAGCGGTTTTCGATTTGGACATACTGATCATTGGCAATGATTGAAAATCGCGAGTTCTGGCGGATGCCGAAGATTCCCGTATTCGACGGCTTCATTTCTTGTATGTCGATGAGTTGATGGGCTTCGATTTCTGATTGTGCCAGAAGCCAAGACTTGCCAATACGAAACAGGCGACTTGGGCTCGCTTGGATAAAGACACGTTGGCTATCTCCAAGTTGTGGCGACAGGCGATAGATGAGGTTGCCAGAATGTGGAGCGACGAATACATAATTGTCGTCTATGGTGACACAGCGAATTCCTTGCGGAATGGTTTTCTTCGCGATCACCTTTTGTTCCCGAAAATCGATAACAGCCAAATCATCGCTACCTACATGGCTTGGATGTGTTCTGTTTTGGCCCGGTGACGGTCCCCATGCAACCAGATATTTTGCACCAGGTGCTACTTCCAAGCCGATGGCGGGGAAACCCAATTCAAAGTGGACAGGGCTCACACGTAGACTGATCTCGACGGAATCTACGATTTTTTGATCCGCAGCTAACTTCAGGTCAAGCTTAAGCAAATGTTCGCCAACGTCGTCAGCGCTCGGACGCCATACGAGATGGCCATCCGCAATTTTTGCATCCTTGGGCCCTTCGGCTATTTCAATCTCTGTCTTGTTATTGATCCCCGTGGCATTCAGCGGGACTTTGATTTCTTTGCCGAGGACCGCATTTAATTGAGACGGGACAAGTAAGATATTCTGTTCTGAAGCCATCTTGATGATTTCACTGATATCTACCCAATACGCTTTCGATGAGGTGCCAACAAACACTTGATGATGTTTGGCGTCAATACGTAAAATCGAATCATGGTTAAAAGGAATGTTTGGCGTTTTCTCGGATTTCTCCGAGGACTTCGGCTTAGCACTGAGTGACACTTTGGCGACCAGCGAGGCATCGCTGAATTGCTCGAGGAGGAGATCGGTACCTGCCAGGGAAGCCGCCAAATCCAAGTTCGGATGAAAGGCAACGGGCTCACCCCCAAAAGTACGCAGCATTTTGGAGAGGTCTTGGGAATATAGAGCTTTTCCTAACGCCCAAAATCGATTGGATGGGGCTGCAACGATGGGCCCAAAACTATCATGGTGATGTTGAAGTTGTTCGAATGTGCATTCTTCTTCATTGACTTTCATCAGGTGGGCGCCACTGGGTGAGGATGCACCTCGCGCGTCAGCGACAATCCAATTTCCATCGGGGCTCATGGCTACGTGAACAACATGACTTTGGCCCCATGTCGAAACGGCAATCTCCTTTCGGATTTTCATCGTTTTCAAATCGCATTGAAACACTTTGCCGTCCCACCAAGCAGTCCCCGTGCTGCAAACACAATAGACGAAACCGTTATCCACTTGAGAACAGAAGAGACTATAAGGACCTTTGCCATTCAGTTTGATCTCCCCTTTTTTCTGATTCGAGGTCAGGTCGATCACAACCAACGAAGGGGATTTAGTGCAGCCGACAATTAACATGTCGCCCTTAATCATCATCTGGTCAGGAGAAGTATTCACCTCAATACGGCGAACTTCTTTACCTGTAGAGTCAAATTCGATGACTTCATCACGATCTAACAATGTCGCGAAAACGCGTCCCGTCGTTTCCTGCATGACCCAATGCTGCGCGCTACCATCGATATCGGCTTGTTTGACTTCCTGCGCGGAAAGCTTGTTACAGGGCAACGCGATCAAAAACGCTAAACTAAAAATTACGCATTGGAAAAGCGGAGAGCCAACTCGGAGAAGCCGCATACAAAACCTCACCTATAAGAGCCGAAGAGAAGTTGCGGACGAGTATAGCAAGAGCCATTATAGAATGCGAAACATTACCCCAAAAAATTAATAAATTAAGTGAGCAAGCCACCGGTTGACGCTCTCGCGATCGACGTTGATTTCAAGCGTGACAAAGTGCGATTACAAAGCGGCAAAGTCTCGGATATTGCTCCATACAGGTTTAATTCGATTCGCTATTGGCATTTTCGTTCCCCTGATCGGTCGTTTCATTGTCCCCATGTCCGCGTGCATCACGCAGAGGGAAGTGGTCGCGAACCACTTGCAGAAATTGCTCCCGCGACTCTACGTTTTGAACATAAGTGCGGAAGAGTCTCGCTCCATATTTACCTTGTGCATAACAAGCCGCAAATTTTCTCATGAGCATCGTGCCCTTGTGCTCACCGAATCGTTCCACAACAAGCTCATAATGCCGCAGCATGCAATCTCGCTGTTGTTCCAGTGTTGGATCCGGCGGAATCGGCTCACCTCGCAGGGCGGCTGCGGCTTGCGCAAAAAGCCAAGGACGACCTAATGACGCTCTGGCAATCATCACGCCATCCACCGGATAGCGATTAAAAGCGCGGACCACTTTATCGGCTGAATCTAAGTCGCCATTGCCAATCAAAGGTATCTTCTTGAGATACGACTTGATTTCACTGATGCGATCCCAATCGGCTTCACCCTTAAAGAACTGCGATGCAACACGACCATGTACAGTCAACGCGGCTGCGCCGGATTCTTCTACGACTCGAGCGATGCTATTGGCATTAATACAATCCGGTGCACAGCCGAGGCGAATCTTCGCAGTGACGGGCGTCGGACTACAAGCTTCAACCAGTCGAGTAATGATGGCCGCCATTCGGTCTGGATGACGCAAAAGATAAGAGCCGCTGTGGGCTTTCTCTGTGACTTGCTTTACTGGGCATCCGAAATTGATATCGACAACGCTGACACCATATTCTTCGACCAACCGCTTTCCTACTTTGGCCATCGTTTCGGGTTCATTGTCCCAGATTTGTACAGCTAGAGGCCGGAATTCATCGCGAACGCCCCAGAGCCTTTCGGGGTGTTCACATTCGTGCTCATCTAACCATACAAAACCACGAGCATTGACCATTTCGGTCGCCTGCAAACCAACGCCACCATATTCGCGAACGATCTGGCGAAAGGCAAAATTGGTGTAGCCTGCCATCGGGGCTTGAAAGATCGGTGGATCGATCTTGATGTTACCTATCCAAATCGGTTGGGGGATTCGCAATAGCTTTTCCCCGGACGATTCGGTGGAAGGGGGTGTATCGGCCGCTAGTGACATGACTTTTTGCTTTTCAAAAAAACGGCAGGGGACTGCTGGGCTGTGTTGTCAGTACACGACAGAGGACTGTCGTGCTACGTTGTCAGTACACGACAGGGGACTGTCGTGCTACAACATGTTCCCAATATGGGGCGTTTTTTCAAGCCGAACTCTCCTCATTTTGGCTCTTTTGACGTTGTCATTGCCTCTCCCCTTTGATATTCCCCCTTACTGGAGCTCTGTCTCCGATTGTTGACCAGTAGATGATCTACTTTGTGAGATGGCCGCCATGATTTTTCGTTCCCCCAAAACTTGGATGCTCATCCTGGCACTTATGCTGCTGCCAATCAGCCATTCGCAAGCGGAAACGGAATCTAACGTTCTCCCTCCATGGCTCCGTTTGTGGCCCAAATACCAGCCCGAGGTCAAGCCACCTGAGCCGAAAGATCAGTCACCACCTCTGAAATTGCCTCCCCCTCCTCTCTCTTCCAGCTTGCCTCCTTGGCTCAGTCCAGCAACTGCTGGTGCTGCTGGTACATCGATTTCAAAGGAAGGGACCACAGCCGCTAGTACCTCTCCGGCTCAGGCAACCTCGGTGAATCCGGTTGTCCCTGCGACCTCCTTGCAATCCGAACCTGTGTTTCTTGATGCACCCTTGCAACTTGTTCCACAACCACCTGTGATGACGGAAGCCGAACTCACAACGGGAAATGAACTTCCCGAGATTGAACAAGAGCCGCTGGTCCCTCGCTCGTATTGGTATTACCCCAGCGATTTTTTCACGACGGGTGACTGGAGCAAGAGCGCTGAAGTTGGCATCAACGGTACCGATGGCAATAGTCAAACCATGAGCATGGTCGCTGGCCTCAAGCTGAAACGAAAGACCGATCGAGATATCAATGATTTGCGTTTAACATCGCAAAAAACCAATACCAACGGAACTGAAACCCAAAACAACACGTTGCTGTACTACGACTATGAATTGTTCTTGGGAGATAGTCCCTGGTCATTGTTCGTGAAGAGCGGTATGGAGTACGACGAATTCAAAGCGTTCGATTTGAGACTCTTCGTCAACACCGGTTTGGCATACAAATTTATTCGCACTAAAGCTCTGACCACTGGGGTTCGATTCGGGGTTGGTACCAGTCGTGAATTTGGTGGGCCCGACGATCGTTGGATTCCCGAATTACTCTTTGGTTTTGATCACGAGCATCAAGTCAATAAACGCAACAAAGTAAGCTTCAAGGCGGACTACTATCCTGAGTGGAGTGACTTCGAGAACTACCGTATCGTCTTGGATGCTTCGTGGGAGTATCTCTTTGACGAAGCCGGAAACCTCAGCATCAAACTCTCTGCCATTGATCGTTACGACAGTACCCCCAATGGTGCCAAGCCGAATGACGTCAACTACGCACTTCTGTTGATGTACAAATTCTAATTCCCAAAAAACTCTATCTGATGCCAATTTTGTGCGACTAGCTGCGAATGGGATATTGCCATAGACTTTTGGCCGCACACTCTTTGTTGGGCATTAGGCTTGTAGACCTTTTTAGGGGAAAAGAAGCATGGATCAGAACACACGAACTTGGGCGATGTTGCTTCACTTTTCAGTTTTCTTGGGATACATCATCCCATTCGCGGGACTCATTGCTCCCATCTTGATTTGGCAGCTCAAAAAAGGTGAAATGCCTGAGATCGATGCCCATGGCAAAATGGTCGTCAACTTTATCATTTCGATGATCATTTACTCCCTCATATCCTTTTTGCTAATTCCCGTCTTGATTGGGATCGTCGGTTATGTCGCGGTGTTCTTCATGGGTATTGTGTTCCCAATCATCGGTGGCATTAAGGCGCATAGCGGTGAACTTTGGAAGTATCCGCTCATCATATCCATCATCAGATAACTCGGTTGAATTGAGGCTTCCTCGAAACAATGCCTGTGGAGCCTAACATTTCGTCACACTCGCAGTCGCTGCAGCGCCGTATTGGTTTAGCTGGAGCGACTGCTTTCGGTTTAGGCGCCATTCTCGGGACTGGCGTTTTTGTTTCGGTCGTAACAGCGACACAGCAACATGGGTCCACTGTTCTCGTTGGCATCGCGCTGGCGGCTCTCGCGGCGGTATGCAACGGTCTAAGTTCCGCTCAACTGGCAGCCGCATTTCCCGTAAGCGGCGGAACGTACGAATATGCTTATCGAGTCCTTAATCCGTGGCTGGGATTTACAGCGGGCTGGCTTTTCTTGTGTGCCAAGTGCGCATCGGCAGCGGCTGCCGCTTTAGGAGCTGCCAGCTATGTGCAACTCTGGCTACCGCACACGGCCCATAGTCGTACGGCCCAGATTCCTGCCGTACTGATCGCCGTTATGATTCTCATTTGCGTTGGCCTCATCACTCTGTCTGGAATACGCTGGGCCAATGGTTTCAATTTCGTTTTGGTCGCTGTCTCGCTTTCGTCGCTCGCCTTTTTTGTTGGCGAGGTTACGTTGTCACAGGAACCAAGTAAGGTTCAGATTGTTTCGTCGAGTACTCTGTCGGTGTGGGGAACTCTTCAAGCGGCCGCCATCATGTTTGTGGCTTTTACAGGTTACGGTCGCATAGCGACGTTGGGTGAAGAGGTTCAGGATCCAAGTCGAACGATCCCTCGCGCGGTTATCGTGACTTTGATATTTACAGGGGGAGTTTACCTCTGCGTTGCCCTGGCGACGTTGCGTTTATTGAGCCTATCGGAGAGCCCAACGCCAGCCCGAAATTTGCTGGAGCTCGCCTCGCCACATGCTTCCTGTTTAGCGATCGTGTGGTTAACCGTTGGCGCATTAGCGGCGATGTTGGCTGTCGAGAACAATCTCATATTGGGGCTGTCTCGAGTCGTACTCGCAATGGGACGTCGCGGTGACTTACCAGCGCGGTTCGGACAACTGAATCAACGAAACTCATCGCCCACCGCTGCCTTGATTTTGGTCGTCACATCCATTGGATTGGTAATTGTGATGAGTGATTTCAAAATCGCTTGGGAGTTCAGCGCATTGACCGTTTTGGTTTACTATGGGATTACCAATTTCTGTGCTTTGCGGCTCGACAAATCGCAACGAATGTTTCCTGCTTGGGTCTCAATTTTGGGGGGGATGTTAACTTTTGGGCTCGCCCTATTTATTCAGCCCAAGGTTTGGGGAGTGGTGGTGGCTCTACTTCTTTTGGGGTGGTGTGTCCGGGGGCTTTTTCGAAATAGTCGCTTTTTCGGAAATTCCGTTTGAACCCCTACATAAGATCGCTACTCATTTCCAATCCAAGGGTTGAGTGGAATAGAGCAGGGGCGGCCTGGGCAATTCTGGACAATTGCGAAATCGGCTTCTCGCTTTCTTAATCTCTCCTTAAGTGAAGCCGAGTAAAATGGATTTACACCACACAAAACTGCTGTCAGGGGGCAACAGTCCAACTGGACATTGTTGCATTGAATTTCGGCGGAGCCGGGATTCAGCTCGGATCAGTTTCTATGATTTCAAACTTGAGTGATTTATGCGTCGATGCCGGATCGGAATTATTGGAGGCGGGCCAGGAGGATTGATGGCTGCCTATTTTCTGCAGAAGTATGCGGATCGTCCTCTAGCCATCACCCTATTTGAAGCTGATTCGCGGATAGGTGGCAAAGTTCATACGCAGAAGTTTTCCTCCACCGATATCACCTACGAGGTCGGCGCTGCAGAACTTTATGACTACTCGCGAAATGGTTGCGACTCGCTCCGCGACTTGGTCGCCGAATTAGGCCTCCCCACGCAACCTATGGAAGGTTGGGGTGTCGTCATCGATGGCAAGTGGATTGGCAATCTTTCCGATTTTCGCACAGCCTTTGGCGACCGTGAACTACAGAACTTCATTGAGTTTCATCGACGAGCTCAGGATCAGATCAGCCCTCACGAATTTTATGCGGCGGATCATCCAGAGGGTTTACCGACCCACTTTGCGAACAGTCCCTTTGTCCCATTTTTGGATCGGTTTGCTTCGCCCGTTGTTCGACGATACATTCAAACTTTGATCCATAGTGACTTGGCAACCGAACCTCGCCTGACAAGTACGACCTATGGATTGCAGAACTATTTGATGAACGATTCGAAGTACATGCAGTTGTACTGTATCGAAGGCGGGAACGAACGGTTGGTGCATGAACTTGCGGGCCGCATCGATGTCGAGACCCGCTTGAACTGCAAAGTAGAAACGGTCTTCAAGACAGAGTCAGGGGCAATTGCAGTCGAATCGATCAGTAGCGATCAACGTGACCTAGATGAGTTTGATTATGTCATCGTCGCCTTGCCCCACAATCACTTGAACTCAGTGGTTTACTCCAGCGATCGCTTAGCCAACGCTGTCCGAAAGCACTTTGAGTATTACAATCATCCAGCTCACTATTTGCGGATGACGCTGTTGTTTGAAAAGCCATTCTGGCGACATTGGATGAAAGAGTCGTATTGCATGCTCGATCATTTCGATGGATGTTGTCTGTACGATGAAAGCCTTCGGCAACCAGGAATCACGCAAGGTATTCTGGGGTGGCTCGTAGGTGGTGATGCGGCTGAACGGATGAGTCATTGGTCTGATGAAAAGTTGCTCGAAGCGGCTTTGGATTCGCTGCCCCAAGAGTTGGCCCATGGTAAGCAGCTTTTGAAAGAGTGTGTGATCAAACGTTGGATCAAGGCGGTGAGTGCATTGCCCGGGGGCAACAATCCTCCACCGCTGCATGCTCGTCATTGCCCGGAGCCCGTTGAACATTCGCATTTGTTTTTTATTGGCGATTATCTGTTCGACTCAACACTCAACGGTGTGCTCGATTCAGCCGAATATGTCGCAGGCTGGATTGCCGCGAATTTGATGCTACCCGTTGTTACTCTAACGAACATTTCAACGCCTCCGTTTTCCAACGTTCATAACTCGCTACAAAAAACGACAAAGGAAGTTTTGCATGTCAACCAGTGATCTGACGACGGACAGCCGCTCGAACGCTGGTACAGTCGAACTGATTCAATTTCTGCAAGGCAATGTCAAGGATCGCAAGGTACTTCATCGCATTTTGGGAAGCGACACTTGGTATGCCTGCGTTGTCGAGTCGAGAACGGGGGATGCAAACGCGATCGATCTAGAATTGATGATCACCGAGCCTACCGTCAAGCTTGACGATGATCCCTGGTTCGAATTCGCAAAGACATGGTGTGAGTCAGGCATCGTAGCACCGACGGCCAAAGCCACCCTTATCTCTTTGCATGGAGTTGATGTCTATTGGTGCACTGGACGAGCCATCGTTCGCGCACCTAAGGATCGTGTAGACGCTGTGCGACGTGCTATTTTGGAATTTGCCGTGGCTGAACGTGAATTGGCAGCCATTGAAAAAAGTGTGAATTCAAGTTGGGACACTCTCGAAGGAGATGTGCCAACTGCGTTTTCCTATGGCGAGGGAAACGTAAGAGATCGATCCGAATTGGGAAAGCGATTTCAGAAAGCCATTTCGTTGCAAGCGCGTATGTCGCGTATTGTCCCACTAATTGTCCAACCTGCTCAGTATCCGCCGACACTCGAGAGTCAACTTCATGAACGGATGCGAGAGCGACTGAGACAAGAAGATCGATTAGACGTATTGGAAGGACAACTCGATATTTTCCAACGTGTGTACGAAATGTGCGGCCAACGCTCCAGCGACTTTATGGTGGCGCGCACGGGACATATCCTGGAGTGGATCATTATTCTTCTGCTCGCATTTCAAACCATAATGGCAATCATCGACTACATCCCCAGCTCCACTACGGGAACCTGAGTCGATGCGATATTCGTCAATCGATATCTTGCGAACCATCGGCATTATCTTGATGGTAATGGTCCACTTTATGGAGAACTTGTCTGGGGCAACCGCGTTGTCGCCAGTTGGTTTCGGAGCGCCATTTTTTGCTTTTCTTGCTGGGGTCAGTTATTCGCTATGGCTCAAAGGTAAAGAAAATCGAAAGCGGACCGATGAAGAAATCTCGAAGATAACGATTCGTCGTGGTTTGTTTTTGATTGGCACGGGTTTCATCTTCAACATTGTGGTGTGGATGCCGGAAGATGCCTTCAATTTTGACGTGCTAACGTATATTGGCAGCGCGATTCTTGTGCTGAATTGGGTCAGGCGAGGTCCTCCTGCCGTAACCTTAATTCTGGCTGCCTTTCTGTGCTTTTTTAGTCCTATCCTGCAGCATAAGGCAGAATGGGACAGCTATTGGACAGACGGCTATTTTCAGTTGGACTGGACGTTGTCGGATGTGTTGATCGGCTATCTTATCACCGGCTATTTTCCCTTGATCCCCTGGTTAGCCTTGCCATTGATCGGCTACACCGTTGGGAATTATATGCTTGATGGTAAAGAACTGCGGGGACGAGAAGTCACCGTCGTGACATTTGTTGGGATGGGCTTCCTTGGGCTTAGTGTCCTACTGCAACTCGTTCATGCTTGGTTGCCTAGGCAATTTGTGATGCGCCCCGACGATGCGTGGACCATGTTTCCACCATCACTGGCTTACTTGGCGGGAACCATTGGCATGACCTTGTTCTGGCTGGCCATTCTGCACCGTTGGTTAGATCATAATGCCAGTATCAAGAAGGATAATGCGTGGCTAACCTTCACGGAAACGATGAGCCGGCACTCGCTAACGATCTACGTACTCCATCATCTTGTCCATATCTGGCCTCTTTGGCTTTATGGGATATGGATGGGACAAGAGACCACGTTCTACTGGCGTCAAGCCATGACACTCTACTACTCTATTCCTTTGGTCTTTCTCTTTGTGGTGTTATGCTTCTTCCTGTTGCGGTGGATGGATCGTACCGGGCGACATGGACTTGAATACTGGATGCGCTGGCTCTGCGATTAAGCTGGCGTCGCTTCGTCAGTTTTCTCTCCAGCGGTCACAATCTCTGGTACGCGCACTTTTCTTTTACCCATGTGCCAGCGTCCCCCATGACTGAAGGCTTGCCAGCCACGAACAAGCCAACGCAGTACGGCGGACGCGAGCCACAAAGCCCACAAGAGCATAAACAGCCGGTAGTACCACAGCGAAACCGTGATTACGAATGGCTGCGATAGATCTGGTGATGATTGTGGTTCAAACCAATAGAGCTCATTCGAGTACGAGCCATTACCGGTAATAAACATCTCTGGTTGACCCAAGAGTCCCTTTCCGACAACGCCCACAAAAATCATTAAGACCGCCAGGGTTAGGCCCACAATAAAGAGCTGTAGGAAGTTAAAGCTCCACGCATTCATGCTGGTTGGAGTGCGGGTGTTGCGCCAAGCGAGCAAATAGAGCCAACCGACAACCACCAATCCATACACCGCGTGCAATTGGGTAAGGCCAATCGCTAAGAGCAACCATTCGTAAGATTTGAGGGGTGAATTTCCTCGCAACGTGAGGCAAATTGCAAATACGATGGCTGATGCCAGGAAAATCCAGAGACGAACGGCCGGTCCGCGCAGTGGACCATCGGCCCATAATATCCAGCGATTGTATGGGATCTGTATCGAGGTTCGAATATTCGCGGACTTTACCGGCAAGATGATCGGATGCGCGGCTGCAGAGATGGCAAGCGGTTCCGCTGATTCCAAAGTTAGCTTGATGTTTTGAACACCCGGTTCGAGTGATATGATCAAATCGTCGCCGACTCTTCGCGCGGGTTGAGGGCGATTGTTGACTTGCAGATCATTGACTTCGTCCGTGGGTGAAAGCGTTATCTTGAAATCGCCACCCAGGCTCGATTCGACATCCAGGAGTAAGGTCGTTTTGCGTTGTCGAACGCCGAGATCAATGGTTCGACTTACTTTCTGAAACGTTAAGGTTTCTCCGGCAATCGCCGTGGGTCGTTTGACAGCCAGCGTTAGTTTTTCACCAGGCCACACCTGCCACACCGGTATAAGGTTACTGCTCTCGGTCTCATAGAAGGGCTTAACTCCATTCATTTCCACATTCCAAACGGGCGAGCTCTCCAATATCCAGCGTTCCACATACTGGTCGTTGTTCGCTGCTTCGAAAGCCAGCTGATCTGAGAAAGGTAATTCGCTTTCCCAGGTAAATATGGATTGAGTCGGTTCTAGGTTGACTTCGATCTGGCCATTGTTTGTGTCGATGGCCGAGGTGACAACTCGTTCCTCTTGCATCAATGGGACGTTTAATGAAATCGCTTTGCCATGGGCCGAAAGCCGCTTTACGGTCGTATAGACTTTCCAAATCAAGCCGAGTTCGACTCGTCGCTCTACCTGGACTACAGGCTTGAAGATTCGTTGATCAAACTTGGCTGCTTGCTCATTTCCTTTTTCGACTCGTGTGAAGAAGAGTTGATTGCTTGGGACCTTATTGCCTTGCAAACCAACGACTTGCCACTGCGGCGCATTGACCGTGAGCGAGCGTGGTGTCAAAGAAAAACCAAGCACCCATTCGTTGTTGTCGGATAGGAGACCTTCTACTGCAACGGTTTGGACCCCAGGTTGCATCAGCATCCAAAGTGTGCCGTCATTGGTTCGGGATACATGGGGACCTTCGGCGGGTGGCACAGATGCTGTTGATGCCGCCGAATTTGGAGTAGGCTCCCACCGAACGCTGCGGGGGGCCCAGGCCGGGAACTTTCCGGGAATTGGAACTGCAACTAGTTCGGCTGCATGAACTTCAAGTTTCATCGTGATGCGATTGTCTTGAATGTTGATATCCAAGTTAGCGATATCGGCTGCTTGTGGGAATGCATCCGATGGTTTCGTCAAGCGTTCTCGAAGTTGTTCCAGCAACTGTGGGTCAGGAAACTGGGCATGCGCCACATTGTTTCCGCAGAGCAAGCCTGCTATGCATAAGATCGCTGAAATGGCCTGCGGTGGGATTGCGGCCATCGCGGTTTTGGCGGGTTTACGAAAGATGTCCAACAAATTTCGCTGGGTCGTTATGACGGCGAGCAACACAAGTAAAAGCAGGCTGCGAACTACAGCGAGAACGCGATGACCATTTCGGGAAAGATAGATCGGATAAATCATCTGCTCTGGCGTAACAGGACCATCCCATGAACAATAAACGGTATTGGCTTTCCAATCGGGTAATGCTGGACCGGTTTGCGTTCGTGCTGCTGGATCGATCTTGAGGTTGCTCGTTTGCTTAGAGAATTGCGGTGCTTGAGCGGCGTTGGATTGCGGTTCAGCTAGGCCAGGAGCTTGATTCGGCAACGAGTCGAATTGAGCGCCATCGGATTGCCACTCGCTCGATTTCGATGGAAGATTGTTAACTGCGTAGTCGCTGGTAGTTTCGGCTGGTACAACATGCAACTTTCCAGAACGCCGGCTCAACCAAGGCACCCGTTCACCATAACGAAGGTCTGCGGATTCAAGCTGTGGATAGATGGCAAACTCGATTTGCTTTGCCAAAAATGGAACGAGAAAAACGAGAAGTAAAGCCACAGCTGACCATTGAACCAATCGCACGATTTTTTGTCCGGTGCCGTTCGGCAGTACCTTGAGAAGTGCCAATGGGACGAGCAATAAAATCCATGTCCATCGAGGTGAATCGGGTTCATGATAACTGAGTCCAAATGCGACCAAGGCCAAGAGCCCTGCTGGAATACCGTAGAGGCGATAGATGGCTAGTGAGAAAATAAGTACCAGGAAAAGATCCATCAACGTCCAGGCTGTAAGCCAATCACCAGAAACGTTGTCTGCCCCTAACACGGTCCACATCCGCCAGCCTGGTGGCAGAGAGAACTCGACGCTGAGGCTATCCGTGTCAGCGAGCCAACCGGAAGCCGCGATTTGCGAAGCGTTTTCAATACGTCCCAAAGCGAAGATTTCTGGGTTGCGACTGCGTACCTCGATGCCAGGAGAATTGTTGGTCGGATTCGCTGTAATGAGCTGTCGTTCTTCTCCAATTCTCACGGCCCCAAGCTCATGATTCGGTGCGGCGTCCAATCGCCATGTTTGTTGCAATTTGCCTACGAGCACATCGCGATAAGTAATTCCCTCTCCATTGTCGTCTAACCAAAAACTTCGCGACACATATAGTCCTTCAGGCTTTAGATCCCCCATCCCTCTGATTTTTTCGATGATCGTGAAAGGGGTGTTGACGGTCCATTGAAAGACGGGCAAGTTCCGCCAGGAGTCTGGATACGTAGTTTGCTGAACATCGACTGATGGCACTCCCTGAAATTCGATCATTCGGAACTCTGGTTGTGTTTTCAGTCCAATCAACTCGACATCCACGGCTGGAGTTGTGCCAGCTGCGAATCGAAACTCTGTGAGAGGTGTGACTCGAAAAGCTCGCAGCAATACAGACCAATTTCCAGGTCGAACTTGAACTTTAGCGCGGGATTGTTCGTCGATCGCGATGGGAAGTGGGCTCTCGACTTCAGCCAACACCCAGCCTTCTGGCAGAAGATGACCGAGGTCTTCTTCGCGGCTCTTCCCCGAGACACTCAAGTCGATCTGCGTGCGAAGCCAACTGGGGATGCCATCTTCCAAATAGCGATATACCTTGACCGAAATGCGGTTTTGTTCGGTGACTTCCGATTGCGAACGACTCAACCATAAATATCCGCTGGAATCCCAATTCGGAAAAGGAACCGCGTTTCCATCTAGCGTTAGCTCCACAATCCCAATCGATTTCGGAATCGCAACTTTGGTCGCCGTATTGGTCCATTGAAATTCACCAGTGAGTTTGTAAGAACCCGGTGGCAATTCAATAACGGGAACCCCATTTTTCGGAAGCACCACCAACGGAACGTCCACCAAGGTGGAACGCGCATCTTCAACCGCGTTCGATTCGGTTGAGCTTGAAGTCGTAGCAATGAGCGAGCTGGCGCGGACATTGCGAGGCCATGAATCGTTATCACCTGGTAGAGAAAAATATGTTTTGCGATAGACCCGAACTGCGAGTGTCCAGGATGCCGAGTTACCCTGTACTTGTATGGCCAAGGTCGATGGCCAAACCGTCAAGGAAGTATTGGCATCGTTGTAAGGGTGAGGTATTTCTTGGGGCGAGCCGTCCCAGAGCACCCACTCCTTCCAAGCTTTCAGTGAATCGGGAATGCGCCCTTCTTGTGCCGAGGCTGTAGGTCCGTGCAGCGTTACAGCCAGAAACGAAATAATGCTCAGAAGGGAAATTTGCTGAAATGTAGTCGTTCCCATAAAGCCCTCGCCATCATCTTTAGAAAAAGAGCCAGCGATAGTTTAGCTTATGGAAAGAACCGAAAGGGGGATTGGCTCTGAGTTTAACGAAGATTACGAAAATGCGGTGCAGAGTGTGCGGACAAAAAAAGGGTGATCGCACATGCGATCACCCTTCTCTTATTGAACATAGCTGGCAGACATTATGTTTTATCGGCAACAAAAATCTTCAAGCTCTTATAGACCAAATCTACATTGCGTGAAATCAGGGAGGGGCCTTCGAAGTCTGGGAAAATATCGTGGGGCGAATCCGCACTGGTATCAATCGCGAGTTGCAATTTGCAACCGCGTAGATGCTCTGGAATGGTAAAAGTCTTGGTGTCCGCTGAGCCGTTAAACAGCATCAGGAAATCTCGCCCATTACCCTTTGGATCATCATGCAATGGTGGTGCAGTGAGCCATACCATGATTGAGCCATCGGTGTGGTCCCAGTTCAGTGGATGGCCGTGAACATTATACCAAGCAACGTCGGGAACGCCTCGATGATCGCGTGGATTGCCGGCCAAAAATCGAGTGCGACGCAAGCTGGGTTGGTCGCGACGAATCTTGATGGCGCCCTTCACGAAGTTGAGTAACTCTTCATTGCGTTTAATCAATCCCCAATTGAACCAAGATATCTCGTTGTCTTGGCAGTAGGCATTATTGTTACCGCGTTGAGTACGTCGAACTTCATCACCCATCACCAACATCGGAACGCCTTGACTGATCATCAAAGTCGTGATCATGTTCTTGATTTGACGCAAACGAAGTTGTTCGATGGACTTCTTGCGAGAAGGTCCTTCCACGCCGTAGTTGTCGCTGCAGTTGTTGTTATCGCCATCGCGATTGCCTTCGCCGTTCACTTCATTATGCTTGTCTTTGTAGCTCACCAAGTCGTTGAGCGTAAAGCCATCGTGAGAAGTGATGAAATTGATGCTGCAGAATGGAGCGCGACCTGCATGTTCGTAAAGGTCTGATGAGCCGGCTAAACGGGTTGCAAAAGCTCCCGTTAAACCATGATCACCGCGCCAATAACGTCGAACATCATCGCGATATCGACCATTCCACTCGGCCCATCGCAAGTCACCAAATGAGCCGACTTGATAGGCACCAGCCGCATCCCAAGCCTCAGCGATAATCTTGGTATCTGCCAACATCGGATCTTCGGCAATCATTTCCACCAAAGGCGGGTTCGGCATGAGGTTACCATGTCGATCACGACTCAAAATCGAAGCCAAGTCGAAACGGAATCCGTCGACATGGTAGTTGTGAACCCAATGACGCAAGCAGTGGAAAATCAGTTCCCGGCCAATCGGATGATTACCGTTAAACGTGTTACCGCAACCGCTATAGTTGCTGTAGTGGGAACCACCGCTGTTCAAAATGTAATAAACTTGGTTTTCAAATCCCTTGAAGGATAAGACTGGGCCATGTTCGTTTCCTTCACACGTATGGTTGAACACCACATCCAAGATCACTTCGATCCCTTCTTGATGCAGAGCCTTCACCATCTGTTTGAATTCTAGAACTTGCGCCCCTGGTTCTTGGCTGTGTGCGTAGCCGCGATGAGGTGCAAAAAACGCCATGGGGTCATAACCCCAATAGTTAGGTCGTTCAGGCTTGTTGCCATGAATGTCGAAAATTGGAAACTCATGGACGGGCATCAATTCAACAGCGGTAACTCCCAAGCTCTTGAGATAGGGAATCTTCTCAATGACCCCAAGGTAGGTGCCCGGATGTTTTACACGAGCCGTTTTACTCTTGGTGAAACCGCGAACGTGCATTTCATAAATGATGGTATCCGATAGTGGGCGTCGCAGATGGCGATCCCCTTCCCAATCGAAATAATCATCAACCACAACACACTTTGGTGGACGAATCACACCGTCGGTGCTGCGTTGAAAACAACCCGCCAATGCTTTCGCAAACGGATCGACGAGCCGCGCATTTCCATCAAACCACTGTCCCGTTTCGGGATCATACGGACCATTGGCTTGGAAGTGATACAACTGCCCTGGACCAATGCCAGGCACGAAGACGCTCCAGATATCACCCCAACGATCTGTCTCTCGGTTGAACTCAATGACTTCGGATGGTTCGCGATCATCGACACGATTGTAGAGCAACAATCGCATTGCAGTTGCCGAACGACTAAACACAACGAATTGTACGCCCCGTTCATTGACGACAGCACCGTAAGGTAGCTGATACGAGAATTGAAGCTGGGGATGAGGGTGACGCATGAGCATAGTAGGCCGAATCCTTCTCCTTCGCGCGTGAGGTTGATCCTAGATGACAGGCAAACATACCACCGCTTAATTGGGCGGGTGAAATGAAGTTGTCGAGTGAAGTCCAATTCTCGACCATTGCCTGTCTGTCACAACGCTCAGCCAAACGCTACCGACTTGGCCTAACCTTTCGATCCAGAAAACTGTACCGGGAACATGTAATGGAACAATCGAGCGTAGCTTACAAAACAGCCAGACCATGCTGGCGGTATGGATTACTCTCGGGAAATCGAATGGGAGAGGAAAAGCTTTGATTTCCTCTGGGGTTGTACCCCCAAATTAGGTTGTCGACAAGCCGCCTGTTTTGCTCGCCCGCTCAGGACTGAGGAAAATACGGACTGAACCAGTTAAAGCGGGCGAGGTCCTTATCATTGGGTAGTTGTCCTTAAAATTCCGACAACCACCTTGGTAGTGGCTTGTACTGCACTGAGTCATTGGGGTTCCGCATGACGCTATTTAGATGTAGCGGGCGAGTGCTTATGACTGAAGTAAGTGCTTTTTTGGTAACTTGTTTGCGTGTGCACTGTTCTTTTGGTTGCGTGCAGCCCGGCGAGCAAAATCACTTTCCCAAGTGACAGAAAGCGTTCGTTTGCCCGTGTAAGGGGTGGTAATTTTGTGAAATCCTTGTTTTTTTACCGCTGTAGGTAATTTGCCAGACGTTTAACCCTTGAGCATCCCCGAAATCCGGCGAAAATATAGATCCCCAGAACGATTGAGTACTACTCATTATGGGGCGTTCTCGTTAGGTAGTTATGCGGGATGTTCTAAGGCAGCCGCATAGTTCAGTATTTCAGGAGGTATTTAGAGAGATGGCGAACAGTCAATTAGGTCGTACTACAAAGGTCATGACGGGTGCAGATATTCTCGTACAGTCCTTGGTGGATCACGGCGTGGAAGTGTTGTTCGCATATCCCGGCGGTTGCAGTATGCCAATGCACCAATCGCTGACTCGATACTCGAAATACTTGCGCACCATTTTGCCGCGCCACGAGCAAGGTGGCGCGTTCGCTGCTCAAGGTTATTCCCGTTCAACTGGAAAACCGGGTGTGGTTATGGCCACCAGCGGTCCTGGTGCTACCAACCTGGTAACCGCGATCGCCGACGCAAAGTTGGACAGTATCCCATTGATTGCGATTACCGGTCAGGTACCGACTCGCGCCATCGGCACCGATGCTTTCCAAGAAACGCCCATCATTGAAGTTTGCCGTGGTATCACCAAACATCATTACCTCGTCACTCGTGTTGATGATTTGCCTCGCATTATGAAAGAGGCGTTTCATATCGCCACTACGGGTCGTCCTGGGCCCGTCATTATCGATATGCCTAAAGACGTTCAATTGGATCGATGCGAAGTCGATTGGGATGTACCGATGAACCTTCCCGGTTATCGCGTCACTCGACCGCTGGCTCGCGACGAACAGATCCGTCAAGTTGCAGCCGCCATCAAACATGCCAAACGCCCTGTCATTTACGCGGGTGGTGGCATTATCTCTAGCGAAGCTTCTGAAGAACTGCGTGAACTTGTACGCCTCACCGGTATTCCGATCACCATGACCGTGATGGGGTTAGGTGTGTATCCCGGTGATGCAGATTTGTCGCTCGATATGTTGGGAATGCATGGTAGTGCCTACGCTAACTACGCGGTGCGCGATTGCGATTTGCTGATCGCTTTGGGCGTTCGTTTTGATGACCGCGTTACCGGTCGTGTCGAAACATTTGCCAAACATGCCAAGATTGTTCACATCGATATCGATGCGTCTGAAATCAACAAGAACAAAACAGCTCACATTCCCATTTGCAGCGATGTGAAATATGCGTTGCAACGGCTTAATGCGATTGTTGAAGCACCCGAAGATATGGTCGCTTGGGTCAAGCATTGCAAAGAGCTGAAAGAAAAGTATCCGTTCCATTACGACCAGAATTTTGACGGCATCGTGCAGCAACATGCGATTCAAGCTCTCTCCGACTTGACTGCCGATCGCGAAACTTACGTTACCGTAGGCGTTGGTCAGCACCAAATGTGGGCTGCCCAATTCTTCAAATTCCGTAAACCCCGCACATGGCTGTCGAGTTCCGGGTTAGGCACCATGGGCTTTGGATTGCCATCGGCGATGGGCGTTCAAGCAGCACATCCGAACGCTGTTGTTATCGATATCGACGGCGACGGTAGCTTCCAAATGAATATCCAAGAATTAGCGACATGCCATTGCGAAAAACTCCCCGTGAAAGTGTTGTTGCTCAACAATCAACATTTGGGCATGGTGGTGCAATGGGAAGATCGCTTCATGGGCAGCAATCGCGCTCATACCTACCTTGGTCCAATTGACCATGAAGAAGCAAGTGGAACGGGCTGCAGCATTCGCCATTCGTATGTGCAATCGCGTTATCCAGACTTTGTTCAAATCGCCAAGGGCTACGGCTGCGGTGCTGCCACGGTTCGTCGCAAGGGCGACTTGGTCGGTGCGTTGGAAGAAATGCTCGCCTACCCAGGTCCATTCGTGCTCGATGTTGAAGTCCCTTATCAAGAGCACGTTCTGCCGATGATTCCATCCGGTATGTCCGTTGATGAAATGATCTTGGAATAGTTCTGATCCACGAATAGTTCTAGCGACTGTTCTGAGCAAAAACGACAAAAGGGAGCTGGCAAAGGCTGGCTCCCTTTTTTCGTAGCTATTGTAAACGCCTTTGATGTACCTACTGAGAATCGCTTCAAGCCGCTAGTTGTTGCGCATTGCGAGTTTGTTGTAGGGCTGCATAACACTTTTCAACGACATCGCTCACTGTGATCTTGAGCATCGCTTCGTTCCCCGCCGTCTTGCGACTGACCGGGTTGTATTCACGTTGCACGGGTAAATGGTGATTGCCATACGGTCCACTGCGCTCGGCCAACGTAGGACCATGCAATGACACACAAGGTATGCCCAACGCGGCTGCTAGATGCATCGGGCCCGATTCGGAACCGACATAGAATCGGCAATCGGCCAATACCGCAGCTAATTTGGGGAGATTCGTATCTGGTGCTAACTTACCAACTCCACCACTATGTTCGACAATCGCGTGGGCCATTTCCGCTTCACGTTGGCTTCCCCACAAAATCAGCGGCGTTACACCTTGAGTATGAAGATGTTGGGCGACTTCTCCATAACGTGTGAGGTCCCATATACGACTATCCCAACCCGCTCCCGCATTGATGACCACATACGATCGGCCCAAACCGAGCTGAGTCTTCGTCTGTTGCCACCACTTCCGCTCGTTGTCAGCGACTTGGTATCCGAAATCGACTTCTTCGGGACGAATACCTAGCGGCGTCAATAGTTCTAATTGCCGATCGACCAAATGAGTTCTTTGTGGCGCGATCGTTTCTCCATATAGCCAAGGAGCGATTTCTTTAGAAACGGGAGGTGCAAAACCAATTCGACGACGAGCACCGCTCAGCCAACAAACCAACGCACTTTTGCTGAGCCCCTGCGGATCAATGGCCACATCAAAAGCGTGAGCGCGCAACTGAGATCGCAAATTCCATATCTGGCTGGGACGCTTGAGCCAACCTTTGGGAAGTCGAATCACATGGTCTACCGCGGGATGCTGGCGAAGCAAACTATCGACCCCACAATCGACGACCCAATGGATTTCGCATTCCGGTGCAAATCGCTTCAAGGCTGTAAGAACGGGCCATGTCTCTATGCAATCACCAATAGCGCTCAGGCGGCAAATGAGAACTCGAGAAGGTACCATCATCGCGCTTCCTTGCTGTCTTGTACATTGATTTGCTATCAAATGCGGCTAGGCTCTGACGTTTGTTGATAGCGGAGGGACTATCGTCGATGGCTCAAGCTCTCGAAGAATAGCATCCGGCGGCAACCAATAGAAGGGCAATTGGAGTTCGGCGAGTGGCAATGATTCTTGAGGAAAGCCAGCACAAAATGGGAGCTCGAAAACGCTCTGGACACCATCCCACCAATTTGACATAAACCGCGCGGAAGTCTCTCGATTTTTTGCGGAGTATGATGCAATGTTGTCTGTTAATCATCGAATCAAAGCGACGCTGATCATTCTCGTATTGATGCTGTGCCAATTTTCCAGCGTTGTTTCGGCTCAGGAAACCATCACAAACCCATGGTGGAATCCTCTCGGAATAGGCATGGGGAGCAGCACCACGACTTCTTCCAACAAATATGCCGATTTTTCAGGAAGTCCGATGACTCCAGCGCCTGATACCTCCATGCCCAAAATGGATAGTGGCACTTCGAGTTCATGGGAATGGCCTTCGCTCCCCAAGCCACAATGGAAAGCACCGTCGCTATCTTGGCCTAAGTTGTCGACGCCAGCTTGGATGAAGCCGTCGACTAAATCTTCAACGTCTTCCTCATCTGGCTCATGGAGCCGAAGTACCAAACGCTGGTGGAAAAATACCACCAAAATGTTGAATCCATTTCCATCGGATAACAATGGGGTCGTTTCTTCTAAGGATTCCTTCAGCAGCGGCTATTCATCCAGTTCGTCTTCCAGCAGTTCCTCTTCGTCCAGTTGGAATATCTTTAGTTGGTGGGATCAACCGGAAGAGAAGAAGCTGCAAACCCCGAACGACTTTTTCTCGCTACCAAAACCGTAGTCAACATTTCGGTTCGTTCTCCAGTTGTGCGATAGATCGTAGTTTTTCCAAGCGGTGCGGTTCGTATTGTTCAACCATGGGAGCCGCTTTCAATAATTCTAAGCTCGCTTGCGCATACGACTTTGCCAGGCCTCGCTCGTTAAGGCTTAAGTAATTTAAGGCTAACTCTTCCTTGACGGTGCCATAGAACATCGGAAAAAGTGGTTCGGGGAAATCGTAAGCTCCATTCGCCTGCATCTTTTCATAAGTACGATGAAGCGTCTGCTGCACATCAATAGCTTCTTGAAATCGATTCAATAAGCGATAGCCGCGGGCCAATGTCCACTGCGCAAATCGGATGTTGGGAAGATAGTTTTCCGCGAGTCGATGTTCGAGTGTGTGTTCATACGCGGCCAGAGATTCCGCATAGAGTTGGCACTCGAAAAGCCATTGACCTTTGTTGTTCCAAAGAGTTCCCAGCCAACGACGCGACCGTTCACTGGGGTCCGCTTCGGCGAACTGTAGAGCTTGCTCATTCCACTGGAGTTTTTCGTCATGGGATGCGGAGACGATGGCCAACATGTGCAGTGCATCGACAACATAAAAACTGGCTGAGCATTTTTGGCCGAGCTGTTGAGCTCGTTCAAAGTAGATTTGGGCCTGCTTTAGATCGCCTGCTTGATGAAATACCCGCCCCCGTTCCAAGGCAATGCGAGTATGAGTGATGGTTGCCGGTGGGAAGATTGGAGTAGCATCTGAATCGAAAGAATCTGCTGCTGGTTCAGTATCTCCAACGGAATTTGCGAGAGATTCCGCTTCGTCTAGGGAGCGATGAGCCTCTGCGAACTTCTGTTGTAAGGCGAGTGTTAAGGCGAGTTGAGTTCGAATTTGTGCTCGCCACGCCGGGGATTCACTAGCCTCATGGGTGATTGCTGTTTGAATGGCCGTTTCGATCGACGACGGTATCCCAGATATCCATAGCGATTCGAAGGAATAGTCTTGGCTCGGTTCGATTGGCATGTGGATCGGTTTTTAAGAAGAAATTCGGAGGATTGAAAGATTCACTTGCAGAGGGGCTTGTCAAAGTTGCCTGAAGGATATTCTAACAGAGTGTGACTGACCGCACATTGCATGGTTACTAGGGATTGTTTTCGGAGTTGAGCATGGCTTTTTCGAATCTTTTCAAGTCGTACAGCATCGGTGATATGAGCCTGAAGAATCGTATCGTATTGGCACCAATGACTCGGGCACGAGCGGGAGCAGAAAGGTTGCCCAATGCGCTGATGGCGACGTATTACGCACAGCGTGCAGATTGCGGCTTAATCATATCCGAAGCTACCGCGATTTCTCCACAGGCCAACGGTTGGGTCAATTCGCCCGGAATCTATACCGATGCAATGGTGGATGGTTGGAAAGAGGTGGTCAAACAAGTGCATGCCGCAGGGAGCCGAATCTTCTTGCAACTTTGGCACATGGGACGGGCGTCGCATAGCAGCTTTCATGGCGGCAAACTTGCTGTTGCTCCATCGGCCATCGCCATTCAAGGTGATTACATTCACACTCCTATTGGGAAACAACCGCACGAAGTACCTCGTGCTTTAGAAACAAACGAGATTCCCCTCGTAGTTGAGGAGTATCGACGCGCGGCGGCGAACGCGAAACTTGCTGGATTTGACGGTGTAGAAGTTCATGGTGCAAACGGCTATCTGATCGATCAGTTCTTGCAGGCCAAGTCCAACCATCGAACGGATGAGTATGGTGGTTCGGTGGCTAATCGATTTCGTTTCTTGCGCGAAGTGGTAACGGCAGTTTGCGGCATTTATCCCGCGAATCGTGTCGGTGTTCGCATATCGCCGAACGGTATTTTCAACGATATGGGCTCCCCCGACTATCGCGAAACATTTTTGTATGTTGCCGAGCAATTGGATAAGTATGGATTAGCCTATTTGCATGTGATGGATGGGCTCGCCTTCGGATTTCATGGCTTGGGAACACCGATGACATTAGCGGAGTTTCGTTCCGTTTTCAGTGGAACATTGATGGGTAACTGCGGTTACACTGCAGAGCAAGCAGAGCGAGCGATCGAATTAGGTGATGCCGATTTGATTTCGTTTGGTCGGCCCTTTATCAGCAATCCAGATTTGGTGGAACGTTGGAAGAACGGCTGGGCCTTGGCCCCTGACGCCCCAGTTGAAACGTGGTATACACCTGGCGGAGAGAAGGGATACATCGATTTTCCGCGTGCAAAACCGTAATTCGTAACCGACGGGAGTGGGCTCAAATAAGCAACATTAGAGAATTACCGTGGGTGGCAACCCACGGTATCTGAGCCGACCAGCCTACTCGTTACTAGGCTCTGCCTAGTAACGCACTGCCATCGAGGCTCCCGCCTCGTCCCACGTCCAGCTCCTCAGCGAAGAACGCTCGATATCACGTCCGCATAGCTTCGCCAAGCCGCAAAGAGTTGAGTCAAATGGAAGGATAGGCTGAGCTTGCATAAAACCGTTACTAATTCGAAGTGGTCAATCCTATAGCCCGCTGCCCGCGCCTGAGCAGCTACCAACCCGACCGCCAAACCAATATCAAACAGCATTGTCTCAGATCAACCGCGCGGATGGCTGGGCAGCGAGAGGTTGGCGTCGCATTGATTCGTGCTGGCCGAGCCGCAATGATCGACCGAGAAAAAAATAAACCGCGAAAAGCACGAAATTCGCGAAAAAGGAAAGCGCCCGCTTTGGCCCGGCACCTCTGCAAGGCGGTGGCGAAGAAATGGCTTTATGCCGTTTCTTCGCAAGTTATGGTGTGGCTATTTACGAACATCGCCACCCAGAGACCATCGCGTCGATCTGGGCGGCGAGCGTTTGACTGCTTTACGATACCAGCAAACCGAGCCGCAATGAGTTGAGACAGCTTCACATTTGCAACCCTTCACGTACGTTTGTACTTGCCGTACACAGAATACATTTAGAGCCAATTGTGGCCAACTTGTGCTCGCGATTACGGCTTGCTACGATCACTGCGTAGTCGGTAAGTCGCGGCTCTACTGGCACAAGGCCAGTTGGAGGCCCAACTGCGGCGTCCTTGGAAAAACCAGGTACAGCCGTTGCGTCGAAAGTTAAGGTGAAGACAACCTAGTCCCTCACCTCAGTAGGACTTTATTTCTTTGCATCTCGCATCAAGAGGTGGTACCGTCAAAATAAATAAACAAGCTCAAGCAAACAGCCCAAATTGAAATCGCTAGCGAGTAGAAAGGTGAGCCACGACGACGCGTCCAACGCATGGTGTGTTGCGCGGTCAACCAAACGCTGCGTGCAGTCCACACCTTCGATCACAACCCAACCGATTTAGAAGTTATTGCCATGGACCGCGTTACACACCCTACTTTCCATCCCCAATCGCTGAACCAGCCAAATACGCTAATCGGTTACATTACTACAACTGCAAGAACTATACGCGCCAGATACGTGAGGAAGACGGGTACGGAGAACTGCGGCCCTCCATCAGTATTTGCTTGCTGAGTCGGAAGATGTTTTGGCAGAAACCTGATACCGCTCGCTGGCATCACAGTTTTCGGCTGCGGTGCGACCAGAATGTCGACCTGATACTGACCAATGATCTCGAATTTCACATAATCGAGCTACCAAATATGAGCCTTCGAGCGATAATATCGAAGAGTTGCCACCCGACGAGAAATGGGTCTACTTGTTCAAGTATACGGCTGAGGTGGAACCGGAGACATTAGCGGAGCTGCTTCGAGATCCACCATACCGCGAAGCCCTTGGAGTACTACAGATGATTTCCCAATCCCCAGAAGATCTTCCGTATTATGAAGACCGCTTGAAATTCCTTCGCGATGAACAAGGCAAGTAGCTGGCCGCAAAACAAGAGGGTGGACAACTCGGTTGGGCAAAAGGTCGGGAAGAAGGTCGGGAAGAAGGTCGAGAACAAGGCAAGCTGGCTGGCAAGATCCAGATGATTCAGGAGTTGCTTGGAGATGCCGTAGACTCGGACGACACGTTACTGTCTCGCGATCACGAGACGCTCACAGCTCTTTTGAGTGACCTTCAAACGCGACTACGTCGACGAGAAGCTTAACAAATCTTTGTCTAGGTAAGCGAATTGAATTACAGGCCATTTCAGCGAGTCTCCTATCAGAGGTTGATGGCCAGCCCTTGAATTGTTCGGAAGTCCCCTAGAGGATATTGCACTGGCTCATCGATAAGCCGATGGAACAGACATCCGTACGTTCCAAGCGATCGTAGGCAATGAAAAGCTCGATACGACTCAGGTCTACATTCGCGTCGGAATTTAAAAGTTGCTCGACACGAATGCTCAAACACACTCCTCCGAATGTCCTGAGGATCTACCACCTCCAAAAGCGGACGCCTGAAACCCAATGATATCTTGACCATCGGCGAGTATGCTATGGGAAATGAAACTAGCGGTGCTTTATAATTGTGAGTATGGTTGCCATCAACACCTCCATTATCGACACTCTGATGCAACCTACGACTCGCGCGTCGGGTTGTAATCGCTCGACCATTGCTTCTCAGTCACTCAACTCTGTGGCCCGCTTCGACTTTGGCGAAACGACTGAAACATCGCTCGCTCGGCGGGTCTCTTGTAGCAAGGAGTTCCATGGCGGTTAGGTGATTTGCGAATGATGTATATCAAGACGCAAGATAGTCCCATTCGAATGTCCCCTTTAACGGCTCTTGAAATTGACGAACACTTTATGTCCGGTGGTTACTTGAAGTCGCAATCCAATTTTGTAAGAGATACTTGACGGAACGGTAGAGCCAACAGCGGAGAAGAGGTCGGGACAAAGTGATGCTCCCCGAGGCTCTTCCTGGATTGTGTGCCTGGAAGAGTTTGCAAAGCTTAGGTGCGAGAAAAGCGTAAGGTGACTGACATTTATGGAGGTGGCCAAATTGATGAAGGTTTTGTTGAAACACTAGATCTACTGTTAAAGATTCCGGTATTAAAGACCTGCCAAAGCCTAAGCCACCGATTCGAATACCCGCGAGCCGACCAACTGTTCGACCGTCCAGATCAACTCCACCAGGAAACCTTGATGCCCCACTTCATACTGCCGCATGACCCTGAGTTTACAGCATTCCCACTTCCCGAGGAGTATATCCCGAATAAATGGAAATGGGTAATAACGAGTGATCAGACTGCCAATGAGATCCAAAGCTCATTGAAGCTGTTCTATTCAAATATTCAAAATGATACCGTTAGAAAATTTGCAGCAGGTCTATTTGAGAAAGTAAAGGTATATGGTTTCGAGGAAGCTTCTTGTGCGATCGGTCTTGTGCCGATTCGAAGCAGTTCAACTGTCAGGTTCCTGCTACTCAATCCACCTTTGTCACATAACTCGTCGATAATCGACCAATATGTCAATGATCCTTATATGAGTTTATTGATTTTTTTTCCTGGAATGACCGACTTCAGCTCGAGCGGCGAGGCTTTCTTTGCGCCCTGTAAGGAAAAGATCGATGTTGGAGGGGAACTTGGGTTCACTCTGTTCCACTTACCAACTGGAGACACTCTAAATTATGTACCGAGCACCGGTACTGTATGGAAAACTTGTGATGATGTTGTCAGTAAACACTCCAATTCGCTCGACGAATGTCTTGAATGGTACCTAAGCACGTTGAGGTGAGGTCCTCGGAACGGTAGAGCCCACAGCGGAGAAGACGTCGGGACAGAGCGAGGCTCCCTGAGGCTCTTCCTGAATTGTGTGCTCGGCAGAGTTTGCGAAGTTCACTACCAGAAGTTTGAAGTGATAAGTTCGAAGTTTCAAGGAAGGACAGAGTACACTCCATCGTTTGCAAATTGAAACCGATCGCAATCTGCTCATTCTGGCACTTTGGCAGCGGCCGACGACTGCTCCTTCGGGCCTCGGTCCGAATGTGTCAGCCTAATTTGCGCCCAATTTAGTCATTGAAGAAAACGTGCGGCGGGTAATTTCTGTGGAACCCAGCAAGTCGCTACAATGTCGACGGGCTCGGCAGTATTTACTCGGAGGTTTCTCGATGATTATTGCAACTATGCTCATGGCTGTTGCGCTCGGCTCATCGCCGACCACCATGAAGGTCCAAGTCGATCAACTTGAACGCGAGGCGTTGGTTTATGTTCCAGAGAAACTGGATCAACCAACGCCCATCGTTTTTGGTTTTCACGGGCATGGTGGGAATATGCGAAATGCGGCTCGCAGTTTTCGCTTACACGAACATTGGCCTGAAGCGATTGTGGTCTATCCGCAAGGCATTCCAACACCAGGCCGCTTAACCGATCGCGAAGGACGCCGAAATGGATGGCAACATTCGGCGGGAGATCAAGGTGATCGCGACCTAAAGTTCTTTGATGAACTCTATAAACAGCTTCGAGCCAAATACCAAGTGAACGAAAAGTCTGTTTATGCGATGGGGCATTCCAATGGAGGTGGCTTCACTTACCTGCTATGGTTGAAACGGCCCGACGTATTCGCTGGTTTCGCACCCTGCGCGGCTGTTCTAAGGGAAGCGGGACAACTCAAGCCCAAAGCGGCCATGCATATCGCTGGCACAGGCGATCCGTTGGTGAGATACAATTGGCAAGATGTCAACATGGCCACGATTCGGCGAGTTGTGGGAGCGTCAGGGGAACCCGTCGTTTGGCAAAAGTATGGGAAGAAATATCAGACTCAAAACCAACTTCCATGGATCGAAGTGATTCACGAGGGGGCGCACGAGTATCCGAGCTTTGCAGGTGAGTTGACGGTAACTTTTTTCAAAGAGTTATCGGCTGAGGCTAATGCTATTCCGCAAACACCAACCCTAACGCAAGCGAAAGAAATTCCATGGGATCTCGACGCATTAAGTACACCTCCCGCCTGGGAACCAGCAGCTGTCGCTGAAGAACCCGAGGTCAAACAGATCTTTTATACCGGTGTTCCGTTTCAGGGGAAACCGACGCGTGTGTTTGCCTACTACGGCATACCGTCAGATAGCAAACTCAAAGTGAACGGCAAAGTGCCCGCCATGGTATTGATCCATGGTGGAGGCGGAACGGCCTTTGCACGTTGGGTAAAAGTTTGGAATGAACGCGGGTATGCCGCAATCGCGATGGATCTTTGCGGTTGCGTACCCGTTGGTACTTACGGAAATTGGAAACGTGACGAACAAGGTGGACCACCTGGTTGGGACGCTTCGTTTGATCAATTGGAATTAGCTCCTGCGGATCAATGGACCTACCAAGCCGTTGCGAACGCCATGCTCGGACATTCTTTAATTCGCTCATTCCCTGAAATTGATCCGAATCGAACAGGCGTTACTGGTATCAGTTGGGGTGGTTATCTCACATCGATTGTCGGTAGTGTGGATAGTCGATTCCAATTCGCCTCACCTGTTTATGGCTGTGGATTTTTAGGAGATAACTCCGCTTGGCTGACGCAGTTCGAAAGGCTCGGCCCCGAAAAGGCAAAGTTATGGCTAAGCCAATGGGACCCAGCTAACTATTTGCCCCACGCTAAAATTCCATTTTTATGGGTGAATGGGACCAATGACTTTGCGTATCCCATGGACTCATGGCAGAAGTCATACCGGTTAACAACTGGACCTTCGACTCTTTGCTTAAGAATTCGAATGCCACATGGACATGGACCAGCTGGCGAGAATCCAGAAGAGATTCGAGTCTTTGCAGATCAAATACTCAGCAACGGTAAGCCGTTACCAACAATTACCAAGAGTCGTGTGGATGGTGATCGATTGATTGTTGATTTTTCAGCAGCTGTCGCGATCAAGGAAGCAGAATTGTCTTACACCGATGCCTCAGGTGCATGGCAACAACGAGAATGGAAAGCGATCGAAGCTGAGCTAGATCCAGTTGCTCATCGAGCCACTTGCGTTATTCCACCGCAAGCCACGGTATTCTACATGAACCTTTTCGATGAGCGAGATTGCGTGGTGAGTTCACCGCACATTGAAAAATAAACAGGTGAGAGCAACAACTCGAGTGTCGCTCTCACCCCTCAAAGCTTGTTAACTGATGATTTGACGAATCGGTTCAACATGTTCGACACCGACCAGCTTTTGGTCGAGTCCCGAATGGAAATACGACAAGCGGTTTGGGTCGATACCGAGTTGATTAAGAATGGTTGCATGCAGTCGTTTGACATGGAACGGATCGTCAACGGCCGCTGCACCCAGTTCATCGGTGGTGCCAATACTGGTTCCACCTTTAATACCACCACCTGCCATCCACATGGTAAATCCGTAGGAGTTATGATCGCGCCCTGTTCCTTCTGCGTATTCGGCAGTTGGTTGTCGACCGAATTCTCCACCCCAGACGACGAGCGTATCTTTGAGCATATCCCGTTGCTTGAGATCCTTGAGCAAACCGGCAATTGGAAGATCGGTATTGCCTGCATGATAGTCGTGGTTCTTTTTCAAGTCGCTATGAGCATCCCAGTTGTCATCGTTGTGTGAGCCACCCGAGTAAACTTGGATGAAGCGTACACCGCGTTCGACCAATCGACGTGCCAGCAGACATTTGGTTCCAAAGTCGCGTGTTCGATCTTTGTCGATACCGTATAGCTTTTGAGTATCAGCGGTTTCTTCTTCGATGTTTACGGCTTCAGGTGCGCTCTCCTGCATCTTGTAGGCAAGTTCGTAGCTGGCAATACGCGAGGCGAGTTCCGAATTGTTGCCCCGCATCGCCAAATGTTCTTCGTTTTGCGCCTTGAGTGAGTCGAGAATATCTCGTTGCAATTCGCGGCTGACACCATCGCGAGATTTTAGATCGAGAATCGGTGCGCCTTGGGTGCGGAAAGTCGTGCCTTGATAGCTTGCTGGCATGTAGCCGCTAGACCAATTCTTGGCTCCAGAGATTGGGCCACCTGTTGGGTCTAACATGACCACGTAACCAGGCAAGTTTTCATTGACACTTCCGAGTCCATAATTGATCCACGAGCCAAGGCTAGGATGTCCGCTTTGCACGCGACCCGAGTTCATCATCAACATGGCAGATCCGTGAATCGGCGAATCGGCTGTCATCGAATGAATGAACGCAATGTCGTCGACACAGGTTGCCACATTTGGAAACAAATCGCTGACCCATTTCCCACATTCGCCATATTGTTTGAAATCCCAGCGAGGTTCGACAATTCGGCCTGTGTTGCGATGGCCACCACGCCCGAAGGTTTTCACTTGAACGGTCTGATTGTCTCGCCCTTTCATTTGAGGCTTGTAATCAAACGTATCAATATGGCTGGGGCCACCATACATAAACAAGAAAATCACGCTTTTCGCTTTGGGAGCAAAGTGTGGCTGCTTGCTGTTTCCGGCGGAATCGGAAGCGTTCGCGACGGAGTTAAAAAAGCCATCTTGGGAAAGAAGTCCGGCAAGTGCAACACCACCGAAGCCAGCCCCTGTTTGCCACAAAAATTCGCGGCGAGTCCGTCCACAAAATTGGTTTGCCATAGTTGTAGTCTACCTATTCCTAATTCAATGCTTCAATGCGAGATAATTCAGGGCCGCGAAATGGTTAATCCAAGTAAACGAATTCATTCAAATTGAACAAGAACAAGCAATACGTATTGAACGCTTCGTCTGCATTCAAGGAGTGTTTTTCCTGCAGTCTCTTGATCAATGCTTCTGCATGTTCGATTTCTTTGTCCGTCGTAGGTCGGGAAAGAGTTAAGCTGGTGGCTAAGCGAATTTGATTTTTCAAATCTGAGCCTGCTTCATCGCGAATGCGTTTGGCAAATTCTGCAGACTGAGCATGAATGAAGTCACCGTTGAGCATGTTCAAGGCTTGCCCGGGTTGGACGGTATTGAATCGCGCTTCACAACTGGTGTCTGTGTCTGGGAAGTCGAAAGTGGAGAGCATCGGAACCACCAACGATCGCTTGATATGGATATAGATACTTCTCCGTGCTTGTTGTTCTGGAGGAGATTTATCCCAGCCTTGTCCAGGTACAGATTGACCAGCCAAGACTTCACGAGAGATCTCAGGGAATATGCTTGGACCATACATTTCCAAGTTGATCTTCCCTGTCGCTGTTAGGATGGAATCTCTGATTTCCTCGGCGCTAAGGCGGCGCATGTTCGCATGGCTAAACCAATCATTCACTGGATCTTTCTGTTGTGCCAAAGGGGTTGGAACCACGCTTTGACGATAAGTTTCGGACATCACCAACAATTTGGTAATAGGTTTGAGTTTCCAGTCTTGAGCAACAAGTTCGCTGGCGAGCCAATCGAGCAATTCGGGGTGTGTTGGCATTTCACCTAGTTGTCCGAAGTTATTCGGAGAACGAACGATCCCTCGCCCGAAAACATGTTGCCAAATTCTATTTACAATCACACGGCTCGTGAGGCGATTGTCGGGTGATGTGATCCACTTCGCCAGTGCCAAGCGGCGGCCCGACGAGTTGCGTTCTGGATTCGGTTGGATTTCCGGCTGCTGTTTGCCCAGGATGCTAATGAAGGTAGGTTCGACTTTGTCGCCTTTGGCTTGCGGGCTACCTCTCAATAACACAAATGTCTCTGGAGCATTGGTGCCGGTTTCGCTCACACATAAACCGTATTCGTCCCAGGGTTTTACGCGTTTAGCTTCTTCCAATTGCCGACGCGTCTTGCGAAATTCGCTTGCCAACGTTTTATCGATGCCGTGGGTTTCGGGGGCTTCGACCAATTTGTTGATATCGAGCGTGGTGGTTTTCTCGGTAACGGTCAGTGGTCGTCGCTGAAAGCCTGGACCACTCCAATGGAGCGTTAGGCCTTTACCAAACACGCCTTGGAAATAATCAAGACGCAATGGAATTCGTCCCTTGTTCAAACGCAGTACGGTTCGCTTTGCCCGGCCTTCCCCATGGATCCCGTCATGATCGATTACAACTTTGCCATCAAGCGATAACCGTGAGCCATCGTCTGAGTCAAGGACAAAGGTGTATTCACCATCTTCCGGCACAATGAGTGTACCGACAAAAACAAAACCGAAGTTGTCGGGACGCGTTGCAGGACTAATTGTGAGCAACGGTGGATCGAGCTTCGCGATGGTTTCGGCTTTTAATTCATCAAAGTTCGGAAGCTGCTTGAAGTCGTCTCGATAGAAACGATATTCAAGATCATCCAAGTCATAGGTTTGGCCGTCGTGATTTTGGGTAGTTTTAACTTGGGCTTTGATTTGGTTTTCGAGCTCGGTGAGTTTCGCTTGAATGGCGTCGATTTTCTCTTTGGAGTTCGCCATAGCCTCTTCATAGCGGCGTTTATCATCCTCGGAGGCAATCAATGGACGTTCGACATGTGGACCATATCCATTGGGTGTGATGTTGCGGAAGAAGGCCAGCATCCCGTA
>Ga0075158_10000178_pt1 | contig 49426 bp, 39 predicted proteins | sample JI91814BDNA_FD_70968 | JGI IMG/M metagenome (GOLD analysis project Ga0075158, IMG submission 70968) | Wastewater effluent complex algal communities from Wisconsin, to seasonally profile nutrient transformation and Carbon sequestration -... | ecosystem: Engineered > WWTP > Effluent > Algae... | reverse complement strand
TGCGGGAAAATAATTTTTGAAGCGATGTTCTTTTTCTTACAGGGCGGGGCGTAGCGCAGCCTGGATTAGCGCGCCACCTTGGGGTGGTGGAGGTCGCCCGTTCGAATCGGGTCGCCCCGATTTTTTTGGCCCTCAGGCCAAAAAAATAGAGAGGAGAGAAGAGAGCAGTAGTAAGGAGAGCTTCTCCGCTGTAAAGGTTTTCTAACCTAACACGGTTAAGACTCGTTAAGTCTGCTCTCTTCTCTCCTCGGTCTCCTGTTCTCCTAACCCTAACGTTGCGATAAGTTGGTACGTGATTTCGAGGTTGCGGGAGAGCTTCTCCGCTGTAAAGGTTTTCTAACCTAACACGGTTAGCACTCGTTAAGTCTGCTCTCTTCTCTCCTCGGTCTCCTCTCTCCTGTTCTCCTCACCCTAACGTTGCAGTAAGTTGGTACGTGATTTCGAGGTTGCGGGAGAGCTTCTCCGCTATAAAGGTTTTCTAACCTAACACGGTTAACACTCGTTAAGTCTGCTCTCTTCTCTCCTCGGTCTCCTTTCTCCTGTTCTCCTTACCCCAACGTTGCAATAAGTTGGTACGTGATTTCTTGAGATCCTTAAGTTATCGCCTGCAAGTCGCCAGCGAAGAAACTTCTCCAACCGTTTTCTAACAAGTAATGGTGAGGCTAGTACGACGAATCCAACGCTAGTACGCCTAGCCTTCGGCGCACGGGCTAAACGCCCCAACCGAGTTTGTGCATCGATCAACATGCAGGAATGTGGATCACGAAAAACACGAGAGTAATGAGAACTCTAGGCTTTCGATTTTCGCCGATGGTTTTCGATATGTTGTTTGAGCTCAGCGATCGCCTTGGCAGGCATTTGAGATTTCAGTGAATCAACGATGCGCTGATGGCTGGCGACAGCTTCTTCCCAACCCGCCTTTTTGACGCTGTCGCGAAACTTCTGAAAAAAGACTTGCAGCATCTCCCCGAAGGCAATCATCGGTGCCAATCCACTGGCTTCCAAAAGCGTGCGATGGAATTGCAGATCGACTTCCACCCGCGTTTGCAAATCCGTTGCATCGTGAAGTTGAGCTACCAGTTCTTGTAAGCGAACCAGGATTTGAGGTTCCTGCTCAATACGTCGCATCACATAAGGAATGATTCCGGTTTCTACGATGACTCGCGAATCGATGAGCTCATCGGCATCCACTTGATGGAGCGAAGCATGGAAGCCGAGATTGTGCGTCATCTTCTGCCAATCCAACTCACCTACCGTGAGGCCCACTCCGGTTTTGGATCGCAAGATTCCCAAGAATTCGAGAGCTTTAGTGGCTTCCCGGACGGTCAAGCGACTAACACCAAAGCGTTCTGCCATCTCCGTTTCCGTAGGCAATCGATCGCCGGGTTGTAAACGTTCTGAGACAATCAAGCCGCGTATCTGTTCGGCGATTTGGTCTCGGATTCGCGGTTTGGCAATGACCGCAAACCTCTTCTCTGTATCGCTTTTTTCCACGACTCGACGGCCACTATTTTCCATTCCCGCAGCAACCGCAGCGTTCGGAGCTTTAGCGAGCGTAGTTTGCTTCGGAGGGCGTTCGCCCGCTGGACTCGACTTTTGACGAGGTTTTATCGAACGGGAGGTTGATTTTGGTTTTTTGGTCGTTGTCACTTGCGATCCCTTCTATCAGGTTGTTAGATTATCAGACAATCTGATTTGCTCGTCAATTCTTTTCCTACCTCCTGCCCATTTTCCTCTCGATTCCATTTGTCTTATGTCTTCCCTTTCTCTCCAGGGTTGAATCATGACCAAAGTCGTTGTGACAGATTACACGTTTCCCGATTTAAGTATTGAACGCTCCATTCTAGAGCCGCTCGGTATCGAAGTTGTCGGGGCGCAGGCGAAAACTCCCGAACTACTGATTCCATTGGTGGCGGATGCCGATGCCGTGATCACCCAATTTGCAGCGGTGAATTCGGATGTCATTGGTGCGATGTCGAAAGCCCGAATCATTGTGCGTTATGGGATCGGCGTCGATAACGTCGACTTGCAAGCGGCTCGTGATCGTAAGATTCCAGTCTGTAATGTGCCCGATTATTGCATTGATGAAGTCGCCGACCATACTTTGGCATTCATCTTGGCAACGACTCGCCAAGTGGTGCCCAACGCCCTACATAACCGCAACGGAAAATGGGGACTCGCTACTCCGCTGCACGATATGAAAACGATGAAAGATCTAACAATTGGTGTTATCGGCTTTGGCCGCATCGGTCGTGAAGTTGTCGACCGTTTGCGAGCATTCAAGGCAACGGTTGTGGTTCATGATCCTGTTGTATCGGACGCTGATATTGAATCCAGCGGAGCCAAAGCGGTTGCACTGGATGAGTTATTGAGAGCTAGTGACATTGTTTCGTTGCATTGCCCGAGCACTCCAGCGACCAAAAAATTGCTCCGCGGGGAAACGATTGCCCAAATGAAAGATGGTGCCAGCGTGATCAATTTAGCACGCGGCGATTTGATCGATACAGAATCGCTTGTCGCAGCCCTTCAAAATGGCAAGTTATCAGCGGCTGCCTTGGATGTGTGTGATCCAGAACCGATTCCTTTGGAAAGTCCGCTTAGATCCCTCCCCAACGTAATCACGGCGTCGCACATTGCGTCCGCGAGTGTCAAGGCTGTGGCCAAGCTCCGGGAATCCGCAGCGAAACACGCTGCCAATGCGCTTCAAGGGCGTCCACTTAGCAGCGTGGTCAACGGTGTCCGCTAAGTCGAGTGGTCGTGGCCTGTAACTCTCCTCACTCTTTAACCTACTTCAAATTTTATGCCTAAGCCTCTATTTCGTGGCGTGTGCGCCTCGTCTGTGACCCCCTTTCGCTCAGATGGAGCGCTCGATTTAGATCGTTTGGGACCGCATCTCGATTGGTTGATTCAAGAGAGAGTGGATGCTATTTCGCCGCTGGGTAGTTCAGGTGAATTTGTCGCCATGGAATGCGAGGACCGCAAGCGGGTTTTGGCGGCGGCTATCTCGAAGATTGAAGGTCGCGTGCATGTCGTGGCCGGCACTCATGACTATTCCACCCGACGCACTCAAGAGTTGTCTCAATTTGCGGAGGGAGAAGGGGCAGACTCGTTGCTAATAGTTCCCCCCTATTACATGGCACCCACACCACATCGAGTGATGGACCATTATCGCCGGATCTCAGAAAAAGTATCGATTCCTATTCTCGTCTATCACAACATTCCACTCACATCGGTCGATTTGAAGACCGAGCACCTATTGAAATTGTATGAAGAAGGTGCCATCGGTGGCGTGAAGATGTCGAATCCCGAGCCAGACCGAATCTGCGAATTATTGCAGGCCACAAATGGTCAATTTTTTGTTTATGCCGGAATTGATACCGTTGCATTCGAAGGCTTGTGTCATGGGGCAGCGGGCTGGATTTCTGGAATTCCCAGCACGGTTCCAAGTGCCGCAAAAGATCTATACAACTCGATTGCCGTCGAGGGAGACTTGGTTAAGGCTCGTATGTTGTGGAAGAAGTTAGCTCCGCTCATGCGATTGCAGTTTCAAGCTTACCATAGTCGCGGCGAAGGAGCGCATTGGTTTAGCACGATGAAAGCAGCGCTCAACATGATTGGTCCGCCAGTAGGTGATCCAGCGCCTCCCATCTTGCCGCTTCCGGATTCTATTCGTCCTACTTTGATTCGGCTCCTACAAGACTTGGGTTACCAAGTGAATGAAGCATAAGGGATCGATGTGATGTCAGCCCCTATTAAAGTTCCCTACGATGAACTCCAAAGATTTGTGATCGAAGCTCTCGCGTCGTTGGATATGTCCCATACAGACGCATCATTGACGGCGGATGTTTTGGTATGTACTGATGCGATGGGAGTTCATACACATGGCACGAAACTCTTAGCAGGCTACCTCAAGAAATTGAAAGCGGGAGGTTATGTTGCCAATGCACAGCCCGTGATTGAACGGGAGGGACCTGCCTGGGCCGCAATCGATGGTAAGAACGCGCTCGGCATGGTGGGATGTATGTTCGCTTTAGAGGTGGCGATGAAAAAGGCCCGCCAATGCGGGGTCGCGTACTGCGGCTTGCGGAGTACCGGACATGTGGGAGCGATCGGATATTACGCGGCTCAAGCTGCTCGTCAAGGCTTTATCGCTTCGATCACAGGCAACGATATTCCGTCAGTGGCAGTACCCGGTTCAACAAAAGCGGTTTTGGGAAGCAATCCCATCGCGTATGCGATTCCTGTCGTGAATGGGGATCCGATTTTTCTGGATATGGCAACGGCTGCGGTTGCGGGTGGAAAAGTCTATGCCGCCCATCAAAGAGGCGAGCCGATTCCACCTCACTGGCTGATCGGACCAGACGGGAAACCTACGACCGATGGCTCGCTTTATCCAGCCAATGCCTGTTTGGCGCCAATGGGAGGTCATAAAGGTTATGGTATCAGTTTGTGGTGCGAAATACTCTCGGGTGTATTGCCGGGTGGCCATATGACCTGGCAGGTTGGAAGTTGGATGTTTGATGATCCCAAACTTCCCAGTCACCACAACGCTTCCATCATGGTTTTGGATGTAAAAGTGATAGCGGGTCGAGAAACATTTGATCGGCGAATCAAGCATTTAATCGACGAGATTCACGCAGCCCCAACCTCTGAGGATGTATCGCAGGTTCTTATCCCAGGCGAGCGGGAGTGGAAAGAATATCATCGTGCCGTGCGAGATGGGGTAAGTTTGCCGATGGATGTAATTGAAAAACTCAGGCAAGCGGCAGAAATTTGTCAACGCCAACCCCATTGGCTTTCATAAGGTTTGGTAAAACAAGACGCTCGCTGACACAGTAGATTCTCAGCGATTGAAGAAAGTTATCTGTTTATGCGGAAGGTATTGAAACGACCATGAAGTTAATACGTTACCAAGATAGTGCTGGCAAGATCCATTATGGTTCGCTGCAACAAGACGGAAGCGCGTTGCGCATTGAAGGGAGCCCCTTTTGTAAATGGGAAATTACCCAAGAAGCGGCCGACGTCAAGAAGTTGTTGGCCCCGGTCGAGCCACGTGACATCATGTGCATCGGTTTGAACTACCGAAAACACGCCGCTGAAGGTGGACAAGCCATTCCCGAGTTTCCAGTGCTGTTCATGAAAAACAGTGGTGCAGCTCAAAACCCAGGAGACCCGATTGTTATCCCCAAGAAGCTCTTGAGTACAGCCGTTGACTACGAATGCGAATTGGCCATTGTGATCGGCAAACGTTGTCACAACGTGTCAAAGGGGGATGCCCTGAACTATGTTCTCGGTTACACCTGTGCCAACGACGTGAGCGCTCGTGATTGGCAGATGAAGTTCGGAGGAAGTCAATGGTGTCGAGGCAAAACGTTTGCCACCTTCTGTCCGCTTGGACCATGTTTGGTCACCGCTGACGAAATAACCAATCCGAATGAGCTCGGTATCCGCACCATTCTCAACGGTCAAACAATGCAAGATTGGAACACCAATGACATGATCTTTGATGTCCCAACGCTTATCGAGTTTTTGAGTGGTAGCACTGTTCTCTCTCCTGGCACCGTTATCCTCACTGGTACGCCTCATGGAGTCGGTGGGGCTCGCAAGCCACCCGTTTTTCTGAAGCATGGTGACACCGTTACGATCGAAATCGATCGAATTGGTGCGCTGACCAACCCCGTCTTAGATGAAACCATCTGAGCAGATTGAACAGTGGGTAACGCCGTGGCAATCACCAACTCGTTTCATATCGCCATCGATGTCGGCAGCACCTCGATAAAAGGTGCTCTGCTCGATTTGGAAACGAATGGTTTTTCCACGGTGCGCTCGCTCCCCTTCCCTGCTCCACGCAATAGGCTACCGTCGACGAGAGTTGAGATCGAACCGGAAGATGTTGTCGTGGCTGTTTCTGAATTGATTCGACAGTTAAGTGTTGGGTGTGTCGGTGAAGGGCATGTTTGGATTTGCGGGCAAATGGGTGGCGTCGTACTGGCGGATACACGCGGTAACGCCCTCAGCCCCTATTATTCATGGCGCGATCAGCGAACTGTCGAAGTTGGTCCCACGGGGCGAAGCTGGATGCAAATGTTGCGCGAAGCTTGGCCCGAGGAAGTTTGGGCCAGTTTGGGGCGAGAGTTGCAGCCAGGTTCAACCTCGACTTTGCTGTATTGGCTCAGACAACATGAATTGCTTCCCTCCCGCGCAATTCCTTGTTCCATCGCAGATTTTGTCGTCGCGCGGTTAGCACATCAAGCACCAACGATGCATGTTACGTATGCGATTGGTTTGTTGGATTTGCAACAGGTAGATATTCACCACGACGCGCTGCAGCGCATTGGGTTAGGCGATGTTACTTGGGGAAAGCTTGTACACGGTCTCGAACCGATTGCTCAAGCCCGGATCGACGAAACCAACTATGAATTTCACGGTTGTTTTGGAGATCATCAGACCGCGTTGTGGGGAGCGGGCTTAGAACGCAGCGAACTTTCGATCAATGTGTCGACTGGCTCACAGGTTTCGCAGCGCACATCGTCATTTGAGCCAGGGGGTTACCAATCGCGTTTGTTCTTTGGTGGCGATTGGCTAAATACAGTAACACATCTTCCGGCAGGTCGCGCCCTAAACGCCTTGCTCCATCTCTGTACAGAATTGAATTCTGCTGAGGTTGTCGACTTGAGCGAAGCTTGGAAGAGTATTGCCGAGAAGATGGCCGTGATATCTACAACCGATATGGTTGCCGACATTAACTTTTACGCGAGTCCCTTAGGAACAAGTGGGAGTTTTTCCAACTTGACCATCGAAAATCTAACGGTGGGGCATCTGTTCCTGGCTGCTTGTAATGCGATGGCTGAAAATTATCGTGTCGTCGCCAATCGCTTGGCCGGCGAAGAATCATTTCGCTCGATCGTTCTCTCGGGAGGTTTGGCACAATCGCTCCCGCGTCTTGCCGACTTTATTCGCGACCGTTTCCCGATGCCGGTACGCGAAGTGAACGGCGAAGATACGTTACTCGGACTATTGAAACTGGCTCATCGCTTTTCTGCTCCCTCCTCTACATGTTCGTAAAAGGAACTTGTTTATGCAGAAGTTCATCCTGACTCCTAACGCACTGAGTCGACCTCCTCGGCTGGCTGCGGTGTTGTGGATCTCGCTTTTCATTCTCGTTTTGTCTGATCATGGCATGTGCGGCGATCCGGCATCGAATCAGTCATCAAGATTTCACGATCATTCGTTGTTGATTTCGAGCGATTATCCTTGCACTTGGCCCACACATCCCTTTCCAAAATTTCAACTGGTTCCACAGCACGCGATTGGCCCGAATAGCCCGTACAACATCGATACGTTGTATTTGGATGGCAACACAGGAACGCAGTTGGATACGCCCCCACATTCCGTGGCGAGGCCCGAGCTGAATCGTGAAAAATCAGGACCTTTTGGCTTAGCGTACAGTGACAAGATCGCGCCGTGGCAGTTCGGTGGCGAAGCTTGCGTGGTTGATACACGTGATTTATTGGATAAAGCCCCATTTGGCGTGAGTCCTTTGGTTACACCCGATTATTTAGAAAAATTCGAGAAGGAGTATCGTCCTTTTCGTTTCGGCGATGTTGTCTTGTTTCGTAGTGACTACTCCGACAAATATTACAAACCTTTCCCTGACGGAAATCGTTACATCAATGATGTTGTCGATCGAAAAACGCCCGGCTATCCTGACCCGAATCCCGAGACGATGGAATGGTTAGGCAAAAAAGGTGTTTTGGCACTGGGGACCGATAGTGCCAGTATGGGGCCGATGCCTGATTTGGCCGAACCTACGCATTATGCTGGTCTGAAATATGGAATGATTTGGACAGAAGGCGCCATTGGTTTAAGCTCACTTCCTGCAACAGGTGCTTTTTATTGTTTTCTCGGACCCAAACATGAGGGTGGGCCGTACAGTAACGGGCGAGCGTTTTCGATTGTAGGGGGAGATCTACCTGCAAAACTCATCGATGCATGTCGCAATAAACGCGCGATCGACTTATCGCCCACGTTGACACCAAAGTTCCCCCTGACCCATCCTGGCCATCGCACTGGCGAACATCGACAAGTCTACTTGAAGATTGATTTTCTCTACAGCGAATATCTCGACATGTGGCACCATGGTCATTCCATGGACTCAATGGCGGGAACACATTTGGTACCACCTTCGTTCGCGCTTCCGGCACCAGGTGCGCGACCGCAATACTCGCCCGAAGTTCGCGGTTGGTTAAGCGAGTATGAAAAGAAGTATGGACCACGCGGTGAAAGTGAATTAACCACTGAGAAAGTGCCACTAGATTGGACATGTGGCAACGCCAGGGTGATTGACGTGAGAAAGCTAACTGGAACAACGGATCGTGGTGCTTGGCCACTGTCTCCCCAGATCACCTCGCAATGGATCAAAGACTACGAAAGCCAAAATGGGGAGCTAAAGCCCAACGACGTCGTACTGTTCCAAACAGGGGTTATCGATCGCTATCTCGCTCTGCCTGCAGATAAGAATGGTGAATTGGGAGTTGGGTTATGGAGTGACGCTTTGAGTCGCAAAGTGGAGGGCTGGCCAGCTCTTTCGCCCGAAGCCATTTTTTATCTCCATTCAAAAGGTATACGTTGCGTAGGAACGGATGCACCTAACTTGGGAGGCGTTCATCCAAAAGATGCCTTGATGACATATTGGGCTCTCGGCACAAATGAAATGGCGGGAGTTGAGTTTTTGTGTCAACTCGACAAGGTGCCTCAAGACGCTTACTTCTTGTTCGCTGCGTTGAAAATTCAGAACTGTCATGGAGGGCCAGGACGCGCCATCGTTTTGTACTAATGGCTTGGTAGTTCCTCTGCTCAACGTTGGTTGACTGAGGGGGATGTTGCATCAGTACAAAACGAGATAAGGATGAAACAATGACAGTCGAAGAAACACGTGAGGTCGATAAACCTGCAACGCCCGACGTTGTAGACTCCTCAGCCCAATCAGGCTTACCGGCCTGGGGTTCGGCTGAGTTGCCGGAGCCGAAGCCATTGCGATGGAGAAACTGGGCTAACTTCATCGGCCCAGGTATTGTCATGATGGGGATTCAAATTGGTGGCGGAGAATGGCTTTTGGGGCCTGCCGTTACTGCCAAATATGGTGGCGGATTGATGTGGCTGGCAACGGTCGCGATCATCCTGCAAGTATTTTACAACATGGAATGCGGTCGCTATGCCTTGTATTGCGGTGAGCCTGTCTTTACAGGTTTCATGCGTTGCTGGCCGAGTCCTATGTTTTGGGTCAGCGTCATGATGTTGCTCAACATCTCGGCTTTGGTGCCGGGCCTATCGACACACGGTGCCGCAATGATCGCGTCAATCATTCTTGATCGTCCCCCTGATCAGGAGGACCTGTGGTTAGTTGTACCCTTAGCATACGCTTGTTTGTTTGGCGTGGCTTTGCCTGTCATCATCGGCGGAAAGGTCTACAACATTTTGCAATGGGTTATGACCGCCAAAATTGTCATCGTGCTGGGGTTCTGTTTCGGTTTAGGAATCACATGTGTCAGTTTTGAAAATTGGTGGAATGTGTGGTCCGGCTTTGTGCAGTTTGGCAATGTACCTGTCGCGGACGCCAACGGCAAAGAGCATTTGGTCAACGGCTTCGGCTATTGGTGGAACCATGGTGAGTGGCCCATCATGTCGAGTGCCAGCCTTATCGTGTTAGGGGCTTTCGCAGGATACGCGGGTGGCGGTGGATTAGCAAACTCGACTTACTCTAATTTTGTGCGTGACAAAGGTTGGGGAATGGGAGCACAGGTTGGGGCCATACCAAGCGCTGTAGGTGGAAGGAACGTTACCTTAAGTCATGTTGGTAAAGTGTTTTCCATCAACGACGAAAGTCTAAGACGCTGGAAGGGTTGGTGGAAATACATCGTAACAGACCAAGTTTTCGTGTGGGGGCCGGGTTGCTTTGTCGGTATGGCCTTACCCGCCTTATTGTCTTTGCAATTTGTTCAATATTCGCAGATTTCGGAGAGCCAAGCCAACATTGCACAGGCAATTTTCACGGCAGATGGAATCCGTCACTCAGGCTTTCCTCCCGTACTGGGAAAGCTCTTGTGGATTGTCGCTCTTTTTACTGGCTTGATGGTGATGTTGCCAAGCCAGATGTCGATTCTTGACGACTTCAGCCGACGATGGACCGATGCGATTTGGAGTGCGAACAAGCGAGTGCGTCAATCCATGAAAGCGGATCAAGTCAAATGGATTTATTATGCGATTCTGGGGATGTATGTACTGTGGTCCTTCTTGTGCGCTTTCTTCTTCAGCAAAGCTCCCAAGTTGATGACCGATTTTATTGCAAACTTTAACAATCTCGCGCTCGGCGTTACAGCGTTTCAATTGCTATGGATTAATCTTCGTTTGTTGCCCAAGCCTCTTCGTCCACGTTGGTACCAAATCACGGGGCTGAGTTTATGCGGTTGCTTTTATTTGGGTTTGGCAGGTTTAGTTTTTGTCTTCAAGATCGTGCCCATGTTCACCGGGTGATCGATCGGCCCCATGGTGAATTAGAATAGGTTGGAGTGTGTCGTTGTGAAGAACTCGTTTCCAGAAATGTTTCAATTAAACGGACGCGTCGCCGTAGTGACTGGGGCTGCACAAGGAATGGGGCAAGCCAGCGCGCTCGCCTTATCACAAGCAGGGGCCGATGTTGTTTTGGTAGATCGGAATCTAAAAGGCGCCGAAGCGACTGCGGCGCAAATTCACTCTTGGAACGGAAGAGCATTAGTCTGTGCAACCGACGTTTCCGATCCCGCTTCGATTCGAGATCTATTCAACCAAGTTGATAAGACGTTTGGACGCGTTGATTTCCTCGGAAACATCGCTGGTGATGGCGTTTTGGCTCGGCCTGAAGATCTCACGCTCGAAGAGTTGCAGAAGGTCCTGCAAAACCTGGTCATCGGCCGATTTATCATGTGTCAAGAAGCGGGAAAGCGGATGCTTCAACAACGACGCGGCTCCATCATGAACATCGGCTCCTTGGCGAGTAACACGGCCTTGGGACGCGGACATATTGCTTACAGCATGGCGATGGGGGCCGTCATTCAAATGACGCGAGAATTGAGTACCGAATGGAGTTGTCGCGGAGTTCGCGTCAATGCGGTGCTTCCTGCGCAAGTGATCAACCCCAGCCTAGAAGCCCGAATTGCACAAGATCCCGCTTTGAAGCAAAGATTTCTCAACGGTATACCGGCGGGGCGTTTGGGTGAGCCGAAGGACATCATGGGGCTCGCCTTACTGTTGGCCAGCGACGCGTCAGAATGGATTACTGGCGCGTTGATCCCAATGGATGGTGGTAACATGGCGATGAATGCTGGCGGAACTCCCGGCCACCAAGCTCAACCCATTCAATCCTTTCGCGCGGAAAGTGGAAAGCAATAGGATATCAACATGAACAACATCGATAAGAATGTCGATCGCCAAGTCGTCTTGCAATTGTATCGGACGATGCAATTGATACGACAAACCGAAGAAGAGTTAGCGCGGTGTCATCAACGGGGACTAATACATGGTGCTTGTCACACCTATGTTGGGCAAGAAGCAATTGCTTCTGCCGTCTGTTCAAATCTGAACGATAAAGATGCGGTTTTTAGTACGCATCGCGGGCACGGCCATGCTCTAGCAAAAGGTATGAAGCCCTTGGAGTTGATCGCCGAATTGTTTGGGCGTGAGGCGGGGTGTTCGCGTGGACGAGGCGGAAGTATGCACCTGTTCTCTCCCGAGATCGGGATGATGGGAACAAGTGGTATTGTTGGACCATGTATCCTGCAGGCTTGTGGTGGAGGTTACAGTTCCAAGATTCTCAAAAATGGAACTGTTGGAGTGGCTTTCTTCGGCGATGGAGCGGCTAACAACGCAGCCTTTCATGAAGGCTTGAATATGGCAAGCATCTGGAAGCTGCCAGTTCTTTTCATATGCGAAAACAATCAATTCGCAACAGAAGTCCCCTTCGCATATGCCGCTGGGAACTCAAGTGTAGCCAGTCGTGGTGCTGCGTACGGAATACCGGGAATTGAAGTCGATGGCAACGATGTGATTGGCATCTATCGAGTTGCCAAAGCGGCAGTAGCCCGAGCGAGGTCAGGCGAAGGTCCCACGCTCATCGAATGCAAAACCTATCGCACTCGACCTCACGCAGAGGGGATGGGAGATTTTACGTATCGCACCAAAGATGACGTAGAACAATGGAAGCAACGATGTCCTATTCTTCGATTACGATCGACGTTTGCTGCGGAGTATAGTTCTGAATTTGATGCCATCGATCAAGAGATACTTGAACACGTGCGTGCAGCTCGGGCCGAAGCCGAGGCAAGTCCTGAGCCGACAAGCGAGTCGGCAATGTCCCATGTCTATTCTCCGCCGCGGATCGTTGTAAGAGAGAAGCCTTCTCCGGGGTGTGAATCAAAAGTCATCACTTTCTCGCAAGCGACTTTGGAAGCGTTAACGGAAGAGATGGCAGCTAATCCGAATATCTTTGTAATGGGAGAAGGTATTGGGATTCGTGGTGGAAACTTTTTGACGACCAAAGGTCTATACGCGGTTCATGGTCCTGAAAGGTTGTGCGACACGCCGATTTGCGAACGTGGCTTTGTCGGCTTGGCATGTGGTGCAGCTATGACTGGGACACGACCTGTCATCGATTTCATGTTTGCAGATTTTGTTCTCGATGGTTTGGGTGAGATCATTAATCAAATTGCCAAGATGCAGTACATGTCGAGTGGGCGTTTGAAGATGCCAGTGTTGTTGCGAGGATGTATTGGCATTGGCCATTCGGCGGCGACGCATCACTCTGGAAGTTACTATGGTATGTTGGCCCAAGTCCCTGGGCTAAAAGTGGTTGTTCCCTCGATGGCTTCGGACGCGAAGGGATTGTTGAAGCACGCACTTCGATGTCATGATCCCGTGTTGTTCTTAGAACATCGAGAAATATTGCAAACCAAAGAAGCCGTTCCCGTAGATGAGTATGAAATCGAATTCGGTAAAGCACGCGTGATTCAAGCAGGTAGTTCGGTGACGGTTGTCGCCATTGCTCGCATGGTGCATTTGGCACTGGCCGCTTCGGAATCGCTTAAGCAACAAGGGATCTCCGTGGAATTGATCGATCCCCGGACGGTCACGCCGTTGGATTCTGAAACGATTCTTCAATCACTTGCCAAAACCGGACGATTGTTGATCGTTGACGAGGCACCTGCTCACTGTGGATTCAGTGCGGAAATTGCGGCTCGCATGGTGGATGTGGGGTTCAATGAACTGGACGCTCCGATCAAACGCTTGACAGGAGCGTTCTGTCCAACGCCCTACAGTCCATCTTTGGAGAAGGTGGTTGTCCCCAGTGTTGAGGATATCGTAAGGACAGTTGTGCAATTAATGCAGGAATAAAAAATGGCGGAAGAAATACGATTTCCAAGACTTGGTTGGTCGATGGAAGAAGGTCGCTTTGTTCAATGGCTCAAACGCGATGGGGATTTAGTTCGAGAAGGCGATATCCTTTTCGAAATGGAAGGTGAGAAAGCACTTCAAGAAATTGAGTCCGTAGGGAATGGCATACTAAAGATTGCAGCTGACGCGCCACAACCCGATGAAGTGGTGCAAGTTGGTAGACTACTGGGCTATTTGTTGTTACCCAATGAAAAGGTTCCTACAGATGGTTCGCCGTCACAGCCAACTGACCTGACCAACGTGCAACCTAAAGAGGATGAGCAAGGCCCACAAGAAACGGAACCTAGTGAGTCAAGTATCATTGAGCGTAGGGACATTGCCACACCGCGCGCTCGTCGCCTGGCTCAAGAAACAGGCGTTGTATGGAACGAACTTACTGGGAGTGGACGCGATGGACGAATACGTGAGTCTGATGTACGTCAGGCTGCCGAAGCAATTAGCGCGTCGAGTGTGCGTGAGCCCCAGACTGGTGCGAATCGATTTACTCCTCGTCGTAAAATGATTGCTGAACGACTCCGTAAGAGTCGCGAGCATACGATTCCTGTCACCCTTACAACGCAAGTGGATGTTTCGAAACTAGTTGCGTATCGCGAAATGCAAAAGAAAATGCAGAATCTTCGCGTACCCGCATTCACAGATTTGTTTGCAAAACACGCTGCAATTGTTTTGGCTCGTCATCCCGCGATGTCAGTGCGTTGGAACCAAGCTCATACGGAACTACATGACGTACCTGCAAGCCAATTTCATATAGGTATCGCTGTCGATACGGCGGATGGTCTTTTGGTTCCCGTCATTCGAGATGTGTCGACGAGGTCGCTGGATGAAATCGTAATTCAATCCAAAGCCTTAATCGAAAAAGCGCGGACAGGACGGCTGACCAAAGAGGAGATGAGCGGCGGAGTTCTATCGATAACCAATTTGGGTTCGTTCGGTATCGATGCATTTACTCCCATCATCAACGTCCCAGAAATTGCCATTCTTGGATTAGGTGCTATTCGACGGGAGCCGACGTATGATGCACACGGGCAAGTGAAAGCAGTTGACCGCATGGTCCTAAGTTTGACCTTCGATCATGCGGCAGTCGATGGCGCTCCTGCAGCGGCCTTCCTCAAAGACCTAGTGAGCGAAATTGAATCGGTTGACTAAGGATCATGTGGAGTACTTTAATAAGCGGGTAGGCACGCTGGTAAATCGTCACTACGCGAGAATATCGTGCAGTACTTTACCATGCACATCTGTTAGACGGAAATCGCGACCTGCATAGCGATAGGTCAGGCGTTCATGGTCCATGCCCATGAGATGCAGTATGGTCGCATGCAAATCATGGACGCTGGTTGGATTTACTTCCGCTTTGAAACCAAAATCGTCAGTGGCACCGTATGCTGTACCGCCGCGCACTCCGCCACCAGCGAGCCAAACAGAGAATCCGTAATGGTTATGATCGCGGCCCAATTGCTCTTTGCCGTCAGCGCTTAGCTCAACAGTTGGGGTTCGGCCGAACTCGCCTCCCCAAATGAGCAAAGTATCGTCAAACATTCCACGCGCTTTTAGGTCGGTCATTAAGGCGCCGATCGGTTGATCGATTTCGCCTGCCAGTTTGCGGTGATTGGATTCAATTTGCGCATGGTTGTCCCAAGGCTGACCGGCACCGTGCCACAGTTGCACATAGCGGACACCTCGTTCTAACAGTCGTCGCGCAATTAAGGTTTGGCGACCATGGACATGATCGCCATAGGAATCGCGAATGTATTGTGGTTCTTGTTCTAAATCGAACGCATCTGTGGCGTCGATTTGCATGCGATAGGCAAGTTCAAAGGATTGAAGCCGTGCATCCATACGTTGGTCGGGCATAGAAGTTTGACGGGCTTGATGCAATTTCTGCAGCAAATCCAATTGTTGTCTTTGGTGGGTAAGCGATGCGTGTGGGCTACGTATGTTTTCAATGAGTTTGGTGATTTCGCGATTCTGCGGATCGATGAAGGTACCCTGATAAGCACCTGGTAAAAATCCTGCTTGCCAATTTTCGGCGTCTTTAATCGGATAGCCGCCCGGACACATCGCGACAAAGCCCGGTAGATTATGATTCTCCGAACCCAAGCCGTACATCACCCACGCGCCTACACTGGGACGCGGTTGTACCGAGTCACCGCAGTTCATGAGCATTAAGGAGGGTTCGTGATTGGGAACCAGAGCGTACATAGAACGAATGACGGCAATGTCGTCGGCATGCTGAGCGGTGCGAGAGAAAATGTCACTGATTTCCAAGCCGCTTTCTCCCCACTTGCGAAATCGAAACGGCGTGGGGAACGCAGCGCCCGTTTTGCGCTCGGTCGTTAGATTGGAGGGGATTGGTTTTCCTGCATATTTGGCCAACATCGGTTTGGGATCAAAGGTATCAACATGAGATGGTCCGCCATTGAGAAAGAAGTGGATCACCCGTTTTGCCTTAGGTGCAAAATGAGGTTGTTTAATGTCCAAGATGCCATCCGCTGCCATTAGATTCGAGTTGTGGCTGTTGGGTTGGAATAAATCTGCTAGGGCGAGGCCACCTAATCCGAGGCCGCAACTTTGCAGAAAGTTTCGTCGATCGAAGGGACGATTTGCATTAGGGTTCATGAGCTGTTTCCTATCGTTATTCGACGAATAGCAATTCGTTTGAAATAAGCAAAATCTGGGCGGCTTCTTCCCATCGATTAAGTCGCGATGAAGCGTTGCCGTGAAAATCTTGTCGCGAATTCCATTTCATGAAATCCGAATCGCTCTTTGTAGAGATCTCGATTTCCCACAAATATTGATCCGTATTCAACACTTGATAAATGTCGGTGACGAAATCCAACGTGTCACCTGGCTCAACCGATATACCGTCGCGTTCCAAGTCCCATTTTTTGTTGTGAACAATTTCGCTGGCGATAAGACCATGGCGACTCGATAGTATCGTACACCGTACACCATCGCCTACCGATTCCTCATGTTGCATCAACGACTTTAGATGGATCGTGCCTTGAAATGGCGAAGTCCATCGTCGAACTGCCGCATGTTGCAAGTCGTTTCCAGGATGCCCCCCATCTGCTGTGAGGCGAACCCAGCCTAGCGTGGCATCCGGAAAGCTGGTACTGCCTTGCCATGAGTTTACGGCGAAGACTGGTAAAGGGACAAAGCTCTTGAGTTGCGGGGTTCCTTCGGAGGAAAATTCGCCATACCCATAGCTCCAATCTTTCACTGTACTAGATGTAACCTGTAATGGCTCGTCAGGTGCATTCACAAATTGCAAGAACGCATCGATCTCCTCTTGAGTAGCCCCTCTTTGCAGAACGGTTTGGAAGAGCCATTGGGTACGTGATGTGGGATCGTTCGATGCTAGCGAGTCGTTGAGACTTCGTATCAAGGCCTGCGCTCGATCGGCAATAAAGGGATGATTTAATGAGAACAAGGCTTGTTGGGGAACGGTTGTCTCGGAGCGTTGTGGCGCATGCATATCGGGATTGGCATAGTCAAACATTCGCAACACACCAGGGACAAATTGACGATCAATGGACGCATATAGAGTGCGACGTTGTGGTTTGTTGGCGCCAGCGAATAACTCACCTGCTCGACCACCAAAGGTTCGGTCCAATTCTCCAGAAATAGACAACCATGAATCGCGCATCATTTCGAATGATAGCCGCCGTGGCGTGTAGCGCCACAAAAGGCGATTATCAGGGTCCACTTGATTTGCGTGCTGCAAATAGTCTGCTGGCAAGTTTGGTAACGAAGCTTGTTGATATGTTCGCGACATAACAATCCAACGATGCAGCATTTTGGTGCTCCAGCCGTTTTTCATGAACTGCTCGGAAAGCCAATCGAGTAGTTCCGGGTGGCTCGGTGGCTCCGCTCGTAAACCAAAGTCACTGGGAGTACGAACCAAACCTGTCCCGAAATGTTGTTTCCAAACACGATTGACCCAAACGCGAGCTGTCAATGGGTTGGCTGGTGAAGTGATGGATTGAGCCAAGGCCAGCCGCCCACTCCCTTCACTGTATTCGAGTTGTGACGGATCGAGCAATGAAAGTTGATGTCTGCGAACAGTCTCTCCTTTTTGAGCGGGATTACCACGCTTCAAAACTCGAGCGGGATAATCGGTTTTCCGGTCTACCAACAGCGTCGTGAATGGCGTGATGTTGTTCCCTTGCAAGATCCAGCGATCGACTTCTCCCTGTAATTTCCACAGCTCAGTGCAGGTGTTGGAGTCAAATAAGCCTTCGGTACTCGATATGTGCTCGTCAGGAATAAAACATGGTGAATCATCGCTATACAAAAATTGACGCAATTCTTCATGAGCGCTGTTGGGCAAAGCGGACGGCAATGCGCCCGCTTGCGTTTCTGTTTGTTTCAGGGTCGCCGTCCATTCTGATTCAATGTCTGCAAAAAGTTGTCCATATCGTTCCGTCACTTCTCGAAAGGTAGATGGTGCGGTGGCGAAAAGAGCTTTGACACGCGGGTGCAATTCAGAGTCAGTGAGCTTTTGTAGTTCGGCGGTTACTTGCTCCGCTTGTTCAGAGAATTCACTCTTGGGAATTGCCGCATAGCGATGCCATGCAGTGAAACGACGGTCTTTCCGAAGCATGGTTGATGTTAGCAGCATCTCAAGCCGACGCACTAAATTCGGGATGAGATCGGTCGTGGCCAGGATTTGATCAAAGCCTTCCTGGGGATATTTTTCGAGTTCGCTTTGGGCGACGAAATAATCACGGATACGTGAACGCATCCGCTGCGATGCTTCTTGACGAGCTTGGGCAAGCTTTTGTGAGAGCGCGTTTTGACGTTTGTTGAGTTCTTCTTCCCATGCGGCTGAAGATGATGGTACTGTTGCAGTATTTTCGGAAGGTATGGATAGGCGTTCGAGCTGTTCGGAGGAGTTAAGGAAGACACCGTAAAGTGCATAGTAATCAGCGGTTGGTACAGGATCATATTTGTGATCGTGGCACCGCGCGCAGGAAACGGTGATGGCCATCAAGCCGCGAGCTACAGTGTCGATGCGATCATCGATAATGTCATGAGAGACTCCGAGAAAACGCCGACCCAGAGTTAGAAATCCCATCGCTGCCCGGTCTGGATGATTGGGAGGAGAAAGTTGGTCGGCGGCGATTTGAAGTTGCAAGAAACGATCGTAGGGCATGTCTTCCTTAAAGGCTCGGCTCACCCAATCGCGATAGACATACGCATGGATGAAGTTCTTTTCCTCACGACCATATACGTAGCCTTTGGTATCCGAGTAGCGGGCAACATCAAGCCATAGTCGACTCCAATGTTCACCATACGCCTGAGATTCGAGCAACCGCTCGACGAGTTTACTGTATGCATCGGGATCTGGATCCGATTCAAACGCGACGACCTGTTGGTAGGTGGGAGGAAGGCCAGTCAGGTCAAAATAAAGGCGCCGAATGAGCGTCCGACGATCGGCTGAGGGGGCCAGACGCAATCCGTTTTGGTTTAGTTTCGAAACGATAAAGGTATCAAGCGGAGTTAAGGCGTCAACAGATTCAATGCTTGGTGGTGCAACATGTTGAATTGGCTGGAAGGCCCAATGCGATTTCCATTTCAGTTGTTTCGCTTGCTCGGCTGCAGAGTTCGGATCGTTGGCGGTCCAGAAAGCGCCATCTTCAATCCACTTCTTTAGGGTTTGAATTTCGCCCGGCGTTAATGGGGCTTTATCGTCAGGTGGCATCTTTAGTTCGCCACTCTGTTCCACTGCGGTGATCAACAAGCTTGTGCTAGGCTGCCCCACTACAATCGCTGGACCATGCTCACCTCCTTTTAGTAAGGCGGAAAGCGAGTCGACCCGAAGTTCACCCCACTGAGTTTCCGAACCATGGCATTCAATACATTTGTTGAGCAGCAACGGGCGAACTTGACTTTCGAAAAAATCTTCACGAGTCATCTCTTGCGCGGCTGCAGCAGGGATGAGTGAGCACGTTAGCAAGATACAAGCACTAACGGCGTGCAATGCCAGTTGATAGGAGGAGCTGACCATCGTGAGCCAATCGGTCTTAGGGAGGGATTTGGTAGGAGAGGCCGTGCAGCGGGAAGGCGTCACAGTACTCGCTGCTCGGACGCTTCCTGAATTTTACTCGTTTGGAGGGGGCGAATGCAAGATTTGCCTGCCGCATTCGCGTTGGTTTTGGAGGACTAGTCAAGCTGCGGATCTATTCGCTCCGTTCATTCATCAAACGACGATTTGCGTCGCAGTAAATGGTGATAATGTTGAGCAAAACGATGAGCTTCATCGCGGACATATTGCAAAAGCCGGAGAGCAAAAGAATGTCGGCTCAGAACGATGGGGTCAGATTCGCCCGGGAGATATATTTCTTCTTCTTGCTTGGCAAGAGAGAGAATGGTTGGAGGTGTGATTTGTTGGTCGCGGAAAGCTGCCAAAGCGGCGTTTAGCTGCCCTTTACCACCGTCGATTAACAAGATATCAGGGAAGGTTTCTTGTTGATCGCTCAGTCTACGAAAACGTCTCGATATAACTTCGTGAATACTGCGGAAGTCGTCGATACCATCTACATTGCGAATTTTGTACCGACGGTAGCCAGGCTTAAACGGCAGGCCATCGATGAACTGTACCAAACTCGCCACCGTTTCTGTGCCACCCAGATGAGCAATGTCAACTCCTTCGATAACACGCGGAGTCGTTTTCATTTGCAGCACTTTTTTCAATCCAGCCAGGCCTTTCTTGGGATCGATATAAAAGACTTCTGGTTGAGCGTGAACGTCGATGTCGCCCCGTTCGTTGAGACGCTCTAGCATGCGAATTTCATCGCGCAAACGGGCTGCCTTTTCAAAGTTCATTTCTTTGGAAGCTTGCAGCATTTCACCTTGCATATCCCGCAAGAGTTCTTGCTTACCGCCATCTAAAAACTTTTGTAAGCGTTGGATGCTTTGCCGGTATTCATCCTTGGAGATACGCAAGTTGCAAGGTGCCGTACATTGTTTGATCGACGCTAGTAGGCATGGTCGAAACCATTTCCAGCGTTCGTCGTTTTCTTCAATATCTAACGAACATGTTCGAAATTGAAAGATACGCTGCAACACTTGAATAGCGCCACGCAATGAACCGGCACTGGTAAATGGTCCATACAGCTTCACGCCACGATCGCGGGGTTCACGTGTCACTTCGACGCGAGGAAAATCTTCGCGAGTCGTGATCATCAAATAGGGAAACGATTTATCGTCTTTAAGATCTTTGTTGTGCTTGGGCTGGATGTCCTTGATCAGCCGATTCTCCATTAAGAGAGCATCAACTTCACTTTCACATTCTAGAAAATCAATATCGGCGATTTCGTGGATCCAGGTTGCCGTTCGCATTTCTTCGCTAGCTGCTTTGTGAAAGTAGCTCGAAGCGCGACTTCGCAAGTTCTTCGCTTTACCGATGTAGATAACAACTCCAGAGATATCCTTCATGAGATAGACGCCGGGCGTTTGCGGAAACTCTTTGACTTTTTCCGCAGCCCGGCGAAAACCGAAAGATGGATTTTCAAAACTGTGAGGTGCTATGGGAGCGGTTTTCGCTTCTTCCGCCGATCCTTCTGGTTCTTCACTCACCGCACTACCTCCAGTACCACAAAGCCTACCGTTAGTATTCTATGAGGCTGAATACTGGAACAGGTTTCAACCGATTTTCGCCACCCAAATCAAGGAGGTGAATGCAGAAACCGCAGCCAACGACTTCGGCACCGCTTTTTTCAACAAGCCGCAAGCAAGCTTCCACTGTTCCACCTGTTGCCAAGAGGTCGTCGATAACCAAAACGCGTTGGCCTTTAACCACGGCGTCGGTATGCATCTGCAAAGTGTCTTTGCCATATTCAAGTTCATAGCTAAATGTGTGAACTGAATAGGGGAGTTTGCCCGGTTTGCGAACTGGCACAAAGGCGGCGTTGAGTCGCAGGGCTAAAGGAGCGGCGAAGATAAAACCTCGGGCTTCGGCTGCCACGATTACATCGATTTTCTCGTTGGAATAATGCGAGGCAAACTTATCGATTGCGGCCTGAAACGCGGTAGGTGATGCGAGCAGCGGAGTGATATCCCGAAACAATATGCCGGGCTTGGGGAAGTCAGGAATGTCGCGGACATAACTCTTTAGTTCAACCATTACCAGTACTTTCTCGAAATCAGGGGGGATAAAAGTGTTGGGCCCAATGGCAACTCGAGTGGATACAACTCCAGGGGGCCCAACCTCAACAGGTTAACGGTTGAGGGTTTCTCTGGGTAGTCCGTGCACTGGAAAACGAAGCCCCAATGGACATCGGAGCTTGTGGAAATCGGGGCCGGGATGGAATCGACACCAGCGGAAAATTGATCTTCGCAAGGTGAGATATGGTTTACGTCCGATAGGGACGGCCGCGAATCTCCCCTTAATCTATTGAGCTGACGTGTTGGAAACCGGCGTCATTGTCGATTCAGCAGACTGAAAACGAGCGACCGTTTGTTGAATGACACCACGAAGCCAGGGGGCTGTTCCGAGCCAGTCACCTACCCCGGGAAAAGCCAAAACGGAGAATATGAATGCGATAAATAGCCCGTACGTAAAATGTTCGCGTCCCTGTTCCTCGTAAGTCGCTTTGCTTTTCTTGACGAGACGGTGTGTGTTGCGTTTGGGAGGTTCGTTCGATTGGACCAACTTCAGACCGAGATGGCTTTTGCGGTTTCCTTCACGAAAGTAGCCGGAAATCATCACGGTGTATTGTTGTGGTCCAATGGAGAGCGTCGCATTATCTCCGCCTGGGAACAGCGCCGCTTTGTCTGGCGAGATGGCTACCGTAAAGCCACCGCTCGAACGTTCGATGACTTTGACTGCCGTCCCAAACGTTTCATGCTCCAGGAACCCGAGCGAATCTTGGGGCTCCACGCTGAGTCGATTGCGTTGTCGACGTTCTTGAGAAGAAGTCATGAAACGGTTCTCGGATCGGTACGCGGTCAAAAAATTGAGTCAAAACGGCTATAATGTCCAAGAAATCTGCCGCTCTTAAAATTTATTGGCGCGCATCCAGCCGCCAATATGTCGCATGAACTCTACCCCATAGATTCTCTGGTCGCTAAAGTTTGCGCAGTAAACAGGTTGAGATTTTCTGGGATTGTCAAGCTGTAAGGGTTGGGTAGTTGGGCCGTCCAAGTAGCGATTTCGAAGTCACCCCCTTCCTGCTCTGCAATACCTTTGGGGCAATCTGTATCAATTGTTAGGTTCGTTCCGCCACCATCGGTCCTGATGAATATCCTCAAAACGATGGTCGAATTCTGAATGCGGATGATACGCATTAGACTCATCATTACGATTGGATGTGATTGAGCAGATGGACGAGCTACACCAACTACAACCATCCCTAGCGCCAAAGATTGGAGAGAAGCCTAATTTGCGTCAAGCAAATGGTAGCTCGCGTCTCTTTGGGTTCTGGCTCGGCGTATTATGCGTGTTTTGGTGTAGTGCCGAAACACTATTGGCGTATCAATATGGGCCACCACAGCAAACGCCTCATCAAAACTATCAGAGCCTGCTAGTTCCTCAGAATCCAAGTGGTCTCTATCCCGATGCTTCGATCGGGATTCAAAACGAACGGCAAATGCGAATTCAGGCTCAACCCGCCAGTGTGGTACTCCCCAACGCAGACCACATCCGTATGAGTCGGGCGATGCAAGATGATTTGTTGGGTGGCGATAAAACAGGTGGTAAAGACGATCCGTGGGGGGGCGGGCTGGATGCCATGGGACCTGCCGCAAAGTCACCTCATCCTAAAGATGATGCCAAGCCTCTTCCACCTGGCCCAGATGGAAAGACGGTAGATCCACACGCGGAAGTTTTCGCTCACGAACAATATCCACCTGCTTATAAGTGTGCTCAATGCCACAAACGGATTTATGACGAGTGGCGAGTCTCGAGCCACGCGTATGCAGCGGTCTCGCCAATGTTTCAGAAGTTTGAACAAGCTGTTACCGAGATTACCCAGGGTACTGTCGGTTATTTTTGCATGCGGTGCCATGCCCCCGTTGCCGTTCAAATGAATTATCCTCGCGAGATGTCAATTGTTGATGGACCTGCCGTATTCCGAGAAGGCATCACGTGTGTTGCCTGTCATCGCGTGAAGTATCCATATGATCGTGTTAACGGCGAACGCCGAATCGAACCAGGTAATATCTTTGATCCTGTTTACGGGTCAGGCACTGGCGAAGGTGTAGAGCAAGTGAAAGCTCGTGCTGATCATTTCAAAGTGAAGTTAAATCGCAATGATAAATTGCCTGGTCAGGAACTACACAATCAGGCGATTCAGTTTGAGCAAATTTCCAAAAGTGAATTTTGTGCTCCTTGTCATCAAGTTGTAGTGCATCCTGGTATCGCATTGGAAGTTGTGTATGCACAATATCGCGCAGCACCAGCGTTCAAAAAGGGTGTGACTTGCCAAGACTGTCACATGGGTACCGTTCCCGGTAAAGCCTCCGGTTATGCGACGGCACCGTGTGCGGAAATGAGTGGCAAATGGGTTGATCCCAATCGCAAACATGCGAACCATACGTTCTATGGACCTGGGTACTCGATCGCACATCCGGGTGTCTTTCCGCACACAGAGAAATCGTTGCGGTGGAATGTCAAACAATGGCTCGAGTTCGATTGGCGAAATGGCTGGGGCACACCTGAATTTGAAAAACAAGTCGCAGGTACAGACTATGAGAAGTTGTTGCCTGCAAGTTGGCAAAGCAGTGATGAACGCCGTGATGCACGCAAGATCGTGGATGAAAACCTCGCATTGCTTCAGAAAAAACGGGATCTAAACGCCCAAGTTTTATCGAATGGTTTCAAGTTGGATGGACCATTCTTTCAATCGGCTCGCAATGCCTGTCGAGATATCGAGTTTCATTACAACGTAACCAACACTAGCGAAGGGCATAACGCACCAAGCGGTTCATTGGGAGCTCAGCCTCAGATTTGGTTGCATGCCGCCTTAGTTTCGCCGAGCGGTAAAACGGTTTGGGAATCAGGCTATACGGATGGCAATGGTGACTTGGCCGACCTGCATTCGTTGCAAGTCAATCAAGGGCTTTGTCCGCCGGACTACCAGTTGTTTAATCTACAAACAAAGTTCTTGATCACCAATGTCAAGGGACCTGATCGGGAGGCCTATGTGCCTGTGCCAGTGGACATCGATCAGATTCCTTTTTTCCGTCCAGGGGCAGTTCCGATTACCGTGTTGAATCACCCACCATTCATTCGAATGGAAGCTCACTCGGTGCCACCTTTGGGCATGAAGACTGCGAAATATCGTGTTCCGGGTAACTTGGTAACCGAGAAGGGAAGGTATCGCTTAAGTGTTCGCCTGCGATCGAGAACACATCCGATTTACTTCTTCCGCTTTGTGCAAGCGACACCCGAAATGGAACGCCGCTTGAATGAACAGATTATTGATTTCCATGCCTATTCGGTGGAGTTCATGGTGAACTGAGAAGACGCTCTAACAGGACGAATGCGTTCGTGGCCCATGCAGATGTGGCCCATGCAGATTTGATTCGTGCAGATTTTGTGAACTAGTTTATCTTTCCTTACACTTATACAGCAAACATGTCGCAGCGATTTCAGCTTACGATTCGATGTTTCAGCAAAACGCTTCTCCGCGTTCTTGTTCTGTTTGCTGCATTATCTCTGCTTACCTCTTCGTTGTTTGCCCCGTCGGTGTTTGCACAGAGTGGGACTTCGACGACAGACGATCCAGCCGACTTGGCACTGGATGGATTATTGGAATTGCCAAGCACCAAAAAATCACCTGTGACGTTGGAAGAGCTTCCCAAGCCAAAGGGAAGTTCCGCTCAAGACAAGCCTACGGGTGGTGTTGAAGTTCTCGATATTGGAGAGGTGATTCCAAGTACGCCTGTCGCTCCGAATCCGATGGACCCAGCACCACCAAATTCTAATGGCTCTAGTTTACTGCCAGGAACTTCTGCCGCACCGATGCTCGCTCCCAACGCAGGACAACTTGGGCCGCGTCCCGTTTTCCCCTGGGAAACCGTGTCACCCGATTCGGCCGCCCAACTGGGGAGACTTTCGGAAAACTATCATCCCACGATGGACCCCGACTTGTGCATTGTTCCCTATCAAGCAGATGACTTTTCTTGGACTCCCACACCTACTGATCCATACAATCCTTGCGAAGAGTTAACGCCCTATCGAAATAAGAAGGCGGTGACCACTCAACGGCCGTGGGTAGAGTTAGGACGTGAGTTCTATGGCAGTGGTTTGTTTCCTCCACCGCCCGGTTGGTTTGGACCAGTTAATTTAGCGCAGCCGCAGTTTCTCGTTTATGGCGATTTTCGAACTGGGGTTGGCTTTGCTCGAAATCAAATAGGCGATCAAAGAGTATGGGCCAACCGTTTGAATTTGGATTTTGATTTCCGTTTAACTTCGACAGAACGCTTCCATGCATTCATGGGACCAACGGATAGCGGCAATCGATTCACGGGCGTCGATTTCAATAACGGACGAGCTGTATTCGTGGATGAGTTTGATGCAGAGTTTGACACGGTCTTCTTTGAAGGCGATATGGGACAGATCATCGGCGGATTGAATGGAGTTCAACATCCCTTTGACTTGCCCTTCACTTTTGGTTTAACCCCACTGCTATTTCAAAACGGTATTTGGATGGAAGATGCTGTCGGTGGTGTAGCCTGGACGATTCCGGCTCGCAACAGCCCTGCCCTATCATGGTCTAACTTTGATACCACATTCTTTGTGGCGCTAGATCAGGTCAATAGCCCCGCATTTGGATTGGACAACAATGCCGCTGACGCATTTGGAACAGCAACCTTTATCGATGCCTATGAAGGGTACATTGAAGCTGGGTATGCATACCTAGACGACACCAAAAATTTAGGTCGCAGTTATCACAACGCGACGTTAGCCTTTACCCGCCGCTACTATCATCGCTTGAGCAACTCAGTGCGGTGGGTAGGAAACTTCGGCCAAGAAGGTGATCGCGACTTACGAACGGCTGATGGAAATTTGATTATCGTTGAGAATGCTCTGGTTAGTGCTACGCCCTATACCGTCGTCCCCTACTTTAATGCCTGGTGTGGAATCGGTCGAACTCAATCGGTGGCTAGAGCTGCCGGTTCAGGTGGCATTCTGAGGAACACCGGGATCAACTTTGAAACCGACGGCCTGACAGGCTTTCCTACGCTAGATGCAACCGGTTTCAATACATATGGTGGAGCGGTGGGGCTCAACTTATTAGGAGCCAGCTTCCAAGATCAATGGGTCGTGGAGTTTGCCGCATTGGGCGTTCATGGAAGTGAACAAGTTCGGGTTGCAACCGATAACCAATACGCGGTCGGTACACGTTACCAACGACCTCTCAGCAATCGAGCTTTGGTACGTACCGATCTAATGTACGGTTGGCTCGTCGATGAACGCGATATCGCCGGGGTTCGCGTCGAATTTCGCTGGAAATTCTAATCCTTCCCCCCCACACACGCCTCGTCGGGCGAGTAAACTGGGAGTGTCTCGAATATCGATGGGAACGCTGACTTTCAGCTCGGATACTTCTCCATCATCGATAAGCGTTCGAAATGAGATTGGACCCGGGAGTATCTGCGGTGGTTGCTGTTAGCGAAGTTGCTAAAAAACTTATTGGCAATGTTGAAAAATGTATTGTCGGTAAACGCAAGCAGTTGGTGTTGTCATTGGTGTCGTGGTTTTCTGGTGGCCACATCTTATTGGAAGATGTGCCGGGTGTTGCCAAGACGATGTTAGCCAGAGCGTTGGCCAAAAGTGTTGGCTGCGACTTCAAACGCATTCAATGCACGCCAGACCTACTACCCACCGACATTACGGGCGCGTCGATCTTTAATCAACGGACGGCCGAGTTTGAGTTTCGAAGCGGTCCGATCTTTACCCAAATCTTGTTGGCAGACGAAATCAATCGAACGACCCCGCGAACCCAAGCCGCCCTGCTTGAGGCGATGGCTGAAGCCCGTGTCACCGTTGACGGTGTCACGCATGTTTTGAATGCCCCCTTTCTTGTCATCGCTACTCAAAACCCAGTGGATCATGAGGGGACGTTTCCACTCCCTGAAGCTCAGTTGGATCGCTTCTTGATGAAGTTCACTCTGGGCTATCCTTCGGTGGAAGAAGAGTTCCGAATGCTACAGATGTTGGAAAAATCGCATCCTTTGGATTCGCTGTCTGCGGTGTCGTCAGCTGCGGAATTGTTAGCCTGCCAAGAAGCGATCAAAGATGTCTTTGTGGATGCTAAGATTCGCAATTACATTTTAGAAATCGTGCACGATACGCGTCACCATGGAGATCTGGTGCTGGGAGGGAGTCCTCGCGCATCGATTGCCTTGTTCCGAACTAGTCAAGCGATGGCCGCCATTCGAGGTCGAGACTTTGTTCAACCGGACGATGTGAAACGAGTAGCTGCTCCCGTGTTGGCGCATCGCTTGGTGGTAAAGCCCGAAAGTCGCTTACGTAAAGTGACTTCAGACGCGATCGTGGAAAGCATTTTGAGCGAAATTGCGGTTCCTTTGATCGGTACAGCCGATTCTTCAACGTAGGTTAACAAGCGATGCGTTACGTTGCCGCAATTGCTTTGTTGCTTGCCATAGGACTTGTATTCAACGTCCCATTGCTCGTCTATTGCGGTTATGCAATGGGAGGCATCTTTTTCGCCGCCCGTTGGTTCTCTCATCGATGGATCAAAGACCCGCGTGCCGTACGCACCATTAGCCGTCCAGAAATAGAGATCGGTGATACTTTTGAAGTGCAAGTGGAGCTGATCAATGATGGAAAAACTTGGATTCCCTGGTTGTTGGTCGAAGAGGTACTTCCCCGCTCTGCTACCTTTGGTCCACCTCCTTCGATTCAAGTAGAAGGAGATCGAATTACGCTGACAAGTTTGCGCGGCGGCGAAACCAAGAAACTTGTTTACAAAGTTAAGGCGTTGCGGCGTGGGTATTTTCAGCTTGGACCTGTCGTGATGGAAACAGGCGATTTTCTTGGTTTATATCGACGCTTTCGAGTTGCCTCGGAGCCCATGTACATCTTGGTGCTCCCTAAAGTGATTCCATTGTTGGGATACAATATCGCATCTCGACGCCCCGTCGGCGAAGTGCGCGTGACCTACCGAATGTTTGAAGATCCCACTTTGATGGCTGGCATTCGCGATTATCAATTGGGTGATCCTATTCGCCGAATTCATTGGGGAGCTACGGCGAAGACGGGCAAGCTGCAAAGTAAAGTGTATCAACCGACTTCTGTGGCTGGTGCCACTTTGGTGATCGACATGCATCGCGAGTCGAATCCCGATTGCAATGAACCGACGCGCACCGATCTGGCGATTACGGCGGCCGCCTCGATATGCCATTTGCTTTTTCAAATGCAACAACCGTTTGGCTTGGTTACCAATGGACGTGATGCAGTGGATAGGATTCGTTTTGACGGTTGGGAGTCCGATCCGAGAACGCGCGAAGCGGCGTTGAAGAATGCTTCACGTGAAGAGAAAAGCGATCGACTGCGACCTGTGATTGTGCCACCACAGCGCGGCGTGGAGAATTTCAATCAAGTACTGAGAACCTTGGCGCGAATTGAACGAACCGATGGCTTAAGATTACCGGAGTTATTGGCAGAAGCCCAATCAAGAATCCCGCGCGATAATTCGGTGATCGTATTGTTGCAGCAATTGGATGAACGGACGGCGCTGGCGCTGGGGTTATTGCGACAACAAGGCTTTGCGGTCTCTGCGATCATCAACAGTTACGATGATGAGGCTTACGCCCACACCGCAGGGATGTTGGTTTCACAGCGAATCGCGGTTTATCGGCTTACCGATGAGAAAGCTATTTCGCAATTGTGTGAAACGATGTTGGTCAATGTCTGACAGATCCTTTTCTCTCGCCGGTGTCAGACACGGTAAATTGGCGAAAAATGGAGGGCGCTTTTTAGCGATTTTCGGCGAAAATCGGAGTTTTCGAGGGCGAATCAAAAATTTCCGTTGGCGTTTAGTGCTTGGGGGCGATGTGGTATCATGTCCCCGTGACGCTGATTCGGACTCAATAATTCCCACCTTTCGAGACATTTAGTATGTCGTCTTCAACTGCAACGTCGGGCGGCCCAAAAGGGACGCAGTGGACATATGTTACTTGGCTAATCTGCATTATCGCAGCCATCGGATTCGCTTTCGATATTTACGAATTGCTCATGCTGCCGTTGATTCTTCGCGATGCCTTAAGAGAGTTGATCGGTGCCGCCCCAGGCTCGCCCGAGTTCAATAAATGGCTCGCTCTGCTGTTCTATATGCCCGCACTCTGCGGCGGTATCTTCGGCCTACTGGGTGGATATCTCACCGACCGCTTTGGACGTCGCGCTGTGTTAACCTGGAGTATCTTGCTCTATGCATTCTCCGCGTTCTTCGCTGGATTCTCTACCAACATCTACATGCTGCTGTTCTTCCGTTGCACCACGTTTATTGGCGTGTGCGTAGAATTTGTGGCGGCTGTTGCTTGGCTCGCCGAATTGTTCCCAGATCCCAAACAACGAGAAAAGGTATTGGGTTACACTCAGGCCTTCTCTTCGATCGGCGGTTTGATGGTGGCGATTGCCAACGGCTTGGCTGTGCAATTCTCGGCTAGCTTCTTTGAAATATCGATTCCCTCATTCCTTGCCGGTATCTTTGGGCAAATTAGCGAGGTTGGACAACATGCTGCTTGGCGATACACCCTGATGTCGGGCTTGATTCCCGCGATTCCCTTGATTGTGATTCGACCCTTCTTACCTGAATCACCCGTTTGGAGCGAGAAACGAAAAGCGGGAACGTTGAAGCGACCTTCCATCGCAGCCCTGTTCGCACCCGATCTGCGTCGTACAACTTTAATCACCACCATCGGTTTCGCATGCTCCTTGGGAGCTGCATTTGGTGCCATTCAACAAATGCCCCAAATCGTCCCTGGGTTGAAGGAAGTGCAAGCTCAGGCCAAAGTTGCTGGCGAGAAAGCGGTGGCTGACGCGAAAAAGAATGGTGAAACCAACGAAGAAAAATTGGCTGCGAAGGCCAAGGCGGCTTCGGGAAGCTATGTGCAGAAAATAGCCTCGGAATATACCAAAGTACAAGAATTGGGTGGATTGGTCGGGCGATTCCTCATGGCATTGGCGCTGGCTGGTGTCATCTTTTGGGGACGCACTTTGCGTATGTTCCAAATCGTTGGTCTAATCGCATTACCCCTATTGTTCTGGTTCTTCTTACGAGTCGAAAACCGAACGTTTTTTGAGATTAACCTGGAAGCGATTTTGTTGGGCAAGCTTCCCATCACAACGATGTCATTGGGCATGTTCCTAATCGGTTTGGTCACCGTCGCACAGCTCAGTTTCTGGGGCAACTATTTGCCCCACGTCTATCCAGTTCATTTGCGCGGTACGGGCGAAAGTTTTGCGGCCAACATCGGAGGACGCATGATCGGAACCTCTGCCGCTGCTGTGACTGCGTTCTTGGCAGGTTTGCTTCCCTACCCTGCGGAAGCTGGGCCGCTGAAATTCGCGACCGCTGCTGCGGTGGTGGGAGGACTTTGCTACCTTATTGGATTCATCGCTAGCTTCGGCTTGACAGAGCCGAAGGATGCCGACATCAAAGACTAAATTCCAAGGTCACTATTCCATGCGTGTCTTGGTTACAGGCTACGGCGGTTTCCTCGGTAAAGCGGTATGTCTTCAATTGCTTAAGGCGGGCCATTCCGTAACAGGTCTGGCCAGGCAAGACTATGCTGAATTACAGCATCTTGGCGTTAAGACTTTGCGGGGTGACATCCGAGATCCAGAATGTCTCGATAAAGCTTGCGAAGGTCAGGATGCGGTCATCCATACTGCCGCGAAAGCGGGCGTGTGGGGGAGCTGGGACGAATACTACAACATCAATACGTTAGCGACCGAGCGGCTCATTGAAGCTTGTCGTAAGAATCAAGTTCCCTATTTGGTTCATTGTAGTAGTCCAAGTGTTACATTCGATGGAAAGCATCAATCTGGAATTGATGAGTCAGTCCCGTATCCAACGCGCTGGCTATGTCATTATCCACACACGAAAGCGCTAGCCGAACAGGCCGTTCTCGCAGCGCATGAACCGGGCAAGCTTGCCACGGTTGCGCTTCGTCCCCATTTGATTTGGGGTGAAGGAGATCCGCACCTTATTCCGCGAGTCATCGATCGTTGCCTAAAGAAACGCTTGCTCTGTATCGGTAGTGGGAAGAATCTGATCGATACGGTCCATGTTGACCGTGCAGCCAAGGCACACTTGTTAGCGTTTGAGTCTCTACAGCGTGATCCCAGCATCGCAGGTGGCAAAGCTTACTTTATTACTGATGGCGAGCCGATCGAATGTTGGAAATGGGTAGGCATGCTGCTGTCGGCTGCCGGCCTGGCTGTGCCGACTCGCAGAATTCCATTGCAAGTTGCCTATGCTTTAGGGGGAGTAATGGAAGCTGCGTTCAAGATGGCGGGCAAAAACGAGGAGCCCCCGATGACGCGTTTTGTGGCAAAACAATTGGGTTTGGATCATTATTTCTCTATCGGGGCAGCTCGTCGAGATCTCCAATATCAACCGGATGTAGACCGGTCTGCAATATTGGATTCAATGCAACCATGGATGAAGGTGTTAGCCAAGGAAACACTCGCCAAAAGTGCGGCGTTAAGGTAAACTATCGTTTAGGGTTTGGATTCTCTTTATTCTTTCAATGTTGAAAGTTGTTGGCATGTTTTCTTTGTTGCAGATTGGAAATGGCACTTCGATTTTGGCGCAAGCCGCAACCGGAGATAGCAATTCGGTGATTGGTTGGGGCGTTGTTTTGGTTCTTGCGGCCATCTTCGCTGGTTTCGTAATCAGCATCTTGAGAACCAAGCCGATCAATTCTGCAGAGCTCGAAAATGATGCACATAACTCGCTGAAGCCTGCAAGTGATGTTGAAACAACTGCTGCACCAGAGCGGCCAGCTGCTTCAAGTGATTCTAGTGAAGCGGTAGCTGTGACCGTAAAGGAAAATCGATATACCGCCCCTGAGCCTGCAGCTCCGAAAATGAAGGGACTCAAAGGTAAAAAGAAGTTGCAGAAGAAAAAGCTCAATGCTCAGCGAACTGGTGGATCAGTCACCGCGTCATCGAGTAGCTCCACCGTTAAGAGTGATGAGGCTGCATTTCAGCCGCGTGTGGCAGAGTATACACCAAGCTTGTCGACATCCTCGGACGCAAACTCGGGCGAAGGTGCGGCAATAAGCGAAGCAGCGACCGAACCGGAAACTGCGGTTGAGCCTGTTCGAATCGCCAGCACGTATGCAATTAATGCAATGGCCAACAAGCCCAAAGCGACTCCGAAACCCAAGGAAGCTGCTGATAAGAAAGCTCAAAACAAGAGTGCCGTTCAAGGCTTTCACAAGATGGATCGTTATCGCGAACCGATCCGCACTGTCGAGGCACCCATCTCGACACCTGCTGCACCTCGAGTCGAATTGCAATCTGCCAGTGTAGGTGGTGAAGGTGAAAAAGTTCGCAAGGAAGAACGTCGCGAGCGTCGTCCACGTCGAGAACCGGCGAAGGTGGTTCAGGTCGAGGCCGAAAGTCCACGAACCCTTAAAGATTTTCTCACCAAGAAACCTGGCGAAGAATAATTCTTCGGAGCCAAGCGATGGGCAAGAAACTCGAGTCTATCACGGAAGAATTAGCGGCTTGGCTCTCTGAACAACATTTGTTTTTTGTGGCAACGGCGCCGCTGGCAGCAGACGGTTTGGTGAATCTGTCACCGAAGGGGCTCGATAGCTTTCGAGTCCTCAGCCCGAATCAAGTCGCCTATTTAGATTTGACGGGGAGCGGTGCGGAGACGATTGCGCATCTGCGCGAAAATGGCCGCATTGTGTTGATGTTCTCGGCGTTTAATGGTCCCCCTAAAATTGTTCGTTTGCATGGACGAGGTACGGTTGTAACCAAAGGTCATCCACAGTGGGAAGAATGGCTGGGCCTCTATCCCTTATCGCGCGGTGTACGCTCCGTCATCGTTGTCGATGTCACGCGGGTAAGTGAATCGTGTGGATATGCTGTACCAAAAATGGACTTTGTCGAGGATCGCGAAACTTTAGTGCGTTGGGCAGATAAGAAAAACGATGAAGAACTCGTAAACTATCGGCTCAACAAAAATCAGCGCAGCATTGAAGGCCTGCCTGCTTTACGAAGTGATGAAGCGTAAGTTTGCTGCGTATAAGGATTCAATGGCATGGACGAAGACAATGCGTACAGGCCGCCCGAATCGCAACCGAGACTAGATTCAAAACGGCCGAATTGGCTGAAAAGGCTAATGGTCCTCAACGCGATTTTGCTCGCAACTTTGACGATGCTAACGACGCTGTTGATGATGATTTTGGTTAGCTTCAATACCGAGCCGGTCGGTTTCGCAACAGATACCGAAAGCGATGTGTTATTGATATGCGGACTACTCTTTGGAATCCCCAATTTAATTCTTGGGGCCATGTGGTGGTTCTCTCGAACTCCGAGCACGTAAGAGAGTCATCCATGCGATTTTGGTGGAGAGGGATGTGGTTCAAAAAATAGACAGACCGAAGTCAGTCTATGTCTTCTCAGCAATAGATTGCTTTACCATCGCATGATTGGCAATTTCATCTTTCGCCATATCACGCTCGAGTTCTTTTCGATACCAGCGACTCATATCACGCGGTGTCACATGCCAAGGAGTACCCGTATCGAGAGTGAATTTCAAAAAGTTGCGATAGATATCAAGCTTGTGCAAGGTCGATAGATAGTCGGGGTGCGTTAACATTAACGCCATACCGTGGTGTTTTCGGATGAAGGACAGCTTCGATCTCCATAAGTTGTCATTGTTTTCTTGCATGACGACAAACAGCGTATGATCTTGGGGAAGAGTGTAGGGAAGTTCTACAAACTTTCCGGCCATGAATGGCCATAACGAACCGCAGCCACCCGCCATCGCTTGGAATGGATCAACATCAAAACACGAGGCGTCGTATTCGATGTTTAAGTGTTGCATCCACTTCAAATTTCGATGGACCATCGGCGAACGAAAACCAACGGCTTGGTAATCGTCAAGAGCACGATTGATGGTGGGGACTCGCCGCATGAACTCTTCGTAGCTGCTAAAGAGTCGGCCATCATGATTGAATCCATGAATACCGATTTCGTGCCCTTGCGCTACCAAATCACGGAGTAAGCCACGATCGACTCTGTATTTGTAGGGAACGATATTCCAGCAGGACTTGAGGCCCAAATCGTTTTCGATCTTGGCCAATTGCGGAATCATTTTCATTCCATCCGCAGATTCAACATCATGCGTCAGTATCAGTGAATATTCAGAATCGTTAGGCCATATAGATGGACTTGTCGATGCTTTATAAGCGGAGCCCGAAGGGGAATACCAATTAGATTCGATATGAATCTTGCGGCATTGTCGCTTCTGTAGCCATTGTCGAGTCGATGTCGGAATCCAACTCCGAATTCGATAATAGAACTGAAAAGAACCTGGGAGTTTTGCAGTTCGAATGTCTGTTTGAATCGCCCCTTTCAATTCGTTTGGAGAGTCGAGATCTGGATGAACAGTAATCTCCAACGGATCTGATTCCAGCTTGGCTTGCTCAGCGAATAGCCGTTTGGTGATTTCCGTTCTAGGCGTAAACAAGTCGTGATAGACTTGCTGCAAGTGGAGCTTTTGGCGATCCCATGAATATTTTTCATCGATAAGCCGTCTTCCTTTTTGCCCCATTTCTTTTCGCAATTCGGGATCATCGGCTAGATGCTCGATGTAGGCCGCAAATTGGTCGAGATCGTTGTTCTGTGCGTAGAAAGCAGAATCTCCTGCGGTTCGTCGATTTTCTTTGGTGTCGAAGGCTACTGTTGGGCGTTCGAGTGCCATGTATTCCATGGTTTTGATGGTGGTGCAACTATCGTTGTATGGATTGCTCGAATCAGGTGTTACGCAAATGTCGAACGCTGCGATATGCGATGGCACTTTAGCAAATTCAACTGGTCCAGTGAATTTCATCCAATCGCCCATTTGCAATTCTTGTGCAACACTTTTGACGTGTTCAAAAGCGGGGCCACCACCGATAATGATGCCGCGGATATCGGAGCGCCGCTTGCGAATCTTGTCCATCACATACACAAAATTCTCAACGGTATCTTGGACGCCGATGGCACCCACGAAACCCACTAAGATTTCACCAGGATTCTTGAGACCTTTTTCTGGTTCCACACCAGGAACAAATTGTCGGTTGGGACCATTGCGAACCACATAACATCGATCAGGCCGCGCCCCTCCACGCAATAATTGAACTTCGCGTTGCGTTTCATTCGTAGCAATGAGTGCGTCTGCGTTTCGAGAGGCGAGACGTTCAAAGAAATGGAGCGCTTTGCTCAGTAGCCCGCGACTCTCCTTGTTGCGTTTCGCTGAAAAAAGCTCTGGCGATAGATCATGTAAATCGATCACCACTTTTTTGCCAATGCAGCGAAATGGAATACCGACCAGAATATTCATGTCCGGCGGGCAGTGAATATGAATCGCATCGAAGCCATGTCGAAGTAAACACCAACTGCCGATCAGTCCCGCGACCGCCATGCTATAGCCATATTCAAACAAGTAGCCCAAAACGCCTGACGGTTCGAGTGGCTTAGGATAACGGTAGACGCGTATGCCGCGCACCATTTCGTATTTGGACTTACTGCGACCCGTGGGACAGATCACCGTGACTTCATAATTCGCTTCGTGCAGAGCTAATGCTTCCAACAGAACACGCGTATCCTCGGGAAAACTCTCATTTTCCAAAATCATAAGGATTCGTTTTTTGCCTTTAATGGGAGTCATAGTGGTGTGAGACTAGGGAGTGGACTCAACGGATTTGGAATCGTTTTGCGCTGCAGAACGAACAATTTTCGGAGCCAGGATGCCTCGAACCGCAGAGTATGCAGCATCGGCCAGTTTATAACGCCATTGTGAATGGACCTTTCGATAGCGTCCAAGGTTGGTGAGGGTTCCACCAAAGTGGGCTTTAAAGCGACCTGGCCCATACTCTTCACCTTCCCATCCGGCTCCGCAGAAATCAAAAATCTTTTTGTCGGTTTGCGCGTAGTGTTTTAGCGCGTCCCAAACGATGGAGGCCATGGCGGAAATGCCGGGGACACGTTTGGTTCCGGCGAACCAGTAATAGACTCGCTCTGCGTCCGTCAGAAAACAACTAGCGGCAATAATCTCGTTATCGAGTTTGGCAAACACCATGCGAATTCGTTCGACATCCATCTCACGAAAAACGGAATAGAAATGGCTTATATCTACCAGAGGAATTCTGGAATTGGCATAACTCTCTTTGAGGATGGAATAGAACGCCGGTACGTTGATAAATGGATCAACAACTTCAAGGGTCACTCCTCGCCGTTCGGCACGATTGATATTGCGGCGGCACGTACCCGTAAATCCTTTCCAAATGTCTGTGGTCGATTGTTGCAAACTCAGTTCATAGTTGTGATAACCCTTGATTTCGTAACCAATCGACGTCCAGAGTTTCTTTTGAAGTGATTGTTCATGAATGGGACGCACTTCGGTAAAAAGAGAACTACGTCGACTTGCTTCATCATGGATCCGCATCAACTCGATTACGGCCGCATATCCTTCGGGTGTATCAACAAACAGAGGTTCCGCAAAGTGGATCGAACGACTGGTAAATGGATTCGACCACTCGCCAATTAGGCCCACACGCGTGGCGGTAAACAACGCAAGTACATCTCCCTGTGAATCAATAGCAGCGAGTGCTAATGGTGAATAGAGATGTGTCGTCGCATAGGCACGGACCATGTTCCGAGAATGAAACAGCGTACCCGCAGGGTGCCGTTCGACGAAAGAATCCCACTGGGGACAGTCTAAATAGCTTACAACGCAAAAAGGTTTCAACGCACCACTCCTTCCAATCTATTGGCATTGGAGTTGGGCAATGGATGTGGCGAGTCGATAAACTTACGGAACCACATCTCCAGGCTCATTAGTCCCCACAAGGCGATCGAGTGATCGGCGAAACCAGAAATGTGTTGTTCTATCAAGCGGGACACAAAACCGTAATTGAATAAACCCCGCTTCTGAATGCTCTCGTGATTCAAAAGGTCGAGCATTAGGGGTTTAGCTTCTTGTTGTAGCCATTTTTCGATCGGGATGGGAAAGCCCTGTTTGGGACGATCGATGATCTGTCTTGGCAGCAGCTTGGCCGCCACATTTCGCAACAGCACTTTACGTTTTTTGCCAGCGAGTTTTAAGCGTGAAGGTAGGCTGGCTGCGAATTCCGCTAGCTTATGGTCCAGTAGAGGCACACGTGCTTCGAGGGAGTGAGCCATTGTTAGCTTATCGCCGCGCAACAGCAAATAATCAGGCAACCACATTTTACTGTCGGCATAAAGCATGCGACTGAGTGGCTCACGTGCTTTGCAGTGACTCAGTGTGGCAGCGAAGAGTGGCCCCGCACCTTGTTTCATATCGGCATGATGAGAGCGGATGAGCTGTTCTTTCGCATCATCTGAGAACATGGGAAACCAGTTGGCAAAGCGATCTGCTTCATCGCGGCGAGTTAAAGCACTGACAGCGATTTTCGCGCGTCTAAGGCCTGGCATGCGATTGGATATGGAACGAATCGAAGCACCCACAAATCGAGGCATCCAAGTCGTATACGGTGACCAGCGTTCTCCTTCATACCTGGCATATCCAGCGAACAGTTCGTCTCCACCTTCTCCTGTCAAAACCATTTTCACATGTTCGCGAGCGAGTTTAGCCACCATGAAGGTTGCCACGGTAGCCTGATCGGCGATCGGTTGATCAAGGTGCCAGAGTACGGTCTGGGCATAGTTGAGAAAGTCGTCCGCAGTGATTCGCAGTGTGTGGTGCTGGCATCCAAAATGGTCGGCAACGGCTTGTGCGTAAGGTAATTCGTCCGGCTCACCCTCTCCACCGAAACCAACCGAAAAAGTGTTGACCGGAGTTGAGAGTTCTTGGACCATCAACGCTACAATCGTGCTCGAGTCGAGGCCACCACTCAGAAAAGCACCGAAGGGGACATCGCTACGGAGGCGAAGACGAACCGACTCTTTCAACAAAGCGAGCAACCGTTCTTCGTATTCTTGATCGGAGAATTTATTGTCTGTGATGTCTGATTCGTGAGCGAACGGTAGGTCCCAATATTGCTGAATCTTTATCCCGTTTTCGTTCACCAGCATGAAATGGCCGGGAGGTAACGAGGAGATGTTCTCGAACATCGTTTTGGGAGCTGGTGAATACTTTAGCGAGAGGTAGTCTGAAATACCGGCCAGATCAGCCCGAGCGGGTACTTCAGGATGTTGCAGGATCGCTTTGATCTCCGATCCAAAAACAAAATCGTTTTTGGTCTGCGCGTAGTAGAGAGGTTTGACACCCAGCCTGTCTCGAGCGATGAACAATTCTCGGCGCTGATTGTCCCAAATGGCGATGCCAAACATGCCACGTAAATGATCGAGGCATTTCTCACGGTGATCTTCGAAGAGATGCACGATAACTTCCGTGTCGGAGTTCGTGCGGAATTGGTGCCCCTTCGCGATCAACTCGCTGCGCAGTTCGCGATAGTTGTAGATTTCACCATTGAAGACGACTGCATACCGCCGTGATTCATCGAAGATCGGTTGATGACCTTCGGCGAGGTCGATGATACTGAGGCGTCGCATTCCGAAATGAAGTTCGCGATCTTGTAATCTACCTTCATCGTCTGGACCGCGGTGAACTATTGAACCCAACATACGACCGAGAACATCATCCATGGCGATGGATGATGTCGATGTTGGTTTACGGTATAGTCCAGCGATTCCGCACATGCGAGTAATTGGCTCTTGGTTTTATCTTTTATTTATTGCCTCGTCCGAGCACCACAGCTAACGTTTTCCAGAGAATCCAGACATCTAGCTTGAGCGAACGTGTTTCAACGTATTGAATATCTAATCGAATCATTTCGTCGAATGTTAAGCGATTCTTGCCGCTCACTTGCCATAAGCCGGTGATACCTGGAGCTACTTCGAAACGTCGCGTTTGCCATGCTTTGTAGTCTTCCCATTCCAAAACATCGGGGCGCGGGCCGACGATACTCATATCACCCAACATGACATTGAAAAGTTGTGGCAACTCGTCGAGAGAAGCGTCACGCAAAAATTTACCGCCTGGAATGAGTCGTTTGCTGATGTCGGGTTTTGCCGCAGGTTGATCGCTATCGATCAGGTCGGCAACATAAGCGCGATGATTGCTGGTTACGCAATACTCTTCAGGCTTAAGCGTTCTGAACTTGAAAATGGTAAAGTGCTTGCCGCCATACCCTAATCGCCGTTGGCAAAACAGCACCGGACCTTTCGAACTCCATTTGATATGGCAGGCGATCAAGAACATGATCGGAAGCAAGACTGGCGAGAGGGCTGCAACCATGAGCAAGTCCAGAATTCTTTTCCACAGCGGAGTGCGTTTGCAATTCAACTCCGAGTGAACGGCGCGCTCGACGTCTTGCGGTTTTCCAGAGTTTCCAAGCGACTCCGTAGGGCCGATGGCGCAAGGGAGGCCTTCGACGACAGTGGGGACAATATTGCTATTCGGGAGTGTTTCCATTCGGCATGCTTTCGGACATGGCGATACGGACATTCAAAGGGACATGGCTACAGTCCGGTTTTTGCCAAGCCACAAAATCGCGGATCCATCCGATCTTTAACTTACCTTTTCCCTTGTTTTTGGCGATGGGAAAGGTAGGAAGATTCGGCTCAAGTCCCATTATGTTTCGAGGGAACCGACTCCTTGTTCCGTTCCCGTCCGAATCACCAAAATTCGGAGATAGAGTTCGGAACGTAACGAGTTTGACTAGAAGTCGGGTGTGGTAGAGAATGGAAAGAGCGTTCTACGGATGTTAAACTCACCTACTGGTGGGGGCGGTCGCAGTTTGCTGGAAAAAGGGGATAGTAATGCCCATTTATGTTTACGAAGAGATCTTGCCCGATGGCGAAGGGGGCGAGCAATACGAACTTTTTCAGAAAATGAGTGATCCACATTTGGATACTCATCCGGAAAATGGCAAGCCGATTCGCCGTATCTTGGCCGCCCCATCCATTGGTGGGATTTGGTCCGATGCTCACGCCAATAAAAGCCTTAGCGACAAAAACTTGAAAGAGAAAGGCTTTACTAAGTACGTCAAAACGGGCGATGGAACGTACGAAAAGGTCGTGGGAAGCGGTCCAAATACGATTTCTGGAAATGATGACTAGCAGTCGATACTGCTTAGCTCTGCGATTCTAATTTCTTGCGAAGACGTTCTTCTTGCTCTTGAACTTCCGGGGTATATGCTTCGCCAAAATCGGCTGCTTCATAGATCTTTCTTATTTCCACAATGGATGATTCTGGCATTGGGTTGGGGCACTTCTTAACCCATTCAACAGCTTCCTCCATCGAGGAAACTTGCCAAATCCAAAAACCCGCAACGAGTTCTTTGGTCTCAGCGAAGGGACCGTCAACCACCGTTCGATCCGCGCCATCAAAGTGGACTCGGACACCTCTCGACGATGGGTGCAATCCATCGCCTGTAATCATGATGCCGGCATTCACCAATGCCTCATTGTAGGCCCCCATTTCCAGAAACAATTTTTCATCGGGCATCACTCCTGCCTCAGAGGAAGGGGTTGCCTTAATGATGACCATAACTTTCATGCTTGAGTCTCGCCGATCAGAGTGTTGTTAACCAGTAATGATAACTTATCGTTCACTCACCGATGAAATCGACAAACCGTTCTAAAATTTCTGAAATGTACCCAGTCGTTAGCTGACGGGGCTAAAGTCGTAGCACGCTAACGATTTGCCTACTCGGACGTACAGCTTGCCTTCGCAGACTGCGGGATGCGATTGAAAATCAATATCCGACCCCAACGATGTGGTTCCGAGCTCTCTGGGGTGTGCTTGGGTTACATCCAACAGTGTCAGCGACCCTGATTGTGTCAGCATCAGCAACTTATCTTTGCTGCCGATCAACGAAGCATATCCCATAAGATGGTCGGAATCGCTCGACCAGAGTGTTTCCAAGGTCATGGCATCAACAGCATGCAAACCTTCGTAGGCGAGATACATGCGATCGTCGATCAAAACGGGTGTATGCGAGTCGGGTAATAGATCAGGATTGGTCGCAACGGGATTCGGCTGTGCGATTCCATCTTGGAACTCATACCTTCGCAAACCATTGTTTTCGGAGATGAGCCAGAGTGAGTTGTCGCGAACGATGGGTGTTGGAACATTGAAATCACCGCTGTTTTTCGGGGTGATTGTCCAGAGACGTTCGCCAGTGTTTACATTCCAACCGCCGCAGCTTTTCTCGTCGAAACCGACGACCTGCGGTTTTCCATGCGGCTCGCAGTACACGAAAGACGAGTAAGCAATTGCTTGGATGCCGTTGCGCCACAGCTCTTTGCCGGTTGCCAAATCGAACGCAACCAAATTGGCGGTACGACTTCCCACTTGCACGATGAGCGTTTGATCAACGACCAGAGGTGTGCCGGAAAATCCCCAAGTTGGCAATGGAGCGTCGTATTCTTTGACTAAATCTTTTTTCCAAACCGAAAGTCCATTAGCCCGTTTCACACAGTGCAGGTGTCCGAACGCTCCCAGCAGCACGACATATTCGTCGAGAATCAAAGGAGTGGCGCGCGGGCCGCGCCCGTAATCCAATTCACCGAAGCTCGCTTGTAGTACCTGCCAGCGCGGCTTACCGCTTTGCGCGTCAAACGCTTGAAAGACATCGCGACGATCTAGAATGTCTCGAGCCGAGGCAATGGTTAGATCAGCAGTGGCCGAAATGCCACCTAATCCAATCGATTGCAGTGGCGCATTCCAAACTTGATTCAACTTCCCGCCGAGACTACTTGGGAGAATTGCAATCAGGCCGTCGCGGTGAGTTCCGCGCCAACCGGGCCAATCATTGCTCAGTTTTTTTTTGCAGTCGCCGGTTGTTCCGATTTGTCTGAGGCAGAATCGGAAAGTGAAACGAATCCATCACGCGTTTCCAGCATTGTTAGCAACGCCGGTTCAGACTTCACATTGAGTAACGCTGCTGTGATTTTGGCTTTAAGATCTGCCGCGAGCGAAGAATTAACGAAGGCAGTGATGAATGGTACCTTTTCCGTTTCGCCCACGACGCGAACATCACCTTTTTGAATTGTACCGCAACCTTCCAGCAGTGGTTTGGCATAGCTTGAAATCACCGCAGCGGATTTTGCTCCAGGCTCCAAATCAAGGAGGGCGGTAACCGCTTCGCTGCACGCCCCGATACACTTTTCACCTTCGGCGATGACAACGTTCTTGTCGGCGAACAGCTTCTTAGCAGCTGAGTACTTTTCGTCGCATTCTTTTTTGCCAAATAGAATTTCGTAACCCGCCAGGTCATTCAGTTTCTTGGCTGCATCATCTTTGCGAACGACAACCAAACCCCATTGCAACGTCTTGCCATCTTTGCCGGTAAGATCTGCGACAGGAGATAACTCGAGTTTGGATTCTGCGCCGTCAGCCACGACAACACTACGCTTGCCGATCACGATATCCGCTCGTCCTTTCGATTCTTCCATCGCAGAACTAAGGGCACCTGACCAATAAACTTTGACTTTGGTGCCAAGTTGTTGTTCAAGGAATTTACCTAGGAACTCGTACTTGCGTTGAGCGTAACCTTGAACGCAAGCACAAGCTAAAGGGGCTGACATAGGATCCATGATCACCATCGCCAATCCTTCATCTGCATCATTGGTCTTGGCAAAAACCTGGCTCCCCGCATAAAGAACGGGGAGACTTCCGATACCAGCGACGAAGGAACGGCGATCCATGATTCACTTACTCGACTGCAAAAACTTCGAATTCAACTACAACTTGACGAAACAAAAAAGGCGGCGAGTTACTTCAACGCGTGTTACTCTTTAACGCGTTTGAAATTGCCCAAAGGTTGAGTTGGTGTACCGCGACCAAACTCCAAACCAAATTTCACTTCATCATCGGACAGAAACTCAGCGACAAGCTTCATGGTTTCCACTTGATCATTCAAGAGTGAAATCGTGAGCTTAGAACCATCTTGGGCAACTGGGAGCCACTCCGTTCCTTCTCCGAAAATTTGGAATTGACCACCAGAAACGACAGTGGCTTTGTTTTCGGCTTGGAAAGTGATTTTCTTGAAGCCGTAGAGGTCGATCATGGTAACAGGTTGTCCATTGACGCTGGCAGCTTCTTCCTTATCTTCGGGTTTGGCTGGCTTGGTGGCTACAAGTTCCCATGTTCCCATCACCTTTTTGCCCAAGCCTTCGGCTGCTTCTCGGGCTAGTTTCTCATCCTCTGTTTCACCTGGAAACTCGGATTGGTTCACCAGCACACAAATAGCAGCTTCGTCTTGATACATCATGTAATAGCGATCAAGTTTTGGATCATGTCCGATGGCGACATGTTTGCAGCCACCGCCGATTTTGGCTTTACCGATCGTCGCGACCAAATTGCCAGCCGCGTCATAGCGTTTGATGGTACCGATACTCGATTCGGCGGTGAGAACGTCTCCGTTATCACAGCAACGAATATTCATCGGGTTGCAGCAACTACCGAAACCTGTCTTACCACTACGATCTTGTGAACCGAACTTCGAGGTGAGCTTACCTTTTTGATTGTAAACACCTACACGGAATTTGGTGTTTTCTGCAACATAGAGCTGCTTACCTTTGGCTTGGATGTCCATTTGTCCGCAACATCCAGAAACTCCCTTTACAACAACTCGAGGTTCTTCGAATTCTTTGTTCACTCGATAGATATCGTATCCATAACCCATGCTGGCTGGGCACGTGACGAATACATCTTCTTCACCGATTGCGATCGAGCGAACCTGTCCCATACCTGCGATGGCGGATTCTACTTCTGCGTCGCCAATGGGTTGGTCAACATTGAATTGCTTTAGATATTCATTGTAAGATTTCCGCATGCTCTGCAGTTCATCTTCTGAGATTTGCGTCAATTGCTCGATATACTGCGCATTGCTCTCATCTTCAGCGGCTTCCTCTTCAGAGCCTTCTTCTTGAGATTCTTCTGGTTTCTTTTCGTCCGTTGGCTTTTCTTCTTTCTTGTCACCCTTCTTCTTTTCAAGAGCCTTGTCGATCATATCGATTTGCGACTTATAGCTGGCCGACATTTGTTCGCGTTCCGCTTCCAACTTTTTCTTAGCCTTCAGGCGAATATCATCGCCGGTCAGCAAGTTCGGTGTCGCACTCTTCTTTAGAACTTTGCCTTCGCTGGAGATTTTGGCAACGTAGCCATTACCCGCAGCATAGAGCGTGCCATCGGTGTCAAAGTTCAGAGCGGTAGGGGCGAAGTCGAGCTTCACTTCTTTAACGACTTCAAACTGTGGCGAATAGAAAAGAACCATTCCTCGGATTTGTTCGCTGTTAACAATAGCGCCGGATGTTGAAACAGCGGTGACGATATTCCCTTCTCCATCCACACAGAAGGTTTCCAAGCTCACTTGGAGTGAAGGATGAGTTGGACGGAAAACCTTGAATTGCTTGTGGGTCGGTGATGTGACAGAAGTGGCTCTTGTTTCGAAAGCCATCAGGTTGGTTGCCGTTAGCGGCATTAGAGAACCCAACGACAAAGACAAACCCAAAAAAAGCCGTCGAAGCATCGCGCCATTCCTTTTTCAAAAAACGATCTGCCCAAATTTTGCCACATTGTTGGTCTGCCACTTTGTAGTCAATCACATCAGCGTGGCGTACGTCCGTTCATCGAAGCGTATATTGTGACACTTACCACTACTTGGTGTCAACAAAGCTTATTTTGGCGAAACGAAATTATTTTCCCGCCAATTAGCTTTCTAGAAGATGCAGTTACCGATCCATTTCTTGCAGATCTGAGAAGCAATTTGCCAAAAAAGTTCGAAAAGATCCCCTATTTACGCCCTCAACGTCCAAAAGTTCACTCGAAAGCAGCATGTTTGCGAACAAGAGCCTCGATTTCCGGGCGTGAGCGACCATAGCTGACAATATGGACTCGTAGACCGGACGTTCGAAATAGTCTCAAGGATCGATTGATTGCCTCCAAAATCCATTCCAGTGGATTGCCGAAGGCTCCACCTCCCAAGAGCGTCAAATATAGGTTGGGATTATCGCTTCGCGCAGCTTGCAATACGGCTGCGCAAAAAGTGGCTTCGTACGCGGCGTCCAATACCAACCGCGCTACAGGTGCCCACTCGTCATCGCTCCAATCTGTATACGAAATTGGGACAGCTGAACCATAGACTTGTGTAACACAGTGCGTGCAATTTTGAAGCGTCACTTGAGTATCGATTTGAATACCAACCCGCAACTTGCCACGAACTTGATCGAGTTCTGCTTCGTTCAATTGGGCTAACTCAGCTCCCATGATTTTGAGACCTTGTCCGGTCGGGAGCATATAACCGTTGCGCATCACCCACAGGTCCCGCTCGGAGTTTCGGAACCACTTGGCGAGTTCTTCCAGGCAATCGATTTGGCGTTCTGTGGTTTGACCGACCTGTGAACCGAGCGGCACAAAATAGTTGCGGTAAATGGTCCCCGCACCCGCTGCAATAGCACACGCTGGACCTTGTGTTCTATCCTTCTCATAGATTCCCACGCCAAGTTCGGGAGTGACATCCGAGTCGACCATTTCCAATAGGTTGAATTGGGAGGCAACCTGAAAAGTTGCGTGGGCGTTCGTGGTTTGCACATGTAATTCTTGCACACCGCCAACATATTCTGCAACTTCGATCGGTATTTGCGGATTTGGCAATTCCTCCCTCCCCTTTCTCAGATCGGCCAATGTGGGAATTCGCAAGTCACCGCACCGCCAGCGTTTTCCATTTCGGTGAGAGTTTAGCCAAGGTCCTGTTACGCTTAGGTCCGTGTGAACTTGCTCGCCATTAATTTCTGGGCATCCAGTTAGCTGGGTAAACCAACTCATAGTTCCTTAGTCCTTGTCGCAATCAGCCAAAGTCTAGGCCAAATCAAGACAGCAAATGCAACCAAAAATGAGAGAGGCATCACCCACATCATACCGCGAAAATCCTTCGAGTATTCGAGCGAAATCTGCTCTTTCTCAGTCATCAACTTATGCTCCCAAGCTTGTTTTCGAATCGGCATACCTACCTGGAGTTTTTCTGCGACCGATTTATCGACATGGAGTGTTTCACCTGTCGTGAGTGTCATGAAATGGACATCATCGATACCTGGATGTTTTTCGCGCTTGATATCCAGAATCGCGACTTCTGCATCGATCGTTTGGGGTATCAATGATCGATTGGCGGTAACGATTAAGTTGCCCAAGCCTAGAGCGACGAAGAGTATGGTTAACACCAAGAGGTTAAGCGAACGCAAGGACGCCTCCGATCCCTAAATAGATCACGCCAATGATGACCCCACCATCGCACCAACGCAACGGCTCATTAGACACCGCGGAGTCCTTCGACGACTTCGAGGCTAGGTTTGCTTTTTCTATTTTTGGGTCTGCATTGTCCGGCAGTTCATTTTCTGATCCTGTTTTGTTCAGACCCAGAGTCAGGAAATGTTGAACGATCATCATCGCCAATACCGCCCCCAAACTTTGATTGAAGAAGTCCACTTCGTCAAACTTGGCCAAGCGAAAAATGGTCGCTTCGGTGATAATGCCGCCGCAAATACACGCCAAACAGAACGGTACAACGAGATAGTGAAGAAGCCGCTCGGCCGGAGTGCCGATAGCAATTCTCACCCCTAGCATCGCGGCAATAAATGTTGCCCCATAACCGGCGAGATAGTGTCCCGAATAATCGTGACGGTGTCCCAAGAAGAGTTCGAAAATCCCGAGAACAACAAGCGGAGGAATCCAGAAAAGTGTCGTTAGGTACTGTTCTCGCATCCAGCCAACTCTCTTATTGCCCCAACTTTCGCCCCGCGATATGCTGCCTCTGATTAGAAACGCATCTTAGAGCAGCCACAATAGGACGACAGACAGTTGTTGAGCGGTTGTGCCGAGGAAGGACCATGCAAGCCAAACGCCGCATTTTCAGTAACTTTCAACGATTCAAGCCAGTCGCAGAACGAACGGGCGACTTTGAGTTGATTGATATTGACGAGCCCGGATCGAATTGGACCGCATGGCGCATTTTTCGCGAGCTTCGCAACAACGACATTGTCATTATCAATATCGATCACAAGCGGCTTTATCAACTTTGTTTGTATCGCACATTTTTCTTCTGGAAACGCTTTAAGCTAGTGTCTGTCGACATCTTGCTCCGCCGTCCTACGAATTGGAAACGGAAGCTGTTTCGCTACTATCAGCGAGTCATGCTGACGCAGGTCGATCGCTTCATTCTTTACTTTCGCAATACAAGCCACTATGAAAAGTTATTCGGGCTGAGAAAGGATCGCATACGCTACGTTCCTTTTAAAGTGAATGATTGGGAACTTGGCATTGATAGGTACCAGGCAGATCCCGCTTCGGGCGAATACGTTATCTGCGCGGGCCAGACGTTGCGCGATGTCAAGACGTTTGTCGCGGCCTGTGAGAAAGCTAGAGTCCCTGCGATCTTGTTAACCCCAGGCAAGGATCTCATGAAACGTCATGGTACTCATTTTGATGTCGACAATTTGCCCAGCAATGTGAAAATCGAATATCACACCGATGGCAAAGAAGAAACATTTTTGAAATGGCTCAAAGAAGCCGCTATTGTTGTGATTCCACGCTTCAATACCGATATATCGTCCTCGGGTATCAGTACCTATTTGTCGTCGATGGCTGCCTGGCGCTGTGTCGTTATCTCACAAGGTCCGGGTGCGGAAGATGTCTTGACCGATGGCCAAGCAGTGATTGTGCCAGCAGAAGATATTGATACTCTAGCAGCCACTCTTAAACGACTTTGGAACGATCCACTCGAGCGCTCGCGAATTGCGCAATGCGGTCGGAAATATGCGGAGTACGTGCAGGGTGAAGAACGCCTCCTCACCGATATTTTTCAAAGTGCGACAGCCGAGTCGTAAGATTATTGTTGAAGCGAATGTGGTGTCGAACAGCTAGCGGTCACTGAACGTGACTTTACCGTCGCGTGTCACTTCGCAACGGAATTCGTGTCCCCCAGCTTTCACATTCAAAACGCCATCACTCTTCCAGCCTTGTTCGATCCATTCATTTTCAAGGGAGTGATAACAGGCCAAGTCAGGCAATTGGTCCCATGTTCGTTCTTGCCCATCCATCCAAAGATGAATAGCATGGGCGACATTACCCCACTGCAATCGCATTCGTTTGCCTGTTGTTCCCGTAAAGTTCACTGCCCCTCGAACGCTTAATTCGTCTTGAGTCAGTTGAATTTTGGTCGCTTTCTCGATGAATGCAGAGCGAGGTCCTTCAGAGAGTTCTATCGCAAATCCATAGAAACCTTTTCCCGTTCTGTGCGCCGTCAATATGCGACTTCCAGGCCACACATCGACCGTTTTTCCATCAGGTTTTGTTTCTTTCTGAATTTTCGCCGTTGCCTCGGAGTCTTCGTTGAAAGGTGAACATTGAAGAGGCCACAAAGCAAGGGTCACTTGAGAACAGGTTACAAAGGTGATACCCGATCTTTGTTCCACCTGTGCATCTTTCGGTATTAGCAATCGATAGGGATGGTCGCTTTCCTGAGTCAAATAGATGGCCAGATTGCCATATTGTCCCACGGCGCTGTTGGGAGCTAGGACCTTCTCTGTGTAACGGGGCGAGGCAATCAACAAAGGTTCGTTGCACGGTGCGGCCATAATCGTATCAGCGCCGCGACTTGGATGTTTCACCAATATTTTGAAGCCATTGATATCGGGAGCTTCAGTCCCTTGGCGGAGCGTTCCAAATTGGAACTGTTCGCTGTAATATTGAGT
>Ga0075158_10000173_pt1 | contig 49974 bp, 33 predicted proteins | sample JI91814BDNA_FD_70968 | JGI IMG/M metagenome (GOLD analysis project Ga0075158, IMG submission 70968) | Wastewater effluent complex algal communities from Wisconsin, to seasonally profile nutrient transformation and Carbon sequestration -... | ecosystem: Engineered > WWTP > Effluent > Algae... | reverse complement strand
ATGTCCGTGCGATATTTGTCGTCTCGCACATGACCATCCCGTTCAGCAAATGGCAAGGCACCGGGAACGACTTCATCGTTATCGATGATCGTGCCGGGACTTTCTCCATGATCGATGAACCGATCGTGCGCAGGTTGTGCGACCGTCATTTCGGCATCGGTTCTGACGGATTGATAGTGGTGCGGTCGCCCAAATTGGACGGAACCGCATTCCACATGGAGTTCCTGAACCCGGATGGCTCGCGGAGCTTTTGCGGAAATGGCAGTCGCTGTGCGTTCGCGTTCTGGCGTCAACTACAGGAGGTGCCTTGTCCTGTGGGAATGGCGGTCCTGTTCAGTGCGTATGATGGTGAACACCGGGCAATGACGCTGCCTGATGGTCACGTGGCGATTGCCATGAAGCGACCCCGTGACCATGAGCGGGAATCAGAGCGCATGGACCTTTGGAACACCGGTTCACCGCATGTGGTGCTCTGGGTGGATGATCCTGAGCGCGTTGATGTGGTGACCGAGGGACGCAAGGTGCGCAACAGTGAGCGGTACGGGGTCGCGGGTGTGAATGTGAATTTCACGGCCATGGTCGACGGCGTGGTGCGCATGCGTACATACGAGCGTGGCGTGGAGGACGAGACCTTGAGTTGCGGCACAGGGGTCACAGCTGCTGCTTTGAGCGCCCGTTCGCGCGGTCTTGTGTCGACCGATGAGGTTCCTATCCTCACACGTGGTGGCGAACTGCGCGTGGACCTGCGAGATGGTGATGGTTCCGGTGAGGTATTGCTGTGCGGACCAGCAGTGGAGGTGTTCTCGGGAAGCATCACGATATGAGCGATGCGTAAGGGTCTGCGTTGGTTCCTCGTCATCCTGGTCGTATTGATCGGTGCTGCTGGTGTGTGGGGGTGGCGGATGTGGTCACGGGTGTTCGCCCCGGTCACCGCGGTGGAGGAGCCACGTTACCTGCTCGTTCCGACCGGGGCGGATTTTGCACAGGTCTTGGATAGCATATCGATGAATGGTCTCTTGCGTGATGTGGATGCCTTCCGCTGGACCGCCGAGCGTAAGAACTATCCGGCCAGGATACGTCCTGGGCGGTACCGCATCGAGCCGGGAGCCAGTGCCAATGCCTTGGTGGACCGACTAAGGAGTGGTGAACAGGATCCAGTCCGGTTGACGTTGAACAACATCAAATGGAAGCATGAACTGGCTTCGAAAGTGGCCGCCAAGTTGGAGTGCGATAGCGCTCGGTTGATGGGGTTGCTTCAGGATGGTGCCGTTGCCGCGAGTTATGGGTTCAGGTCGGAGACCTTCATCGCCATGTTCATACCCGATACCTACGAATTCTGGTGGAACACAGGTCCGGAGGCGTTCTTGGATCGGATGGCCGGGGAGTACAAGCGGTTCTGGACAACGGACCGACAGGCCCGAGCGAGCGCTCTCGGGCTCTCACAGAACGAAGTGACCACACTGGCAAGCATCGTTCAGGCTGAGACGGGCAAGGCTTCGGACGCACCGTTGATCGCGGGTGTATACCTGAATCGCTTGCGGATCGGTATGCCCTTACAAGCCGACCCCACATTGAAGTTCGCACTGGGTGCCGACAGTATCAGTCGGGTCCTAAACAGGGACAAACTGGTGGATTCGCCGTACAACACCTACCGGAACCTCGGGCTTCCCCCAGGCCCCATCAACATGCCCGAAACGCGCTTCTTGAATGCCGTGCTCAACCCGGCCAAGCACGATTTCCTCTATTTCTGTGCCCGTTCCGACCTGAGTGGACATTCCGACTTTGCACGCACCTACGAGCAGCATATGGTGAATGCGCGTCGCTATCAACGTGCACTGAACGAACGCGGCATTTTTCGATGAGCAACCCTGAACGGAACCCTACGTAGAAAGGGCCTTCTAATTTCGCCCACGCAACATACCTGCAAACAATGACGAAGATCAAGTTCGGGACCGATGGATGGCGCGCCATTATCGCGGAGGAGTTCACTGTGGATAACGTAGCGCGCGTGAGCGTAGCGGTCGCCCAATGGGTGAAACAGGCCTACCCTGGTACACCGAACATCGTACTCGGTCACGACTGTCGCTTCGCTGGTGAGCTTTTCGCGCAGACCGCTGCCAAGGTGTTCATCAACGAAGGGGTGAAGGTCTACTTGGCCAAAGGCATCGTAAGTACGCCCATGATCTCACTGGGTGCGTTCGAGCGCAAGAGCGCCATGGGTGTGGTGCTCACGGCAAGTCACAACCCCCCCAGTTACAATGGGTACAAGCTGAAGGGCATTCATGGCGGACCGCTGATCCCGAGTAAAGTACAGGAGGTGGAGGACCTCATTCCTGAACAACACGGTCTCGACCTCGCCTCCATCGACCTGTCCAAGGCCGAGCGCGATGGACTACTTGAGTATGTGGACCTGGAGACCATGTATGTGAAGCACGTGGAGTCCAACTTCGACCTCCAAGCCATCCGGTCCAGTGGTCTTCGCTTGGGTTACGACGCCATGTACGGCGCAGGCTTCCGCGTGATGCCTCGGATACTTCCCGAGGTGACGTTGTTGCATTGCGAACACAACCCCTCATTCCACGGACAAGCGCCAGAACCCATCCACAAGAACCTCATCGAGTTCAGCGAGTTGATCAAGAGTTCCGATATCGCTTGCGGTCTTGCCACGGATGGTGACGCCGATCGCATCGGTCTCTATGATGCGAAAGGGGATTTCATCGACTCACACCATATCATCCTGTTGCTCATCCATTACCTCGTGAACTACAAGAAGTTCACTGGAAAGGTGGTGGTGGCCTTCAGTGCGACGCCCAAAGTGAAGAAGATGTGCGAGCACTATGGGTTGGAATACCAGGTCACCAAGATCGGATTCAAGTACATCGCGGAGATCATGATCAGTGAGGATGTGCTGTTAGGGGGTGAAGAAAGCGGCGGCATCGCGATCAAGGGGCACATCCCTGAGCGTGACGGCATTTGGATGGGATTGACCATCTGGGAGTTCATGGCCAAGAGTGGCAAGAGCCTTGACGACCTGATCAATGAGGTCTACTCCATCGTCGGTCCGTTCAAGTACGAACGTAACGATCTGCATATCAGTGAAGCGCTCAAGCAGGAGGTATTGAGCAAGTGCAAGGCCGGCGCATTCGATAGCTTCGGTGACTACACGGTGCGTCGCGTGGAGACCATCGACGGGTTCAAGTTCCACTTCGATAACGACCAATGGTTGATGATACGAGCAAGTGGCACTGAACCGGTGCTTCGATGCTATGCGGAGTCGGACACCCTGGAGAACGCACGCCGGATCCTTGCCGCCTGTCAGCGCACCATCGGAGCGTAGGACTTCACGAACCGGGTTGTGCCAAGCGTGGTGTTGTTCCCGTCGGAGAGTCTCAGGGTATACGTGCCCATGGGAAGGATCGACACATCGAGCGGTCCGGGTTCCGGTCCGTTGGACCGATCGATCAATACGACCCGACCGAGGACATCCAGTACCTCGATCACAGCGGCGTCCGCTCCGCTCCAGGTCAGGAACTGTTCCACCGGATTGGGGTGGATCGACACCTGTCCAGTAGCACGCTGGACCGAAATGATCTCCGAGTGCTCCCAGCTACCGTCCAGGTCGATCATCCGCAGTCGATAATAGGATAGACCCTGCGGCGCCCGCTCATCCAGAAGTTCGTACTGCAGCAACTGGTGGCTCTCCCCAGCAGCAGGGACGGAGCCGATGTCGACGAATTCCAGAAGATCCCTGGATCGTTCCACAATGAAGCGTTCACTCTGGTGCTCGGATGCGGTGCTCCATTGGAGTACGTTACCCTCGGATGTTGGCGTTCCGAACAGGTCCACAAGGTCGATCGGAAGGATGCCGATATCCCCCGTGCCTGAAACGAAGCCATAGAACCAGCGGCCATAACGTTGCCCATCGATGAGCTTGTTCAGGGTGTATTCAGGTCTCACACGCCATTTGTAGCGGATGTGACCCGGTGCCTTGGCGATCAATTCCTTGATCTCGATCCCGGGCGAAGTGAGGTCCAGGAAGTTGACCCCGCAGCCTGAGGCGAGCACGCTGTTGGTGATGGGAGATCCCGAAAAGGGTTGACCCTCGAAGACGACCTCCCAGCAAAGCCTTGCATTCGTGCGTTGGATGTGGCTGCGCGTTCGGTGGCCGAGGCCGAAGACGCTCGTGGTGGTCATATCCAGGCTGTTCGTCGATAACGGACTGACCAGGTCCGCCAAGTACTGACGGGTCAGCCGGTCGATGGACCCCGCATTGTTCCCTCGGTACCAGAAGACGCGGCCTTCTGCACTCGATCCACCCGCATCATATGGAGTGCCGACAAGGACATCCGTGTACCCATCGCCATCCACATCACCCGCACCGGCCACCGACCAGCCGAACCGGGCATCGGCGGTCGTACCCGTTATCAGGCGTTGGTTCACCAGGCCGGTCGGGGAGCCATGCCAGAGATAAACGCGACCCTGTTCGTTGAGGCTCTGGGTCTGGAAAGGGGCACCTGCGACGACATCGGCGTAGCCATCACCGTTCACGTCACCTGCCTCAGCAACACTGAAGCCGAGGCGAGCATTGTCCACATTGGAGAAGAAACTGCCGAGAGCGGTGGTGATCCCGGTGGCCGATCCACGGAAAATGGAAACACGGCCTTCGTTCACCTGCCCGGCTGAATGGAGATCACCACCTAAAGCCACCTCGTCAAAACCATCGCCGTTCACGTCGCCCACACCAGCTACGCTGATACCCATTTGGCTACTGGCCACGTTCAGTTCGATCTGTCGGTCGATCACATCGATGAGCCCGGTGTCAGAACCATGGTAGACGAAGGCCGCACCTTCATCCAACTGTCCATTGGAGAAACCTGGAGCACCAATGATCACGTCGCTATGACCATCGCCATTCACATCACCGGCTGTGGATACGGCGTAGCCGAAACGGATCCCGCCGGAAGGCGGGGAGAAATTCACATGTGGGCCAACCGCAAGGCCTGTTGCTGAACCCAGGAAGACATCGACCAGGTCCGCCTGTGGTCCTCCAATGATCAGGTCCGCAAAGCCATCACTGTTCACGTCACCAGCGGTCATCACCGAGGTTCCATACGCGGAGCCGACCGTACCTGCGCGTGTCCAACTCGCCACTGGGCTGAGACCGGCGGGCCCGCCAAGGAAGACATCGACCCTCCCCGTACCGCCAGCCAATGGCGCACCAACGGCCAGATCGGCATATCCGTCACCATTCACATCCCCTGCGGTATTCACGCATGCCCCGAATCCGGCCCCGGCCACATTGATCTGTAGGGTGAGGTCGGGAACCGTTCCGATCCCCGTTGTGGAACCATAATGAACGAACACGAGTCCTTCGCCAGCTTGGCCACTGGCAGCGTCCTTGGCGCCGATGGCCACATCGCTGTAACCATCGCCGTTGAGATCACCAGCGTGCGCTACACACCAACCCGCCAGTGCATTGGTTTGCGAGTAGGTCCATTGGGCACTTGGGGTGACCGAGGTGTATTCCGTTCCACCGTGATAGATGGCAGCGGCACCGAGCAGTGAACCTCCATAGTTCTCAGCCCCGACGATCATATCGCTGAATCCATCGCCGTTGACGTCCCCCGCAGTAGCGACGCATTCACCCACATTGGCGCCACTGAAGTTGAGCTCGAACCGTCGATGGAACACATTCGATACCCCTGCAGACGAACCCAGGTACAAAAAGGCCGCACCCTCCAAGGCCTGGCCATTGGTATAGGTGACCGCACCCACAAGCACATCGCCAAAACCGTCACCATTGACGTCGCCTGCACCTGCCACACTACGACCCATCCAAGCACTGGCCTGGCCCCCGTCAATGATCGTGGCAGGGGTTGTCGAAACACCCGTTGGTGATCCCAAATGCACGAATGCAGCACCCTCCTCGGTCGGACCTCCGATCGAACCGAGGTAGTGGCCTGTGATGATGTCACTATATCCATCGCCGTTCACATCACCGGCGCAAGAGACCGACCAGGCGGAGCGTTGTGAGCCGGCAGGACCAGTGAAAGTGGTCGCTGGCGCCGGGTTGAGGCCAGCACCGAGGTTCGTAGGCCCTCCATGATAGACGAACGTTGCGCCGTCGTTCGCCACATTGATATCGAAGGCATGGCTGCCCACCACCACATCACTATAACCGTCCCCATTGACATCACCGGCACCGGCCACCGTCGCACCGAATTGAGCTCCGCCCTGGTTCCTTTCCAAGCGGTGCACAGGGGTGGCAGCAAGGCCAGCGGCCCCTCCTAGGAATACCCACGCGGCGCCTTCGTTGGATTGGCCATAGGTGGCCAACCAACCGCCGGTGATGATGTCACTGTAGCCGTCGTTGTTGATATCGCCAGCACAGGCAACGCTCCAGCCCATGTACTTCGCGGCCGAGTTCGCTCTTCGCGTGACATTGGGGACCGTTCCTATCCCTGCAGCTGAACCGTAGTAGATGAAAATGGCCCCCTCTGATCCCAACGTGGCAGCATCACTCTCCCAGTTCGGTGCCCCCACGATCAGGTCGCTGAATCCATCACCGTTGATATCCCCTGCGGTGGATACACTGTTCCCGAAACTGGCACTGGCTTGATCGATCTCCAGGACCACGTCCGGAGCAATACCGATCCCGATGGATGAGCCGTAATGCACAAAGACGAGCCCTTCGCTCGCCTGACCATTGCTGGCTTCGCGTGCACCGATCACGACATCGCTGTATCCATCACCGTTCAGGTCCCCAGCTGTGTTCACACTTCGGCCATAACGACCTCCAGACGCAGTACCAAGAAGAAGGACGTCGTGGGTGGTGGCAACAGGGTCGATCATGATCGGATATTCGGCTACCCGGTCATCCACGCGGAGTAGAAGTCGGCCGTTGACGGTATCCGCGATCATCCGGGCTTGAAGCGGTGACCCGCAGGCATCCCAAGCACGAAGACCCGTATAGGAGAACACGAAATGTCCTGTTCCGTCCAGCAGGTGGGCATCCGTGCCATTCAGGATCAGCGGGTGTAGGTCCGAATGGTCGAGGATGACATCCAACGGGCCATTGCCGAAGGGTTTGTGTTGGATCAGGAAGTCCTGCCTCACGCCTTCGGTCAAGGCCGTATAGTGGACTTCAAGGTCATTCTGCATCCAAAGGTCGCGCTGCCCATCCGAGCAATGGACCGCGTCGGTCCAGACGGTCACCTGTCGGCCTTGGCGCTGTAACCCGATGAAGGACAACCAATGATCTTCCGAGGGCGATCCTGCTTCACGGATCTGCAGTCCGCATGGACCCGGAGTAACGATGCGATGCTCCTTTTGATCGGAATGTTCGTTGGCCGTACAGGTATGCTGGAACGATCCGGCAAAGGCCAGCAATAACAGGTACCTATCCGGGAGCATGTTCGCGTTCCAACCGTGCCCAGGTAACGAGGAGTAGGGCCGATCTTCAAAGATAGGTGAAGACCCCCACCTTGAGGCAACTGTAGCGCTGGGTACTTTTGGGGGAATGAGCGGTTCTTCACCCTTCGTTCGAGCCCGCGAATTGCTTGTTCCGGGGTGCCGCTTGTTAGTTGTCAATCTGTTGATATTGAGCGTTTTGCAGGTCAAGTCCCAGCCGGCTGATACCATTTCGCCGGGGAACTCGACACGCTGCATCCGGAATACGTCGATCGCAGTGGGTGGGGGGATGGTAGGGACGCTGCTGTTGCTGGACAGAGCTTGGTACGCCGGGTATGACCGGTCCCCGTTACACGGCTTCAACGATGGAACAGAATGGCTGCAGATGGACAAGGCGGGGCACCTCTTCAGTGCTTACACGCTAGGGGGGTGGGGGCATCGGCTATTCGATCGGTGTGGTATGGGTGAGGGCTGGTCGCTGTGGGTGGGTGGAAGCATGGGATTGGTCTTCTTGTCAGGCGTCGAGGTATTGGACGGAACTTCCGCCGCATGGGGCTTTTCAGGTTGGGACATGGTGGCGAACATCGCGGGTACGGGCACTTACATCGCACAGCATCGGCTTTGGAAGGAACAGCGAGCGACGCTCAAGCTATCCGCTCGACCCACGGGGTATGCCGTTCAGCGCCCGGACCTGCTGGGTGAAGGGTTGCCCGAACGTATACTGAAGGACTATAACGGTCAGACGATCTGGCTTAGCGGTAACCTGAGGAGCCTGACACGTTCCGAGCGCCTTCCTCAGTGGTTGAACTTGGCCGTGGGCTTGGGCGCTGAGGGTATGATCACAGCTGAAGAAATGCCCGGAGATGGACGCTATCGCCAATATTACCTCAGCCCTGATGTGGACCTCACGCGCATTCGCACGAGGTCATCATTCCTTCGCACCGTGCTCGTTGTGCTGAACGGGATCAAGTTCCCAGCGCCGGCTTTGGAGATCCGGAGTACAGGCAAGGTGGTGGGCCATTGGGTCTACTTCTGAGACCCGAGGGTGCCGTCGTCGAGCATACGCTGCACTTTGAGCACGGCGGCCACGGTGAGGCTGTCGCGCAATTCCCCGCTCATCACCCGTTCGAACAATTCGCGGAACGGCAACTTGCGCATGGCCAGTTCCTCATTGTGGTCCGGTTCGGGCTGGTGGAACGTGAGGTCCTGCGCCACATAGATGATGGCCTCTTCATCGCTAGCCGAATTGCTCAGGTCCATGCGTAGGACCTCGGTCCAAGAAGCTGCTTCTATGCCCACTTCCTCCCGTAGTTCGCGCTTGGCGCTATCGATAGGAGGTAGGTCACGGCGCCCTCCACCTTCGGGTATCTCCCAGCTGTATGCTTGGATGGGGTAACGATACTGTCCCACGATCCATGTGTTGAGATCCGCATCCAACGGTATGATGCCGACAGCGAGGTTCTTGAAGTGAATGACCCCGTAGATACCGGGCGTTCCCGAAGGGTCGATCACCTCGTGATGGCTCACACTGATCCAAGGAGTTGCATAACGTTCCTCGATACTCCGCGTCTTCCAAGGTCCTCGTTCCTCCATGCTCATAGTAGTGTTCGAGACGAACTCAGCGGGTCTCCTTGGGTAGTTTGAACTGTATGCTCACCTGCATGGTGCTCCGGACCCTTTTGCCGTCCAATATGGCCGGAGCCCAGGGCGTTCGATGGAGCAGGCGAAGGGCCTCGTCCGTGCAACCGCCGCCAACATCCTGCAAGGCGCGCATATTGCTCAGACTGCCACTTGTCTCCACCACGAATTCCACCACCACTTCCCCCTCAAGACTGTATCGGTAGGCTTCGGCCGGATACCTCAATTCACTGGCCAGGTGGTTGGGAAGCCCCTTGATACCGCCTTTGATGAGGGGTTTCGCGGGATCGGTCACCTGCCGCATGGTAAGAATGGTGAGAGCGGTATCCACGGGTCGTTCGAACACGGGGTCGACAAGTACCAACCGTTGTTTCAGCCAACGTTTGTAGCGTTTCGGGTCGAAAGGCACCTTGAAGTGACGTTCCTCGGCGCGCCGCTCCTCCACACCGGGAGCCACACTCCAACGGATGAATCCGGCCAGTCGCAACGCTTCAGCATCGCATTCCGGGCTCACTGGGCGTAACACGCGCATGGCGGACACGGTCCCTTCATTAGTGATATTGAGCGCCAGTATCACTTCGCCACCGATGCCAGCTTCCAAAGCGGCCGAAGGGTAGCGCAATTCCTGTTCGAAGAAAAGATCCGCAGCACGTTGGCCACCATAGGGTACCCACGTCTCGAACCCTTGGGCATCGGAAACGAATGAGAATAGGAACGAAAGGGTGACAGTTGCTAAGATGCGCATGGGTAGGGGGCTTGGACCGCGTAAATTTGCGGCATGTCGGCCAAACCATTGCAACCCGGAGATCGGGTCTCCTTCGTTGACGAGGTGGGGGGAGGTGTCGTGTTGCGGTCGGTCGGGCATCGTGTGGTCAGGGTAAGAACGGATGAGGGCTTCGAACTTGATCGCGCCGAGCATGGTCTTGTTCTTGTGAACAGCGAGCTACGTACCCGGTTGTCCCAGGTGAGCGATCATCAGGCCAAACTCATCGCTGCCAACGATACGCTGGAGGAAAAGCGCAAGAAACAGAAGGGTGCAAGACCGGGTAAGACCCCGAAAAAGGCCGAGGACAATAGTGTGGCCGAGGTCGATTTGCACTTGCATGAATTGGTTGACGACGAGCGGAACCTGAGCGATGGCGAGAAGCTCGAGTTCCAACTCAGGTATTTCGAACGTGCACTTGAGGGAGCCATCCGTGATGGAAAACGTAAACTCATCGTCATCCACGGCGTTGGTGAAGGTGTCCTTCGGGAGGAAGTGCGTCGTATGTTGCAGTATTACGATACCGTTCAGTTCCAGGACGCCGATATGCGGCGGTTCGGAGCTGGTGCTACGGAAGTGATCATCCATCGCACGCGATGAGCGTGTGAACGTGTTCCTTGACATCCTGTGCATCGCTCCATCGCTCCGGTCCTTCGGGCCGGGGAGGAAAGTCCGGGCAGCTTAGGGCAACGTGCTTCCTAACGGGAAGGGGAGGGGTCAGGAACGGCCCTTCCACGGAAAGTGCCGCAGAAAGGGAGACCGCCGAATCCTGAGTGATCGGGATGGTAAGGATGAAAAGGTGAGGTAAGAGCTCACCAGCATGCCGTGTGAGCGGCGTGGCTTGGTAAACCCCACGTGCTGAAAGACCATGTATACCGGAGGCTTCGAAATGCAGAAGCAGGGAAAGCCCGTCCCCCTGAAGCAAGAGGGTGCCGGAGGGTAGGTCGCTCGATCGGCATGGTAACGTGTCGGCCAGATAGATGATGGAGGTCCGCCGTAAGGTGGATACAGGACCCGGCTTATAGATGCACAGGCTTTTTTCGTGAAGGGCCCTCTGGAAATGGAGGGCCCTTTCACATTCATTGGTAGTGTGGAACGAATGTTGAACAAGGGTGCAAGTACTTTTACACCGCAATGCGCATCCCGGCCATACTTGTATTCGTTGCGGTCCTACTCTCCACGGGTGGAACGGCCCAAGAGCTCGTTACGATCCATGGTCAAGTGATGTCCCCGCTACAAGAGCGCACGTATTATGACCTCATGATCGTGAACAAGCGGACACGCTCTGGGACATTTGGCAATGGCGATGGTTCGTTCACGGTCACGGCTTTGCGCACAGATACGCTCATCATTGGATCGGTAGGTCATGTTACCGCCTTCATTTGCGTGAAGGACAGCCTTCCCAAGTCCAGCTATCGTGTACGGATCCAGTTGCGCCCGTTGAACGTGCAATTGCCCCAAGTGGAGATCCTTAGCCAACGCACTTTGGACCAGATCCAGCGGGACATCGAGAAGCTCGGATATCGGGAAAGCGACTACCGGATCAGCCAGATCGATGCGTTGCAGAGCCCGATCACGTTCCTCTATCAAGAGTTCAGTCGGAGAGAGCGAAGCAAGCGGCTGGTCGCTCAACTGGAGAACGAGGACCGCAAGCGAGCGCTTTTGAAGGAACTCCTGCAGAAGTATGTCGAGTTCGATATCATCAACCTGAACGATGAGGCTTTTGATGACTTCATCGACTTCTGTTCAGTGCCCGATGTGGTGATAAAAGGACTCACCCAGTATGAATTCCTGCTCTACGTGAAGAAGAAGTACGAGCTCTATTCCAGTCTGGGTCCAACCCGGAGACACTGAACAGGATCATGAGTTCTTCGGGTATCGGTGTGGTCGGATGGGAACGCCCCGAGCTGTTCATGCTGGCATTGGTCCTGAGTGTAACGGTGCACGCGCAACCGGATACCCTACCAGCGCCCATCACCCTGAGCGAGGTTGTCATTTCAGCGCAGGCACAGGGGTTCAGTGTTGAACGGTTCGTAGAGCAAGTGCGTACGGACACCACCTTCCACAAGGCCTTTCTCAATACGCGCTATCATCGCCACCGGTTGGTGAGTGCCGTGCGGGTGCAGGCCAAAGGTGAACGGGAGACAGCCTCGATGTATCGTTCAGGGCGATCGATACGTGAAGGTCGTATGGCGCGATTCGAACTTGACAGCACTCACGAAAGTGGACGTCTGCGCGATCGCAAGGGAGACCTGCGCTATCTGACCGTTGAGATGTACGACGACGTGTTCTTCCCGAAAGGCACCTACGTTGCCAATAATTCCGTGGCGTCGCGTAAGCTGGAGGTGGCGCGTGGTGATCGCTTCGAAAAGTACAAGAGCGAATTGAAGAAGTTCATGTTCGACCCCGGCACGGAGATCGCGAGCGTGCCCTTCATAGGTGACAAACTCGCCTTGTTCAGTCCGGAGATGGCTGTGCTGTATGACTTTCGCATTTGGAGCGATGAGAGCGGAGGCCGTGCATGTTGGGTGTTCAGTGCCGAAGCCAAGCCCGATCAACGGGATGGGCGTACGGTCATCAAGTCCATGGATACCTGGTTCGATCGCGAAAGTGGATCCGTGATTGCCCGCAATTATCGCATCGCCAGCACGAGCATCATCCTCGACTTCGACATCACGATCAAGGTCCGGAATGCGCTTGTGAATGGTGTGCTTGTCCCAACTCGTGTTGACTATGAGGGGGATTGGGACATTCCATTGAAGCAGCGTGAGCTGGTGCGCTTCTATCTGGAATACTCGGATTGGGTGGTCCAATGATGATCCACACTCTGGTCGACCAACATTCCTGCTAGGCAACCATTGTGTACCCTATTCCATTGGGGTGTTTGGAGAGCTTGATCACGTTCGACCAAGTGTAGCAGCGCCACACGTTCTGAGTGGCAGGTGTTGCTCCGGCTCAAGCAGTTGTCGGAACGGTCCGGTCCACATGCTCGAGGAATTGTTCAGGTACGGCCTGTTTGATCGCTTGGGTCAGGGCGTCCAGCACTTTTCGGCGAACGAAGGGTCGACGCATCACAAGGACGATGGCGCGCATGGGCTCGGAGCCACTGAAGCGTCGCACGTTGCCCTCATCCTCTCGTACAGCAAGTTCAGGCACCAGCGTGATCCCTCCGCCATTGGCGACCATCCGTTTCAGTGTTTCGATACTGCCCGTGCTGTATTGGATGTTCACATGACCGGCCGCACTGGGTTGCTGGCAAACAGCAAGTACCTGGTCACGTAGGCAGTGACCTTCACTGAGCACCCAGAGGGGCTCGTTGCGCAGGTTCTTGGCCATGATACGCTTTACGCGAAGTAAGGCGTGACCCGCAGGCAGATAGGCGAGAAATGGTTCGTTGAACAGGGTGATGACCTCAAGGTCCTTAGCCTCCACCGGGCCAGCCAGGATGCCGATGTCCAAGGTTCCTTTGCGCAATCCGCTCAGGATCCGACCGGTCCTGCGTTCATCGATCGCCAGCGTGGTCTCGGGATGTTCGTGGGCGAATCGGGTGAGGAAGCGAGGCAACAGGTATGGTGCCAAGGTTGGAATGATCCCGATCCGATAGGTGCCGATGGCGCCTGAGCGCAGCTCTTTGACCAGGTCCTTGATCTGTACAGCCTCCCGCAGGACCACCCGGGCCTGATCGACCAAAGCGCCCCCTTCGATGGTAGGCCGCGCAGGCTGCACACGTCGCTCGAACAGGATGACCCCCAACTCATCTTCCAGTTTACGGACCATCATTGTAAGCGTTGGTTGTGTAACGTGACAACGGCGAGCTGCCTTGCTGAATTGACCGGTATCGGCCACTGCGACGATGTATTGGAGTTGCTGAAGGGTCATTAGATGATGTCTATAGTGTGATCGAATATATCAATTAGGTCTATGGCAATGCTCAGGGTAGCTTCGTGCGCTGGTCAAGACCTTCGCTACACAGTACCTGACCTTTCAACGCACAACCGTAGTGCGGCACATAGACAGAACGAAATCCATTGAACCATGTCCAACGATCGAACTGACAACGCGGCCCTCGAAGACCTGAACAATAGCAGCACCGGCAAGTGCCCGGTGATCCACGGTGCGATGCGCAACCCCGTGGCTGGCCGCGGTACCCGCAATCGAGATTGGTGGCCTAACGCACTGAACCTCGGCATCCTGCACCAACATGCTCCAGCTTCCAATCCGTTGGGCGAGGAATTCAACTACGCCGAAGCCTTCAAGAAGGTCGACTACAAAGCCCTCAAGGCCGACCTCACCAAGCTGATGACCGACTCGCAGGAGTGGTGGCCGGCCGATTGGGGACACTACGGTGGCCTCATGATCCGCATGACCTGGCACGCGGCGGGTACCTACCGCACGGCTGATGGACGCGGTGGCGCAGGCACGGGCAACCAGCGTTTCGCGCCCATCAACAGCTGGCCCGACAACGGCAACCTGGACAAGGCACGCCGCCTCCTGTGGCCGATCAAACAGAAGTACGGCAACAATGTGAGCTGGGCCGACCTCTTCGTGCTCGCAGGCAACGTGGCCATGGAGAGCATGGGCTTCAAGACCTTCGGGTTCGGTGGCGGCCGTGCCGACATCTGGGCTCCGGAAGAGGACATCTACTGGGGCTCTGAAGTGGAATGGCTCGCCACCAGCGATAAGTTGAACAGTCGCTACTCCGGCGCACGCGATCTGGAGAACCCGCTCGCGGCCGTGCAGATGGGATTGATCTACGTGAATCCCGAGGGACCGGACGGCAATCCCGACCCCGTGGCCAGCGGTCGCGATGTGCGCGAGACCTTCAAGCGCATGGCCATGAACGACGAAGAGACCGTGGCACTCACCGCTGGCGGCCACACCTTCGGCAAGATGCATGGTGCAGGTGATCCCAAGTTGGTGGGTCCTGAGCCCGAGGGCGCACCCATTGAAGCACAAGGCTTCGGCTGGATCAACAAGCTTGGCACGGGCAAGGGCGTGCACACCACCACCAGCGGTCTGGAAGGTGCGTGGAAGCCGAATCCGACCCAATGGGACAACGGTTACTTCGACATGCTCTTCGGCTACGAATGGGAACTGGTGAAGAGCCCGGCCGGCGCGCATCAGTGGCGTGCGAAGGATTGCAAGCCCGAGCACATGATCCCCGATGCGCACGACCCGAACGTGAAGCATCCTCCGATGATGACCACGGCGGATCTCTCCCTGCGTTTCGATCCCATCTACGAGCCCATCAGCCGTCGTTTCCACAAGGATCCGCAGGCCTTCGCCGATGCCTTCGCCCGCGCGTGGTTCAAGCTCACGCACCGCGACATGGGCCCCAAGAGCCTATACCTTGGACCTGAAGTGCCTGCCGAGGACCTCATCTGGCAAGATCCCGTTCCGGCTGGCCAGGTGCTCGATGCCAACGATGTGGCCGCACTGAAGAGCAAGGTCCTAGCATCCGGGCTCAGCGTGAGCGAACTCGTCAGCACGGCCTGGGCCTCCGCTTCCACCTTCCGCGGCAGCGACAAGCGCGGTGGTGCCAATGGTGCACGTATCCGATTGGCCCCGCAGAAGTTCTGGGCGGTGAACGATCCTGCCCAACTCGGCAAGGTGCTCGGCGTGTTGGAGACGATCCAGAAGGAATTCAACGCCGGTGGCAAGAAGGTGTCCATCGCCGATCTGATCGTGTTGGGTGGTGGGGCAGCAGTGGAGAAAGCCGCGAAGGATGCGGGCCACAGCATCACCGTGCCGTTCACGAGCGGCCGTGGCGATGCCAGCCAGGAGCAGACCGATGTGGAGAGCTTCTCCGTGATGGAACCTGAAGCCGATGGGTTCCGCAACTACCAGAAGAAGAGCTACCGCGTGCCACCCGAGGAGATGCTGGTGGACCGCGCGCAATTGCTCACGTTGAGCGCACCGGAAATGACGGTGTTGATCGGCGGCCTGCGTGTGTTGGGCGCCAACACGGGTGGCAGTGCGCACGGCGTCTTCACCGAACGTGTGGGTCAGCTGAGCAACGACTTCTTCGTGAACCTGCTGGACATGCGCCACGCCTGGGCTCCGAAGACCGGCGAGGAGGGCATCTACGGAAGCCACGACCGGAAGACCGGCGAACGCAAGTGGACCGGCACACGCGTGGACCTCATCTTCGGCAGCAACTCACAACTCCGCGCCATCAGCGAAGTGTACGCGCAAGCGGACGCCAAGGAGAAGTTCGTGAAGGACTTCGTGAAGGCCTGGGTGAAGGTGATGGAACTGGACCGCTTCGATGTGAAGAAGTAGGCGACAACAGTGAGGCAAATGGAGAAGGCGGTCCGGACGGGCCGCCTTCTTTCATTTGCGATGAAAGGTGGCCAACATGACCACCATTCCTAGCCTGAATGGGGTTGGTTCAATGCTTCCCTTGTGCGGCCAGCCAACGCTCGGCATCCAAAGCAGCCATGCAGCCCGTACCTGCGCTGGTGATGGCCTGACGATACACCTTGTCGGCGGCATCACCTGCCACGTAAACGCCGGGAATGTTGGTGTGCGTACTATCCGGCTTGTGCTTCAGGTACCCGGCCTCATCCATCTCCAACCAATCCTTGAAGATATCCGTGGCGGGCTTGTGGCCTATGGCCACGAACAATCCGGTCACTTCCAGGGTCCGTTCCTCATTGGTCTTGTTGTTCACGGCGAGGATACCGGTCACGGTCTGGTCTCCGAGCACATCCTTGACCTCGGTATTGAAGAGCACCTCGATGTTGGGTGTGTTCTTCACGCGATGCACCATGGCCTTGCTCGCGCGGAATTCCTCCTTACGCACGAACATGTACACCTTGGGGCAGAGCTTGGCGAGATAGGTTGCTTCTTCACACGCTGTATCTCCGGCACCCACGAGCACCACGTTCTGTCCGCGATAGAAGAAGCCGTCGCACACCGCACAAGCGGTGACACCCCCACCGATGTCACGCAGGCGGATCTCATTGGGGATCCCCAACCATTTGGCACTTGCCCCGGTGCTGATGACCACCGTATCGGCATGGATCTCCTTGGTGTCATCAACCCACACCTTGTGCACGGGTCCGCTGAAGTCCACCTTGGTCACCCATCCGTTGCGGATATCGGTCTCGAATCGCAAGGCCTGTTGCTTGAGGTCCTCCATCATTTCAGGTCCACTGCGGCCTTTGGGGTATCCGGGATAATTATCCACTTCAGTGGTCTGCGTCAGTTGACCTCCGGGCAAAGGGCCCTCGATCATCAGTGGCTTCAGGTCAGCACGTGCGGCGTAGATGGCTGCTGAGTAACCGGCGGGGCCCGATCCGATGATCAGGCACTTCACATGTTCAGGGGTGGTGCTCATGGTCTTCTATGGGCGGCAAAGGTACCTGACCGACACCACGGGATCGTGATGCTCATCACACGGATGCCAATACCGGCAGGGTTCGATAGGGTCGTGCCGTACACTGATGGGGTGATCACGGCACGCAGATCACGGTGTCGAGCCGAACCCCAAGTCCGGCCCAGATCCCGAGTCCTCCTTCGATGTTGCTGCGCACGTTGGCAGGGTTGCTGAACACATCCCCTTGGGTGGCCACATTGTTTGCGAAGGAGTTGTAGAATCGATATTCAGCGGTGCCCATGCTCGCGAACTTGACCACAACGGTATCGCCTACCTTGTAATACCCAGCCTCGGGGTCATCGCCACCGAAGGGCTCGGAACCGCGGTTGTAGGAGAAGTCGAACGTGAGCCCATTCACATAACGGTCCTCGAATGCGGAGAAGGAGGGCGCCAGGAACCGGCTATCCTTTGGAACACCATCAGCATCGCGGTTGATGCGTTGGGCGAACCAGCGATAGGCATTGCCGATGGTATCCGGATCGGAAAGTGTACCCCAGAGGAATCCCAGGGTATCATCACCCGGGTTGTTCTGTGCCAATTTGAACCAAAGACTATCCAATGCGACCGCTCCGGGTATCGTGGTGGTGCTGGTCAACGTATTGCCCTCGGCTTGCACATCGAGCCGATAGGTCCGCCCTTCCTGCCCTAGCAGGGTGTTATCCAACTTGGTCCACGCACAGATATTGGCCTGGCGAAGCAGGTTCACATCGATCCCAACCGCTGCGGCTACAGCCTCCAATTGGTCATCCGGTATGCTGCTGCTACAGATGCGATCCAGTGTGATCGTATTGTTCCCGTCGTAGATGGTTACGACAGCGTCGCTTATATAGGAGCCAGCAATGGACTCGATGCTTGTGGGGTCGAAGTAGTTCTGGGTCCTGGTGAGCAGTACGAGCGGCGGCCGGCCTGTCTCAATGGTGCCTTCCACCACGATCTTGGGGTCGGTGCGAGGCAGGTCCACGGTGATCTCCTTTTCACAGGCGATCAGCGTGAGGACGGCAACCAAGTAGGGGAGGAGTTGCTTCTTCATCAGAACTTGAAATTCCAGGTAACGGAAGGAAGGATGGTGAACAGAGAGACCTGATTGGCGGTCACGCGGAGGTCACCGGCAGCGGGGTTCCCCTCAGCTCCGAAATAGATGAAGTAGGGGTTGGCCCGGTTGTAGACGTTGTAGATACCGAAGGTCCAACTGCTTTTCCAGCGCTTGTTCACGGTCGTGATCGTGCCGGTCACCGGGTCCTTCTTCTCCTTGGTGCGTTTGTTGTTGAGCGTGGCTGCAAGGTCGAGCCGGTGGTAGGGTACCATGCGATAACCATTGCGTTCCGTGTATTCGCTCACCAGTTCACCTTCGATGAAATACCGGTTCACGGGTAAGGTCACGGCTTGCCCGGTAGCGTAGACGAAAGTTGCGCCAAAGCTCCAGCGCTCGCTGCGGTCATAGGAAAGCACTACGCTCAGGTCGTGTCGGCGGTCCCATCGGCTGGGGAACTCTCGACCCTGGTTGATATCGGGGAACGTGCGCATCGTCTTGCTCCACGTGTAACCCACCCAGCCGTTCACCTTGCCAGTCACCTTCTTCAGGAATAGTTCCGCACCATAACTGTAACCGTCACCGAACACCAATTGCGCATCGTAGTTGGCGTTGCCGTTGTTCTGGGGTTCTGCTCCTTCGGCATATTCGATCAGATTCTGGAAATCCTTGTAGTAGGCTTCCACACTCGTCTCGAACATGCGGTCCTTCAGGTCGCGGAAGTAGCCGATGGCATATTGCGTTCCGATCTGAGGCTTCACGTTCTCACTGCTTGGGATCCACACATCGGTTGGCAGCGCAACAGAACTGAAACTGGCCAGGTGCACGTATTGCTGTCCGCGATTGAAGGAAGCTTTGATACTGCTCCGCCCATCCATCCGATAACGCATGGATAGTCGAGGTTCCAATGCCGCGTAGCCTGAGATGTTCTTCCCGTCGGCGATCTCCTCCTTGTCTATGGTGCGGGCCTGGTCATCGGTCAGGTAGCGTGTGTATGGTCCAACATGGTTGAACGTGGTGAGACGCAATCCGGCATTGATCCGAAGTTGGTCGGTCAGGTCGAAATCATCCATCACATACAGCGCGGTCTCATGGGCATATAGCTTAGGCGGGGTGTCGATGTTGAAGTCGGTATCGCCGCTGCTGACATTCACCGTGCTGGTCGTGTAGCTATGGTAGGTGTATTGGCCACCATACTTGAGGCTGTGACGGGCACTGAGGTAATGGGTAAGGTCGGACTTGAGGCTGTAGTCCTTGATACCGCTGAACAGTTCGAACGCGAATTGGTCCTGCTCCGCATTGAATGAGAAGGAGTAGTCACTGAACGTGGCAGTGGTGTTCATGAACAACTTGGGTCCGAAGATGTGGTTCCACCGGGCCGAGAGGGTCGCATTCCCCCAGGGGATGCGGAATTGCGGATCACCCGGGTCGCTTCCACTGAAGTCGAACACATCCCGACCGAAATAACCGCTCAGGTATACGCGGTCCCTGTCGCTGATGCGATAGTTCGCTTTGGCATTCAGGTCATAGAAGTAATAGCCCGAACCGGAGAAGGCAGAGGTGTCACTGATGAAGGGCTTGGTGAGGACATCGATGTAGGTGCGTCGACCGGATACGATGAAGGACCCCTTGTCCTTTACGATGGGCCCTTCGAGTGTGAGTCGCGAGGAGATGAGCCCGATACCTCCCTGCCCATGGAATCCCTTGTCATTGCCCTCCTTCATGGTGATGTCGAGCACGGAGGAGATCCGGCCACCGTAGTTGGCGGGCATCCCCCCTTTGATGAGTTCGATGTTCTTGACCGCATCCGCGTTGAAAACGCTGAAGAACCCGAACAGGTGGGACGCATTGTACACCACCGCGTCATCCAAGAGGATGAGGTTCTGGTCGGGCCCCCCTCCACGCACATAGAAGCCGCTGTTGCCCTCACCATTGCTCTTGACGCCGGGCAGGAATTGAATCGTCTTGAGGATGTCCACCTCTCCGAGAAGCGCTGGGAGGGTATTCAGCCGTTGAACGTCGAGTTCCACGGTACCCATTTGCGTTCCTTCGGTATTGTCCTTGGTGCGATCCCCCACCACCTCGAATTCCTTGGCTTGTATGACCTTGGGGCGTGCTTCGATATTCAACTTCATATCGGCGCTCACGTCAATGACCTGGGTGAATTCCTCATAGCCAATGAAGCTCATGGCTATGGTCTGGGAACCGGAGCCCACGTTCAATACGAAGTACCCGTAGGTGTTGGTGGAAGACCCTTTCATGGTCTCTTTGACATACACATTGGCACCGATCAGGGTCTCACCAGTGCTCCCATCCTTCACGAATCCGCTGATGGTGAATGTTCCCTGGGCGGAGAGGATCACCGGTGATAGGAACGAGGAAAGTAGGATGAGCAGGATATGGGTCCGCATGGAGTCGTTTAGAGGGTGCAAAGGTACCGGCCGTGCAAGGTGGGTTCCTGCCATTCATCGGGAGGTGCTGCCGTTCGTCCCAGATACATCGGTGGGATCAGTTGGCGTACCAAACAGTGCGACCAGCGTATTGCCTTGTAACGGTCAAAGCAAGACTTGATAATGTACCATGACCATTTCTACGGTATGTGAATGAATGATCGCATTTGGAACGTTCTAAGCCGAACAAGCCTGTTCGAGGTCGCTGGTCCGGTCTTGAAACGCGGAAGGCCGCCCGATCGGCGGCCTTCCATTTGCCAGTCGGGGTGACTGGATTCGAACCAGCGACCACTTGCACCCCATGCAAGTGCGCTACCGGGCTGCGCTACACCCCGAGGGACCTTGTCCCGCATTTTGCACCGACCATCCCGCCCTTCAGGCGGGGATCGCTACCGGGCTGCGTTAGACCCCGAAAGCACTTGTCCCACGATCATCCGTTGCGCTCGGTTCTGGAGCCGAGCACGGGCTATGAGAGGCCCGAACGGGGCGCAAATGTAGAAAATGATCAGGTACTCCTACTATCGGAGTTCAAATGGCCATTGACCAAGGCTGCTACAAGGCAAGGAAGCCTCGTCCAACGAGCACGGTCAGAGGATGCCGAGCGAACAGCACAAGGCGAACGCTACGATGAACGAATAGATCACCGCAGTGAGGATGCCTGCACTGTATTTGCGAACTAGCGGTTGCATGGCTTGGTTTGGCGATTGGTCGAACAAAGGTCCGAGCGAAGGAGGACGTAGCGTGTTCCCCCTGTGTCACCAAGGCGCTAGTTCTCGACCGATGAATGTTCATTTCTGGCCCAGGGATCTTCCCACTGAGCATTTCTTCAGGGTCGTCACCTCCTAGTAGTTCTACCTTTGGGGCCTTCGTCCTGAGCACCGATGACCTGGAGACAAGACCTGCCTATCTGCGCCTTTTCGTTGCTTATGATCGGATGTGGGCAGGAGCCCGGTGCTTCCGGTGCCCGGCATCAGGTCACTATGAACACGCCGGTCACCATGGATCCACATAGTAACGCCAGTTCGAGTCCGGCCCGTATCAAACACCTCGACCTTGACATCGTCGTGGACATGGATCGGCGCGTGCTTCACGGTACCGCAGCCTATGACATTGTATCGCATGGGGCGCCGGATATCGTTCTTGATACCGATGGGTTGGCGGTGGAGCGTGTGGAGGTCGATGGTCGACCAGTGACCCACACGTGGATGGATAGTACGATGCTCGGCCGTGGGTTACGGATCCCGATCAGCCCTGCGAGCAAGCGGATATCGGTCACCTACAGTACCACTGCTCATGCGAAGGCCCTGCAATGGTTGACACCTCAGCAGACGGCGGATCGCACCTTCCCATTCCTCTTCACCCAAGGCCAAGCGATCTTGACCCGCACATGGATCCCAATCCAGGATTCGCCGGGGATCCGACTTACCTATACCGCCAGGGTGAAGGTCCCCAAGGAGTTGATGGCCCTGATGAGCGCCACGAATCCTCAAGAGCGTAGTATCGATGGTTCGTACTCCTTCCGGATGGACCAGCCCATCCCGGCATACCTGATCGCACTTGCAGTGGGTGATCTGGGCTTCATCCCGATCGGGCAACGGACCGGTGTCTATGCAGAGCAGAGCATGGTGAAGAAGGCGGCTTGGGAGTTCGCTGATATGGAGCGAATGTTGCTAGTGGCTGAGGAACTCTATGGTCCATATCGGTGGGAACGATATGATGTGATCGTGCTACCGCCCAGTTTTCCTTTCGGCGGAATGGAGAATCCACGTCTGACGTTCGCAACGCCAACGATCATTGCGGGTGATCGCTCCTTGACCTCCCTCATCGCTCACGAGTTGGCGCACAGTTGGAGCGGCAATCTGGTGACCAACGCCACGTGGAACGATTTCTGGTTGAACGAAGGGTTCACCGTCTATTTTGAGAACAGGATCTGTGAGGCCGTTTATGGCGAGGATCGGGCGCTCATGTTACAGGTATTGGGCAGGCAGGAGTTGGAAAGGACCCTGGCCGATCTATCCCACGAAGGTCATGTGCACGATACTCATTTGCGGTTGGACCTTTCGGGTCGCGATCCCGATGATGGCATGACGGACGTTGCCTATGAGAAAGGTTTTGCATTCCTCAAGATGCTGGAGTCCAAGGTGGGGCGACCCAAGTTCGACGCGTTCCTACGATCCTATTTCGATGAATATGCGTTCCAAAGTATGACGACGGATGCATTCCTCGAGCACCTTGATGTAGAGCTATTGGCCCCCAACAAGGTTGTTGTTGATGTCGCTGCTTGGGTGGATGGTCCTGGATTACCGATCGACGCACTGATACCGAATTACACGGGCTTCAATGATGTGGATGATGAATTGGCCCGATGGCTGAGTGGGATCTCGGCAGGCGAACTTCGAACGGCCGATTGGAATGCGTTCCAATGGATCCACTTCCTGCGCCATCTTCCACGCGGATTGACCCAGGATCAGATGACCGAGTTGGATAACACCTTCCTCTTGACGCAAAGTGGGAATGCGGAGATACTCGCGGCGTGGTTCGAACAGTGCATCCGTAATGATCACGACCCGGCCTATCCTGGGTTGGACCGCTTCCTGACCTCGGTGGGGCGTCGCAAGTTCTTGCTGCCGCTCTACTCCGAGTTGATGAATACGGAGAAGGGAAAGCTGATGGCACGTACGATCTATCAACAGGCGCGCCCCAATTACCATGCAGTGGCAGTGAGGTCATTGGATGAACTTCTGGTATGGAAGGACAACAAGCCTACAGTGTCATTCTGATCGTTCGAACAGGCGCTTCAAGGTGAGCGCTTCCAGCTTATGACCGCCGTTGAACACATGCATCCTATTCGGGATCCCAGCAGCGGTCAGGCGTTGGGCTATGATGTGTAGGTCCTCGATGCGGGCATAGGGGTCTTGATCCCCTAGTACGAGGTCCATGGCGTTGCCAACACGTTCGGAAAGCACATCAAGGTCCAAGTCCGGAGGGAGGCTACCTGACCACAGTATCATCCGTGCGAGAGGTGTCCGCCCCCTGGTTGCCCACCTCGTGATGGTGGCGACACCTTGGGAGAATCCGAGCGTATGAACGGGAACCCCGTTGGTCATCCGTTTCAACAGATGGTCCACAAGGTCGTCCAAGTATCCCACGTGATCCTCGATCTCGTGTTGTCGGTCCTCCCTTGTCATCCATGTGGCGCCCACACGGTCATGCGCACTGTCGAGGTAGAAACGACTCAGCGCTTCAGGCGCTAGGATACACCTCCCCGGTACCAAGGAGGAGAAGTGGTTGAGGAAATAACGTGCCAATTGGCCATAACCATGAACGACGACCCAGAGTTCGGTCGCCGTTGCGGGGTCGCCCACCAGGTGGTAACGTGCTGTGCGTTGAACACGGAGGGAATGCTCTTCCACCAGGGGGTCAATAACGGAGCAGTTCGCCAAGCACCGTTCCAACCTTTTCGGCACTGGGTATCATCGTGGCCTCCAGCGTACTGTTGAGCGGTATCGCAGGCATATCCAAGGATCCGATGGTTCGAACAGGGGCATCGAGGTGGTGGAAACACGAATCTGCGATGCGACCGGCCAACGCCTGAGCGAAACTGTTGGTGAGTTGCTCTTCGGTGACCACCAGACAACGTCCATGACGTTGAACTTCTTCCATGACCAACTCCTCATCCAACGGGACCAGTGTACGCAGGTCCACGATCGTGATCCGGCCAGGGTACTCCTTGGCGGCGGCTTTGGCCCAGTATACTCCCATGCCGTATGTGACGACCACTGCGGCCTTGCCCAAGGCCACATGACCACGTTCAGCCTCCAATACCAACCTTCCCTTGCCGAAGGGTATCACATAATCCGCGCTCGGTTCGATGGTGCGCGCGTCCTCGGTACCCTTGATCTTGCTCCAGTAAAGGCCTTTGTGCTCCAGCATCACCACGGGATTCGGGTCGTGGTAGGCGGCCTTCATCAATCCCTTCAGGTCCGCACCAGTGCTGGGGTAAGCCACCTTGATACCCTTGATGGAGCACAGCACGCTCTCCACACTACTGCTGTGATAGGGTCCACCGCTGCCATATGCTCCGATGGGTACGCGTAGGATACAACTCACCGGCCACTTGCCCACCGTGAGATAGCAGCTACGCGCTACCTCCGTGAAGAGCTGGTTCAGCCCCGGCCAGATATAATCAGCGAACTGTACTTCCACGATCGGCTTGAGCCCGGCGGCGCTCATTCCCACCGTGCTTCCGATGATGAAGGCCTCCTGAATGGGTGTATTGAACACCCGATGGTCCCCGAAGTCGCGGGCAAGCGTGGCCGCTTCACGGAAGACACCACCCAATCGTCCTCCTACATCCTGTCCGTACAAGAGACAGCGTTCATCCTCTTGCATCAGTTCCCGGATGGCGAACAATGCACTGTCCACCATAACGGTCGGCTCGCGGTCCGTAGGGGCACGATCACCTTTCTCCTCGGTGATGGGAGTGGGGGCGAAGACATGGGTCGTCAGGTCCTCAGGCGTCGGATCGTCGGCCGACCGGGCGCGTTCGAAGTCGGCTTTCACCCGGGCGATGGCCTCTTGTTCGAGTTTCCGTAACCCCTCCAATTGGATGCGTTGGTCGAGCAATTGTTGCAGGAATCGCGGGAAGGGGTCACGCTTCCTGTGCTCCGCAAGATCCTCCTCGCTGCGGTAGAACTCCATACGAACCCCACTTGTGTGGTGGTTGAGCAGTGGGACCTTGGCGTGTACGAGGAAGGGCCGCCGTTCACGACGAACTATACCGATCACTTCATGGAGGGTGGTATAACTGGTCAGGAGATCGGTACCATCGATGCTCCGTACTTCGAGTCCCTTGAAGCCCTTGGCATATTCACTCGCATCCGCGACACGGATCTCATCGGCGCTGGCACTGATGTCCCATTCGTTGTCCTGGACCAAATAGATGATCGGTAGCTGCTTGAGCACTGCCATTTGCAAGGCTTCGGCCACCTCACCTTCCGTGATGGCCGCATCGCCTATGGAGCAGACAACGATAGGCGCATCATCATCGGATGAGCCGTTCAGATCGTGTGGTATGCCCGCCTCCTCTTTGTAACGCAAACCCAGAGCGATCCCTGTGGTCGGGATGGCCTGCATGCCTGTGGCGCTGCTCTGGTGTGGTATGCGGGGCATCCCTTGCCTACGAAGGCTAGGATGGCTGTAATAGGTGCGGCCGCCGCTGAAAGGATCGTCCCGCTTGGCCATGAGCTGGAGCATCAGTTCATAGGGCTCCATTCCAATACCCAGAAGGATACTATCGTCCCTATAGTAGGGAGCCACGTAGTCCTGGGGTTTCAATTGAAGTCCCAAGGCCAGTTGGATGGCCTCATGCCCTCTGCTCGTGGCATGGACGTATTTGGCCGTGAACTTGGCATTGGCTTCATAAAGTTCGGTCATGGCCTTGGCCGTGCACATCAGTTCCCACGCCTTCAGTAGCGTATCGGTGGGTATGGCCGTGGGATGTAGGGCGGGGCTGGACTTGGTGGTGGGCATCAAGGCGCTTGTCTGGTGTCTACAGGAGCGGCCAAATTACGCGTTGGGCGGCGCATGCGGTGCGTCATGCGCTGGTAGCTTTGTCACCACCTTCAACCCAACACCAATGAGCCGTACTGCACACGAACTCGATCACCGTATCGTCGGTGATGATATGCAATGCGTGGAGATCACACTCGATCCCATGGAGACCGTCATTGCCGAAGCGGGTACCATGATGATGCTGGACGAGGGCATTCAGATGGAGACCATCTTCGGCGATGGGCGTGGTCAAAGCCAGTCGTTCATGGACAAGATGTTCAGTGCCGGAAAGCGCGTGCTCACGGGTGAGAGCTTGTTCATGACGACCTACACCAACACCAGTAGTGTGCGAAGAACAGCGTGGTTCGCAGCGGGCTACCCCGGGAAGATCATGCCTATGGACCTACGTGACTACCAAGGGAAGCTCATCTGCCAGAAGAACAGCTTCCTGGCTGCTGCCAAAGGCGTGAACATCGGGATCGCCTTCCAGAAGCGATTGGGTGCTGGACTTTTCGGTGGTGAGGGTTTCATCATGCAGAAGCTGGAGGGTGATGGACAGGTTTACATTCATGCGGGTGGTACCACGGTGCAGCGGGACCTCCAGCCAGGCGAGACGCTGCGCGTGGACACGGGCTGTCTGGTGGCAATGACACAGGACGTGGACTATGATGTCCAATTCGTTGGTGGCATCAAGAACACGCTCTTCGGTGGGGAAGGTCTGTTCTTCGCCACCTTACGCGGCCCCGGGCGCGTATGGATCCAATCGCTCCCATTCAGTCGACTTGCGGACAATATCATCGCAGCGGCACCTCGTGCAGGTGGCCGAGGCAAGGAGGAGGGCAGCCTCTTGGGCGGGATCGGCCGACTGCTGGACGGCGACAATTAGGACTTGAGAACGGATCAAGTAAGGCCGGGCCGGTGGGTCCGGCCTTACTTTTCCTACCGCTGTTCGCTCCCCTTTGGACGGTCGAAGGATTGCAGAATTCCCTGCACGATGGATAGCAGGATACTGAACCCGAGCGCCCACCAGAAACTCTCCACGACGAATCCCGGTACGATACGAGCGGCCAATAGCACGATCCCGGCATTGATGACCAGCAGGAATAGGCCGAGGGTCAACAGGGTCACGGGAAGGGTCAAGAGGACCAGAAGGGGCTTCAGGAACGTATTGAGAAGTCCAAGAACAACGGCCACGAGCAGCCCTGTCATGAAATCCGCAGCGTGGACACCGCTGAGCAGGAGGTCCGTGACGAGAACAGCGATGGTGGTGATTATCAGGCGAATGATCAGTTGCATGGCGTGAATGTAGGAAAGGCCCCCGATCGGGAGCCTTTCGCCAGGATACTCAGGGTCTCATCATTCCTTGATCAATTTCCGAGCAGTGCTCTTTCCATTGGTCGTGATCACTACGAAATAGGTCCCAGGGGCCTTGTCCGTAAGGTCCAGAATGCGCTCGTACCGACCGGACGATCCGCTGCTGCGCTCCTCATACACTTTTTCACCAGTGGCGTCATGAACATTCACCAAGAGCTCTCCTTTATCGGCCACATCGAACTGGATCCGGAAGAACCCGCTGCCGGGGTTCGGCACCACCTGCAGGTCGTTCAATCTCAATTCGCTGTCCAAGGAGCCCGCACCTTTACTCTTGAGCAGTTCCTTTTCCGCAGGGCTCAGCGGCATTGCTTCCATGGTGATGCGTGTCTCCACCCGTATGTCCCTACCCAGTTCGCGTCGCAGTTCGTTCATATCATCACGCAACGTCTGCATTTCACGCCGCAGTTCATTCCGGTCCTCTGGTGCTAGCCACTTCCATTCCGACATGTGTTCGTGCGATCGCTCCAGGTCATCCGGATCGGAGCTGGATCCAAAGGCGTGTTCCGAGCTACGCTCACCCAACTCTCCGGTCAATATCAGGACCTCACCAGCGCGGGTCACTGTGATCGTCACGGGATCGTGAGGTCGCATGGACCTTATGGTGGAGGACAAGGAGCTGAAGTCCTTGATGGATGTGCCATTGACCATGGTGATCCGGTCGCCTTCCCTAAGGCCCATGACGTCCGCCGCAGTACCTTCTTCCACACCGCCTATCGGTGCGCCGTCGCCATCGCCCTGGCCCGGGGTAACTCCCAGGAATGCGTGAGGAGCACCGTGCCGAGCACCTCCCTCTGAACGACCTTCCCATTCGAACGCTTTATTGCCTTCGGGGGAGAAGGGGAATGATCCAGAGCGAACTTCACGTTCGCCCAATGCCACACGAGCTGATCTCTTCCTTCCGGCGTGGTACCAGGTCAATTGGACTTCGTCACCCGGGCGATGTGCTTTGATGAGGTCGCTCAGTGCTGCCGGGGTTTCCATTTTCTTGCCATCCACCTCGGTGATCACGTCCCCCACTCCAAGGCCTGCTCGCGCGGCTGCCGAACCGACGATCACCTCTTCCACTTGAAGGCCGTGCTTGGCCGATAGTTTCAGTGACTTCATGCGTTCTGGGCCCACTTCACTTGTACTAACGCCCAAATAAGCCGTACGGGAGAGATCCCCGCCAAATGGGGAAATGGATGGAATACCCCCTTGCACGGATCGGTCGTTGTCATGTCCGCTACCGTAGTGACGGATGTCCATGATCACCTTCTCATCGTCGCCGTGCATGTTGATCCGTTCCATCACACCAAGTTCCTTCAACGCATCCTGCATCTCCTCTTCAGTGGAGGCGTTGAATTCCTTGGTCACGCGTTTGGTCTCACCGTTCTCGGTGGTAACGATCTCCACACGCACCTTACGTTCGGTGAACTGTTGCTGTGCCGTTGCGCTGGGCGCCGTGCTTCCTTGGAATACGGCTGCGAGAGGTAGAAGGAAAAGGGGCTTTATCATGGCTCTTTGGTCAAGCGTCCCGAAGTTATTGGTCCCCAAGGAGGGGGTGCTGTTAACGCATGCGAAGAAGTGTTAACCAGCGTGATGGCCGGTTCATTCCGATGTGAAGCGGTCCATGTCCCTGCGGTCGCGCTTGGTAGGACGGCCTTCGCCCGGGTCCCGGTGGTGTGCTTTGGCCAAGCGAGCGAGTTCCAGCCTTTCCAGATCCTCGAACGTGGTTTGCTCATGAAGTAGGCCGGGCACCAGCTTGGGCCCCACACGGGAGACGGGGATCCCGATTATTGCCCAACTGCGCCAGATGGGTGGTTCGCGCAAGGCGATGACATCATCCACCTTCACCTCGGCACTCGCCTTTACCAACCGGTTGTTCAACTTCACCTGCTCGTGTCGCACGCCATCAGTGGCCAAGCTTCGCGTCTTGTAGAGGCGGACGCACCAAAGGAACTTGTCGATGCGCATGCAGGTGGAACGGAACGCGTTGTCGGGTGCTAGCACGTTCCAAACGGGAACGGCTTCACGTTGAACGCGAAGAAGCGTCCTTGCGGACGCTTCCCATGGTGACCCCGGGAGGATTCGAACCTCCAACCAACAGAACCGGAATCTGTCATTCTATCCAATTGAACTACGGGGCCGGATCCCGCTCCGTATGGAGCGGGCCGCAAAGATAGGACCGGGCGGGTTATGATGGTCCGGACAGGTCAGTCCCGCTCGAATTCCAGCCGGGTACCGTACAGCGTGGTGTTCATGGATAATCTGCGCGGACCGGCCTTTTCGAAGACAAAGCCCGTCGTATCGTTCTTCAAGGTGATACGGTCCCCATCCTCGCTCCATCTGCCTTTGAAGGTCGTGGAGATAGCTGTGCTGGGGTCAATGACGGTCATGATGAATTCATTCCCTTCCATCAAGGACAATTTCCCGAGGGACTTGCCTTGGGCACGACCATTATGGGTATCGTAGTAGCTGCCTACCCAGTTCTGGGCACACGGGATGCTATCGGCCTGGTGCAGGATGCCGAGCGCGGCAAATGGTTTCCCGGGTAGGACCAGGTCCTTGACCGGGTCCATGGTCTGGTCGTTCCCGTCCAGTTCCAACCAGATCACAGCGGCAGGATACCTACCGATCGAATCCACCAGGACCCTGACATCGGAAGGGAGTTCTCCCGCGAGTCTTGTCAACTGCCCCTCACAGTCGCTCAGGAAGGCTGTTCCTTGCACGTTGCGTAGCATGCCGCTGGCCGTATGCGCACCTTTTCGAACGTAACCCTCGTCATGATCGCAAGAGACCAGGACGACCAGTAGAAGTGCGAGGTGAATGGGACGGCAGGTCATGGATATTCGGTTCAAGAGGGTCAAATATGCGTCCTTTCATCCATATGGCCTGATGGTCAGGCTTAAAAGCTTACCTTTGCGGGCCTTTTCACGGCCGTTCCCTACCCATGACCCAGCTGCGCAACATCGCGATCATCGCCCACGTCGACCACGGTAAGACCACCTTGGTCGATAAGATCCTCCACCAATGTCAGTTGTTCCGGGTGAACGAGGAGGTGAAGGACCTGCTCTTGGACAATAATGATCTGGAGCGCGAACGTGGCATCACCATCCTCGCCAAGAACGTCAGTGTTCGATACAAGGATACCAAGATCAACATCATCGACACCCCTGGTCACAGCGATTTCGGTGGCGAGGTGGAAAGGGTCTTGAACATGGCAGATGGTGTGATCCTGCTGGTGGATGCCTTTGAAGGCCCCATGCCGCAGACCCGCTTCGTACTTGGTAAGGCGATCGAGCTGGGACTCAAGCCGGTAGTGGTGATCAACAAGGTGGATAAGCCCAACTGTACTCCCGAAGAAGTACACGAGGCCGTATTCGACCTCATGTTCGCTTTGGATGCCAGTGAGGACCAGTTGAACTTCCCGGTGGTCTATGGTAGCAGCAAGAATGGGTGGATGGGGCCCGACTTCAAGACCCCAACGGAGGACGTGAGCTATTTGTTGGATGTGATCCTGGAGCATATCCCCGCACCGAAACAGGTCGAGGGCACGCTACAGATGCGTATCACCAGCCTTGACTACAGTAGCTTCCAGGGTCGTATCGCGGTGGGACGCGTTTCCCGCGGATCGATCAAGCCGGGTCAGTTCATCACCCTGATGAAGAACGACGGCACTGTACGCAAGGGTCAGGTGAAGGAACTCATGGTCTTCGAAGGTCTCGGCAAGGTGAAGGTGAAGGAGGAGATCGGGTGCGGCGAGATCGTCGCTGTCATGGGCTTGGAGAACTTCGACATCGGTGATACGGTGGCAGATGCCGATAACCCGGAGGGATTGTCGAAGTTCAAGGTGGACGAACCCACCATGAGCATGCTGTTCACCATCAACAATTCCCCCTTCTTCGGCAAGGAAGGCCAGTTCGTCACCAGCCGTCACCTGCGCGACCGGCTCTACAAGGAGATCGAGAAGAACCTCGCCATGCGTTTACAGGAGACCGACAGTCCGGACCGTCTGCTGGTCTTCGGACGAGGCATCCTGCACCTGAGCATCCTGGTGGAGACCATGCGCCGCGAAGGGTACGAGTTCCAGCTTGGTCAGCCCCAAGTGCTGTACAAGGAAGTGGATGGTGATCGACATGAACCGATCGAATTGCTCACGGTGCAAGTGCCCGATCAATTCAGCAGCCGGGTCATCGATCATGTGACGCGTCGCAAGGGCGAGATCATGAACATCGAACAGAAGGCCGATCGTACGGTCCTCGAGTTCAGCATACCTGCTCGTGGTATCATCGGTCTGCGCAATACGCTACTCACTGCCACGGAAGGTGAGGCGATCATCGCTCACCGTTTCAAGGGCTATGAGCTGTTCAAGGGTCAGATCGCTGCTCCACGTCCTGGTTGCATCGTAAGTGGTGAGCAAGGTGGAGTAGTGGCCTATGCGTTGGACAAGCTCCAGGACCGCGGAAAGTTCTTCGTGGATCCAGGGGAGGAGATCTACGTTGGCCAGGTGATCGGCGAAAGCCCCAAGCCCGGCGAGGAACTGGTCGTGAACGTCGTGCGCACCAAGAAGCTCACCAACATGCGCGCCAGTGGGACCGATGAGAAGCTCAATATCGCGCCGGCTGTGAAGTTCAGCTTGGAGGAGTGCATGGAATACATCGCTGATGATGAGTACCTGGAGGTGACTCCCAAGAGCCTGCGTATCCGCAAGGTCCACTTGGATGAGAACGAGCGCAAGCGCGCAGCAAAGAAGCTCCAAGAGGCCTAGTGGTTCGAAGCCATTTCATGCACAAGGCCGGGTGACACCCGGCCTTGTGCGTTCACGCCTCTCCCGGTCATCACTTGCGAGATGAGGTGCTTACCGACCGCTGTAGAAGGTCTGTGGAACGCGCCGCATGCAGCGGCGTTGATGGACACGGTTGGACACAGCACATGCGAATGAGGTCATGGGGAGGGGTTCGCTTCGGTGGTGCCTTTGGTGAAGATCGATCCATGATCGAACCTGTTGTGATCTGGTGTGTACGGGATCATGCAATGCATCTACTGCTTGCATCATCCTGTTGTAAGAACCAACACTTCCTCGATCATGCGAAAGAACTTGTTCATCCCAGTCCTACTCGTCGTTGTGACCAGTGCATCATTCGTACTGGTGTCCTTCCGCAAGGCATCCACCGGAGCGGAAGAAGTAACGTGTCATGTGCCGCCATCATCGACCGATGGCAATGCGGTGACCCATCATTCCACCCAAGTGAAGGGCTGCGTATTCAAGACCGTCTTCGAAGGAGAGGGGCTTGATCCTGCTTTCATGTTGACAACACCTGAGAACGTACTACGCTCGGAGGAGCGAGGGCTACAATGGCTGGTGAAGGCGCAGGCTGGCGATGGTGGGTTCGGCTGCGGATCCCATGCCCGTCAGGATATCATCGATCCGCATGCGGTGAGCACCGATCCTGCGACAACAGCGATGGTGGGAATGGCCTTGCTACGTATGGGGAGTACGCTGGACAAGGGCCAGTATTCAGAAGTGCTACGGAAGGCCACCGAGTATGTGTTGAAGCAGGTGGAACAGTCTCCGAAGGGCGCCACCAATATCACACCACTCACAGGCACCCAGATACAGTCCAAGTTGGGTGCCAACATCGATGTGGCATTGGCCACCCAGTTCCTGAGCAACCTGATGGCCAAGATCGGAGAACAGCATGGTCAGTACCTGCGTGCGAAACGCGCGTTGAACACGTGTGTGGGCATGATACAGAATGGACAGCGCTCGGATGGTAGTATGCAGGGTGATGGTTGGGCCGGAGTGCTTCAGAGCAGTTTCGCTGCAAGTGCGCTGGAAAGTGCGAAGAGCGTCGGTGGTCAGGTGGATGACGAAGCCCTTGACCTCGCGCGTGATTACCAGAAGTCCAATTTCGATGCGAACACGGGCTCGGTCGCCACTGAACGCGCAGCAGGCATCACCCTCTACGCGGTAAGCAGCAGCACACGCAACAGTGCGGTGGAGGCACGGGAGATCAACGAGATCGTGACCAAGGCCCGCAAGGAAGGGCGCATGAAGGCGGACGCTCCAGTGACCGTGAAGGAATTGACGGATGCCGGAGTGTCGCAGGACCGTGCTGAAAAGCTGAACACTGCCTATCAGGTGTATGAGGCAGCCAAGCAACAAGCACAGCGCGAGGATGTGATCAGCGGCTTTGGCAACAACGGAGGAGAAGAGTTCCTCAGCTTCCTACAGACTGGTGAGTCGCTAGTGATCGCCAAGGACCAAGGTTGGAAGAACTGGTATGGTCAGACCTCCGGTCGGCTTGTATCCATCCAGAACCAGGATGGCAGTTGGAACGGCCATCATTGCATCACCAGTCCGGTGTTCTGCACGGCCACTTCGCTGCTCATTCTCAGTGTCAATAACGACATCGAGCATTTGCTTGCTCAAGGGGCGGTGAAATACAGGAACTAGACCGATCTGCTTTCATGCGCGGGATGCAGTTCGGTGGAGTGGCTGGTACAGGCCACGATCGAACAGCATCCCGCGCATTGCTCAAGGCACTTGTCCAGTGCGCACGTTGGTCGGTGTGCTACCACCGATGCCGAAGAGGATCCTGTCCCTATCGTTCCCAGCCCCGGAGTATTTGGTCGTGCCATCCATGTCGACATCGGACGGCAGGTAGCCACCTATTGTTTGTGATGGAACGGTACCGCCGATCGCGCTGAGGATGGGATCGCGGTCGTTGTTGGGTCCGGTGTAGACCAATCGCCCATCGCGCCAAACATCGCCACACCACAGCGCCATCGTTCCGTTGATGGCGCATTGCGCTTCTGTTCCCCATGTCAGTGTGGTAGGGTCGGTCAGGTCGAGGTATCCTGGAACATGGTTCAATCGTAGGGGTGAAGCGGTCATGACACCCAGGTGGTTCCGGTGCTGAACGGCCACATGATATTCGCCCACCGGTACCGGGAACGCGATCGGTGATAGGCCATCCACATCCACCACTTGGCCATCTCGTCTTACCAATGCGGCACGTGATGCGAGCACGCTGGCTGGATCCCCTTTTGCGCGAAGCTCGACCAGGACCCAGTCCACGATAGCGCTGGGGCCAGTGATCAGAAGAATGGCAGGGTCGATCGTTTCCGGGCTGGCACCCACGATGAGACCGAGCTCCGAGTAGGGTTCTGTGAGCGGGATGGATCCAGTCGTACGAAGGTCATCACGCATCGATCCGGTCAATGGGTCATATGGCCCCTGCAAAGCGATCTTGAGCGGCACGGTCATAGAACTGGCCGGTTTCACCAGGTCGAAGTGATCGATGACCGATCCAGTGTCATCGAGGAACATGGCATGCAGTGAATCTCCGGTCACGTCCAGGATCATGGAACCGAAGTGGGCGTAGGTGCTCATGAACATCGCAGGGTGAGCGAGGGTCCCCGTGGTGGTCCTCTTGCCACTGACCCCGCAAACGGTGTATACGGTACCGGAATGCGCCGTGGGATCAGCCGGTTTGGAGTAGGCTCCAGGGGCGCCACTGCGTCCGCTACCCATATCCTTTCCCATTGTCATCGCATTGAATGTACTGGAGATACCGTAATGTCCATCAATGAGAAAGGAGCGTTCGTAACTATGGCTATGACCGGAAAGCACCAGGTCAACGCCATGTTGTTCCAGGATGGGTAAGATGTTCTCCCGCATGTCCCGCATCAGCCCACCGCTGTCTCCCGTATTGTCCGAATCATGCGAACCCTTGGTGTATGGGGGGTGGTGCCAATAGGCGATGATCCACTTGGAGTTGGCTTTCGCATAGGCCAGATCGGCAAGGAGCCAGACTGCCATTTGGCCATTGGTGGCGCGCGAAACACCGTAACTATCCAAGGAAATGAAATGGATGTTCCCGAGGTCGAACGAGTAGTACGCTTCTGTGTTGGAGGGAATGCCACCAGCCTGGGCGGAGGTGGGCAACGCGAAAAGATCATAGTATGGACCAGTATTGTTCGTGGCGTTCGCGGTCGATCCATAATCGTGATTCCCTGGCGCTGGCCACAAGGGTGTGTTGCACAGAATGGGCTCATACATGTCATGGAAGAGGCCGAGTTGATACTCGGACGTACGGCCATGGTTATAGGCGTTGTCCCCCAGCATGAGCCATGCATCGGCCTTACGGGAGTTGGAGATGAAGTTGAGGTACGAATCACGAACGTTGCGTTGGGAATCATAGCCCGTACCCGCGTCTCCGACGACCCAAATGCGTTTTGGGGTCGTATCACCTTGGACCGGATGGGTGGTGAAGAATGTGGTGGGGTCCCCGGCGCTGAGGTCCTGGGTCGAGCTGCCGATCGCATAATAATAGGTCGTACCGGGAGATAAGCCTGTGAGCGCTACTTCGTGATGCAGTCCAATGGTCGAGCTACTGGTGACTTGGGTTAGTTCGCTCGACGATGGACCGTATCGGATCCGACCATCGGTGGGAACATCGGTGGTCCAAGAGATGGTCACGCCTGTCGGGGTAGCGATCCCCAAATACGGTCCACGGAAGAGCGATGCATTCGCGTCCAGACCGATCAGTTCCAGGTCGAAGCTCAGGTCCGAGCTGGTGACCGCACTTTGGTGCAGTTCCACAGCGATCGTATTGACGCCATTGGTGAAGAGGCTTGGGCTCAATAACTCCTCCAGGACCTGGTCCTCCTCCGCATCGCTCACAGCGGTGTAAGCCAAGGATGTATGTCCAAGACCGCCTTGATTGAAATTTTGCCGAAAGACCTCGGTTCCATTCAAATGGATCACCACGCCATCGTCCCGGACCACTCGTAACAGATAGCCGAGGTGGGCATTTGCATTGGCCAAGGTGAAGTTTCTTCGAAAGTAGGTCGTGATGTACTTGTTCGATGCGTTCGGACCATAGCCTACGACCGTGGCCTCATCACCGTCGCCGTACCCGAGTTGAGCGGGGCCGCTTGCCCAAGAGGCATCATTGAAGCCCGATGCACGCCACGATGTGCCTTGGTTACTGCCATTGTCCAAATACTTCCAGGTCGAGCCGAACGGGATGATGGGCGTGTCCGCAGCAAGCGTGAGGGGAAACGAAGCAATGACGAACACAACAATGAGGAGCGTACGATTCATAATGGTACGGTTCGGTGGATACCGAAATTACAGGTTCTTGGGCTGTGTATGTGCATATGCTCGGCACGGTTGTCCACGCGATCCTCCATGAATGGTGAGCAGAACGGATGACAGGTCTGTCCTGCACCGACCGCTTGGCGGACCTTTGCCACTTCATGTCCAAACTCCGAATGATACTACTCATCGTCCTTGGCCTATTGCTCGCATTGGGTTTGACGGTTTTCCTCTATTTCGCTATTTCGCCCCGGATCGGTAGCGACCCGAAGGGTGCTCGTTCCGAACGCATACGGGCTTCGCCCAATCAAGTGGGAGGAGAATTCCGGAACGTTCAACCCACGAGGATGGAAATGCCCGTTGGCACGTTACTCTCCGTCATGTGGGAGTTCATCAAGGGTGGGGAGGGGCGCGAGCCGAAGGATACCATACCGACCGTACCTTTTGATGTGGAGCGATGGGACGCTGTACCGGACACTGCCTTGGCCGTGGCTTGGTTCGGACATTCCACCTTGTTGCTGAAGATGGGTGGTATCACATTTCTCACCGATCCGGTCTTTGGAGAGCGTGCGTCCACCTTCTCTTTTGCTGGTCCGAAACGCTTCGCATACGACACGCACATGACCGCTGCCCGGCTACCAAAGGTGGATGTGGTGCTTCTGTCGCATGATCATTATGATCATTTGGACCACGGGACAGTGCTGGAGTTACGCACGGTGGTGGAACGCTGGGTCATGCCACTGGGTGTGGGTGCCCATTTGGAAGCCTGGGGTGTTCCAGCTGGCCGGATCACCGAGCATGACTGGTGGGATCAGGTAGTGGTGGATGGAGTGGAGCTCACTTTGACCCCCACGCGCCATTTCAGTGGGCGAGGACTGACGAACCGGTTCAGTACGTTATGGGGGGCATGGGTCCTGAAGGCCGGTGGGAAGGCGTTGTACTTCGGTGCGGACTCAGGTCCCGATACGATGTTCGCAGAGGTGGGTCGACTCCATGGACCGTTCGATCTGGTGCTCTTGGAATGTGGCGCCTATAACGACAACTGGGCCGACATTCATATGCGTCCGGAGGAGACCGCCGCCGCCGCACGTGACCTGGGTGCGAAAGTGTTGATGCCCATCCACTGGGCGAAGTTCAGTTTGGCCATGCATCCATGGAAGGAGCCGGTCGAGCGCCTGACGGTCAGCGCACGTGAATTGGGGATACCGGTGTTGACCCCCCGTATCGGTCGCATCGTGAATGGACCGGACATGGGGATGAGCGAGCGATGGTGGGATGAGTTGGAATAGTTGCGCACCATCACCGCTCGCTACAGTGCCCTGAGGACAAGATGAGTGAACGGTGAAGGTGAAGTGCGAAGGATCGATCTCCAGTGCCATGGTCCTGAGGGGCGCGCGAGGAGTTGGACGTGGCCGAGGGGAAGGAATGCATCCAACGCATGTGCATGGTAATTGGCAGCCATTCCAGGGAACCCCATGGCTTCGTAATGATCGAAGCTCCGTTGCCTCGCTTTCTCGGCTTCCACAGATGATCCGTACAATACACTGTCCAGGACGTGGATCGTTCCACTTGGTCCCAAATGCCGGATCGCTTTCTTGATCACGACGGAAGGTTCGGGGAAGTACTGGATGCTGGCTGGGAACAGGACCACATCGAAATAAGCTGGAGGCAGGTTCGTGGTGAGGAGATCCCCACGTGCGAATGTGGGGCCATCGTGGAAAACGCGCGCCGCTTGTTCCAGTTCCGCGGTGAACGGATCCAATCCGAGCACATGATGACCATTCCGCTGAAGAGCGGCTGTGAGCCAGCCGTTCCCGCAGCCGACCTCCAGGATACGTAACCCCGATCCTTGAGACGCAAGAACTTTCAACAGTCGCGCCGTACTACGTGTACGTAAGGACCACTCGGACGCATTCCACAGGCCCTTGCCTTGTGGGAGTGCTCGCACCTGATCATCGGTCAGCATCCGCCCTTCCGCCCCGCGCACGATCCCGTACAATGTCGCAGCTTCTGTGGTGGGTCCCAATAGATGGACACCGTTGAGCACAGGTACGTCCTTCAGCCAAGGCCAATAGCTGGTTCCATGGCTCATCGCTTCCGGAGGGTGATCAGGAAGTGGTCTCCCCAGTTGCGAAATGGCCACCAGTGAGCCAGGCGTTCCTCCCAATGATCCAGCGATCGATAGAGGCTGGGGTATCTGGTCGTGAACCGGTCGTGGTGTGGCGGTGGTGTCAACAAGGATAGTGCACGTAAGGAAATGAGTTCATACTGTGGTCCCAGTTGGCGCCGGACCTGGTCCGGCGAATAGTAGTGACACGTGAAGTGTTCACCTTCCAGATGCGCCTGCGTTCCACCTTTGTTGAATCGCCGGAACGCTGAGCGGAAGTGGCCTTTCAGAAGGCCAAGTACTTCCCAAGGGCTGAATCGCGGCATGATGACAAGGGTGCAGGTTCCACCGGGCAGGAGTAACCGGTCCATGCCTTGAAGTACACGGTCGAGGTACGGTGTGCAATTCAAACCGCCGAAGTTGCTGAATACACGCTGGAACCGACGCTCTCCCAACCGGTCGAGGTCCAAGTAGGAGCATTCCATGACCGCTACGGGAAGTTCCGGGTGGGCACGTTGTTTTTGCTTCAGCTGCGCGATCATTCCCGGTGCGGCGTCGGTCGCTAGGACATGTATGCCGTGGGCGGCGAAATGGAAGCTGTCAATTCCGGTGCCTGCGTTCAGTTCCAGCAAATGGTCCCCTGGATGCATGAGCGCCAGCGCTTCCCGTCTTGTGATACTTCGGATCCGAGCAATGATGGGATTAGCGGCATCGATGGCATCAAAGGAGCTCGACTGGCGGGAGAAGGCCATCAGTGCTGACGACGAGGATGGTGTTCGGGAGGACATCCTCAGGTTCTGGAAGCCCAGGTCAGACGTAGATGTTCCACAGCGGTGGCAGGAGCGTAATAGAGCATGGAAAGGGCCCTGCGCGGACTGAAAGCCATCTTGCCCTGCAATGTCAAAAGGGCTTGCTGGCGGCGGTAGCGTTTGTGCACGTAGCGATGAAGCCGTTTGTAGTATCCGGGGCGATGGCGATTACGGAACAACATGGCAAGGTCATCGCTATCGGACCAGTTCGCCTTCCCATTCAACTCGGCCTTCACCAGCGCGTGGAACTTGGTCCCGGGCAACGGGTATGAAACGGACACACCGATATCATCGGGTTGAAGTTCCTCCACCATTCGGATGGTCCTTTCCACGTCCGCTTCGGTCTCGCCCAAGTACCCGAATTGTAGGAAGAATCCCACACGGACGCCTTTCGACCGGAGCAGTCGGGTGGCCTCAGCGATCTGTTCCACGCGGGTTCCCTTGTCCATGGCGTCGAGTATGCGCTGACTTCCGCTCTCGGCGCCGACCCACACTTCTTCCAGGCCGGATGCGACGAGGGCGTCGATGGTGTCGCTTTCCAAGAGGAGGTCCACCCGGCTCTGGATCTTGTACCGGATCCGAACACCCCTTTCGGTCAACACATCGCGGAAGCGCTGCACCCAGCCCGGTTTCAGTCCGAAGATGTCATCTGCGAACCAGGTGTGGTCCGGTGCATGGTGCTTTTGGAGGAGCACGAGCTCATCCACCACATGCTCCGGGCTTCGGCTGTTGTACCGGTTCCCATAGATCGGCTTCGCGCACCAGTTGCACTTGAACGGGCATCCCCTGGTCGTAGCCATGTTCAACGAGAAGAAGCCCTGTCCATCCTTCCAGATGCGCCGGTAGGGTTCCAGGTCAATGAGATCCCAAGCAGGGATGGGCAGACTATCGAGGTCGCGTATCACAGCCCTTTTGGGCGTTAGAACTAGGCCGTCCGCACCTGCATGGGCAATGCCTGCAATGTCATGACCTGAGCCCGCATCACACCACCGATCCACCAACTCGGCCACCGTGATATCCCCTTCGCCCAATGCGACCGCATCGGCCCCGGCCTTCAAGTAATCGGCGTAGTGATCGGTGGCATCGGAGCTGTTCATCACCACCCGACACCCGGCGTCACGGGCCCATCCGATCATGGTGAACGCGGCTTGGCGCATCACCGTGAGGCACATCTTGGTCAGGTAATTGAAGCCATCGTCATGGATGACCACGATATCCGGTCGAAGCACTTCCAAGCGCTCGCGGAACACCTCGGGAGATGTGGCCAGACAGGTGTCCACAAGGTTCACGATGTGCCCGTGTTGGCGAAGGATGGCCGCAGCTTGGAGGGTTCCCAAGGGCGGATATGGACGACCATCCTTCCACTGTTTAGGGTCCAGACGATAGAAGTAGGCCGGGGCGATCAGAACATGGGCCATCCTCAACGCAGCGTTTGCCCGAGTTGCTTCTCCAGAACGATCATGCGGTGGTGGAATCCATCGAGCACCCGTTGTTGGAAATTGCGGGGGTGATGCTTGCTTACGTACGTTCGGGTGCGTAGTGCCAGATCGAAGGAGCGCGGATCCATGTGACTGAACTTCCACTTCCAATAGCGCCAAGTGTACCCCATGGCCTGGTCATCGAGGAGGTCACCGAGTCGACCACTCAGCAGGCGCTCCAGGGTGGATTTGAATCGCGCACGGCCTATAGCGATCTCCCGGCTGCGCGGTTGTGGTGTGGCTGGGAACAGGGCGAAGGCCCATGCATTCCGATCGAAGAAGGCCTCCGTGGTCCCATTGCCATAGAGTGGAAGTAGTGTCACCACTTCCATAGCAGTGAACCGGTTACGGTCCTCCACCGTGAGGTGCTCGGTATCGAGGAAGTAGTTCACACAGAAATCCCGGCGGCTGTTGAGCAGGAAGAACTTCTTGTAGAGGATGAGCAAGGTGCGTGCCACCCAAAGACGGCCCGGTGTGGTGATGATGAAGTAATCGATATCCCCGTCAGCGGACAAGCAACCCTTGCTCATGCTTCCACTGATGAACACGGCTCTTACGAAGGGGAATCGCGCGATGCGCCGGGCCATTCGTTCCGCCTTTGGAAAGCGGACCCTTGCGCGTTCTTCGGAGATCTCACGAAGGCGCACGCGATGCATGCAATCCTTCAATGCCCAGTAGCCTGCGAATTCCTCGATGATACCACGGTCCCTCAACTCGTGGAGTACGCGTTCCAGGCTGCGCTCACCGGGTTCGAGGAGATCGGTGAAACGCAACAGTTCATCCTGGGTGAGGGGATGGTCGAAGATGTCGAAGTATGCAAGCGTACGTAGGACCGCTCCTCGGACGAGGAGTAACTGATGATCCCTGGTTGTGGAGAGCATGGACAAGTTCGGTGGTACTTCGAAGACGCTTGCTCCGGTCGAAATGTGGCCTGAGGGGGCATAGCGCTCCTTGGAGGCGAAAAGGTAAGGTCCGGAGCATGTACAACGGAGTACCTTGGGCCGACCTGTGCAATCGGTCACCATGTCCTCCGTGCCTCGTTATGCGGCTCTATGGGTTTGTCTTTTGGCCCAAGTGTGCGTCCTTGTGTGGTTCGGCATCGTGGACCACCCGGGTGTTAACGGTCAGGATGGCCATGATTACCTGAGGTCATCACAGGCATGGAGCGCTTGGGCCTCGGGGGGCGAGTGTCCTCATGTACAGGAGCATCCACCCGGGTACCCCTTGCTGGGCGCACTGCTCGGCGGCGCTTTTGGACTGGAGTTGGAGAGCCTCCGCTTGATCAGTGCGCTCTCCTTGTTGGTGCTCATCGTGCTCTGGGGATCGGTGTTGCGACGCGCCTTCTTCGGTGGTCCTACGTTGGAGTTGTTCCTGGTCCTGTCGCTTGTGCTTTCGCCTTTCCTGCTGCGCTATTCCCTGGTGGTCATGAGCGACGTGCCGGCGATCGCACTAGCTGCTGCTGCGTTCGCCGCTACGGTACGTTGGTGCAAGGCTTCTGCACCGGCCGGGGGGGTATGGTGGTTGATCCTGGCCATGTTGACCACAGGTATGGCGCTGACCGTTCGGCTGGCTGTGGCGCCCGTGCTACCGGTGTTCATCGTGGCTTGGGTGTATGGGCCCGAAGTAGGGCGCCGTTGGCGAATGGGCGCAGCGATGCTGCTTGTCGTGATCACGATGGTCGTGCTCCTGTTCACACCGGGTTGGCCGTGGTTGATGGAACTGGTGCAGGGGCCATTGCGTGAGTGGACCCCATTGAACTTGCTCCGACGTGAACTGGTCTCGGATGATGGTATCCTTCGTTATGTTCTCCCCAATGGGTTCTATGTGCTAAGTGTGTTCGGGCATCCCGGTTTCCTGCCGATGGGCCTGTTGTTGCTACCATTTCTTCAGCGTTCGGATCTCGCTCCACTACATGCGCGGCTCGCGTTGGGTGTGGTGGTCGTTTACCTGCTTTTCATCGGAGGTCTTCCGTTCCAGAACGATCGGGTGCTGCTTTTTGCACAGCCGTTCGTGGCGTTGCTTTTGTTTCCCGCCTTTGTTCGTGCCTTGGAATGGGCATCGGCGAGAGGTCTTCAGGCATACAAGCTGATGGCTCCTGTCATGGTCGTCCAGGCCATGCTTTTCATCCGGGCCATGCTTCCCTTTGTGCAACAGGGGGTGGTGGAACGGGAATTGACCGCTCTGGTGGTGGCCTTGGAACCGTCCCGTATCTATACCCACGGTATGGGTGCTGCTTTCGATAACGGTTGTCCGAATGCCATGGTGATCGAGCTTTGGTACGGGGATATCGAGGTGTTCGAACCCGGTGCATTGTTCGTGGTTCGACCTTCCGATCTTGCCGAGCAATGGGCCGGCCATCCTCCACTGGACAATTGGCTCCGGGCCAAGGCCCAGGGAGTGCAAGTACTCCTTCAACGTTCGGACGGTTGGACCATCGCCCGGGTCATGCGTTCGCCGAGTAGCGCGGGTCCTGCTTCCAGGGTACCTTGACCACACCTTGTACGTTGAGCGAGCAGTGCCCGAACTCCTCCTCGACGACACCGGTGAGGAGATAGACGCCGCGGCCGTGAAAGGGGAAGCGGGCCTCCACGTCGGGGAATTGCGTACTGTCCCAGAAATCGCCAGCCGTATCGATGAAGCTGCCGAAGCTCATACGTTCGCCTGCTCCGGTCCTTGTTGGCTTCACATGCACCACATAGCCGAGCATGCTGACACGTTGGCCGATGTTGCGGGGCATATCGCGGGCTGAAATGCGAGGTGGTGCGGGTGGTGAAGAAGCAGCGGGTTGTGAAAGGGTTCGAGGGGGCGAGGGAGTTCGGACCTTCTCATCACCCTCCTCCCCACGATCGCCGATGGTCTCCACCAGCAGGAACGGGTCGCACAGCGGAAAACCGAGGAGCTCGAGTTCATCGTAGGCATCGCTCAGGGCGAAATGTTCCAGGGTAGGCAGGAGGGTCGAGGGCGCTCGGGTAATGAAAAGGTCGGGTACGTGTTCCCATTTCTTGCCAGTATGGATCAAGGTGAGTTCCCACAGCAGTTCGGGCTTGCTCTTGCCCGTGAAGCGCAAGGCGCCTGCACGGATGAGCGTACGTGCGTGATCCACGCCGATCGGTACACGCCTCAGAAGATCGGATAGGTCGGCGAAGGAACCATGGCGACGGCGTTCGATCAGGATGTGATCGGCGGTGGCGGTATCGAGGCTCTTGATGTTCTGGAGGCCCAGGAAGATGCTGGCCCTTGGCCTTGGGGTATCGGCTGCTGGCCGTTCATCGGAACGGTCAGCAGCGTGCAACGTGCACAGCTCCTCGCTCCGGTTCACGCATGGCGCCTCCACCACCGCCCCGGCGCGCTTCGCTTCGTGCAGGTAGAACTCCGTGTGGTAGAAGCCGCCGAAGTTGTTCGCCACGGCCACCATGAACTCCAGCGGGTGATAGGCCTTCAGGTAGAGGCTCTGGTAGCTCTCCACCGCGTAGCTGGCGCTGTGGCCCTTCGCGAAGCTGTAGCCGGCGAAGCTCTCGATCTGCCGCCAGATCTCGGCGCTCTCCGCCGCCGGGTAGCCCTTCTTCAGGCAGTTGTCGAAGAAGCGCTCCTTCACGCGTTGGAACTCCTCCCGGCTGCGGTACTTGCCGCTCATACCGCGACGCAGGATGTCAGCCTCGGCCAGCGTGAGCCCCGCGTACAAATGCGCCACTTTGATCACGTCCTCCTGGTACACCATCACGCCGTAGGTATCGGGCATGATCTTGTACATCGCGGGATGCGCCTGCTTGCGCCGTTCGGGATCGCGGTGCCGCAGGATGTACTCGCGCATCATCCCGCTCTGCGACACACCGGGTCGGATGATGCTGCTCGCAGCCACCAGCGTGGGGTAGTCCTGCACGCCCAGCTTCTTCAACAGCATGCGCATGGCCGGGCTCTCCACATAGAAGCACCCGATGGTGTCGCCGGTGCGCAGGAGGGCGTTGATCTTCGGATCGTGCTTGAAGCGCTCTATTGCGTGAATATCGACCGCTTCGCGGAATGTAGAATGATGAATGATGAATGAAGAATGTAAAATGGCTGCACCGGAAGTTGCGTTCGGGGTTGCTCTACATTCTACATTTTTCATTTTACATTTTTCATTCACCATCTCCACCGCATCCCGGATATGCCCCAAGCCCCGCTGGCTGAGGATGTCGAACTTGTACAGCCCCAGGTCCTCGGCTTCCAGCATGCTGAACTGCGTGGTGGCGAAGCCCTTCGGCGGCAGGTGCAGCGCGGTGTAGTGGGTGAGGGGCTGCTCACTGATCAGCACGCCGCCGACGTGGATGCTCAGGTGGTGGGGATGCTCATGGAAGTGTTCCGCGTAGCGTAGGATGGTGCGGGCGATGCGTTCGTTGTCGATCTCCACGCTGCTGCCGTTCGAGGCCTTCGCGTTGTCGCCGCGTCCGATCCAGCGCGAGTGGGCCGTATCCCCTTCGGCGAGCGCATCGATGTCCGCAGGTGGAAGCCCGAAGACCTTGCCTAGTTCACGCACCACGGCGCGGCGCTGGTACGTGCTGTATGTGGCGAGCAGCGCGACCCTGCGCTGATCCCCGTAGGTGTCGAAGAGGTACTGCGTCACCTGGTCGCGGTCCTTCCAGCTGAAGTCCAGGTCGAAATCAGGCGGGCTGCTGCGGCTGGGATTGATGAAGCGCTCGAAGTAGAGGTCGAGCTCGATGGGGTCCACGTCGGTGATGCCCAGGCAATAGGCCACCAGGCTGTTGGCACCGCTGCCGCGCCCCACGTGGAAGAAGCCCTTGCGCTTCGCGAAGCGGATGAGGTCCCAGTTGATGAGGAAATAGCTCACGAAATCCTTCTGAGCGATCACGGTGAGTTCACGTTGCACGCGATCGAGGACCGGTTGTGACGGTGTGGGATAGCGCCGGAGCAACCCCGCCTGGGTCTCCGTGCGCAGCAGTTCGAGGTCCGCTGAAGCATCATTGCTCCAGGTCATGCGGTTCTTGCTCTTGCCGTGGGCGAAGTGCACATCGCATTGGTCCATCAGGCGCCGGGTGTTCCACACCAGCTCCGGCACATCCGCGAAGGCGGTGCAGATCTGTTCCTCGCTCAGGAAGCGGTTCTCCGGTGCCGAGACATGTGCTGTCGGCGTGGTGCTCAGCAGGGTGTTGGTGTCCACCGCGCGTTTCAGGCGGTGCACGTTGAAGTCGCGTTTGCTCAGGGTCCCATCACTGCGGAAAGTGGCCGTGACCAGGGCGAGCAACTTCTCCTTCCGCGCCATCAACGGCGAGAAGCGCAGGCGGTTCACATCGCCCGGCCGCACGCCGATGTACTCGTTGGGGCGCAGTTTGGCCGGAATGTTCACGGCACCGTACAGGTAGATGATGAAGGCGTCCGGAAGTTCCGGTGCTTGTTCAGGAAGCGCGTTGCCGTCCAGCAACCGGTCCGTTAGCAGGGAGGCCAGCTGCTGTACTCCTGCGTTGTTCCGCGCGATGCCGATGTACAGCGTTCGTGGCCCCACCTTGAACTCGATCCCCGCCAAGGGCCGCACCTTGTATTTGTCCGCCAGTCGGAACAGGTCGCTCCAGCCCGCCGTGCAGTTGATGTCGGTGAGCGCCACCTGCTGAAGGCCGAGATCGTGCACCTCCTGCAGCACTTGCTCGGGTGAGAGCACGCCGTGGTTGAGGCTGAACCAGCTGTGGACGTTGAGGAGCACGGATCATGGATCGACAGGATATGCGTCGATCTGTTGATCATAAGGTAGTCGATCCGGTGCTGCCTACAGTACCTTCCGATCATCCTCCCCCTCCCGGTCGAAGAACAGGTGGTCCGGGTCGAGCAAGACCTCCAAGGGCTTGAGGGTCGTGGTGATGCGAACGTGGTTCTTCCCGCTGAGCAAGCGGACCCGTTGCTTCACCTCTTCACCGCCCTTCACGCGCACACTGACGTCGATCCAGTCGTTCATCGGCACCTCCGTTTCCTTGCCCGAGGGATCGGCATGCAGCTTCACACAGGTGATGGAAGCGCTAACGGTCCACGACCCATCCGCCTGCTCAACGGCCGAAGCGGAGGACAGTGCGTTCCTGTAGAAGGTGATCCGCTCCAGACCATCCACCAACAGATAGCGCAGACTATCCGGGGTCACGGCCTCCAACGCGCGATACAGGTCCAGTGTGGTGGGATAGGGGGCTTCACCGAAAGCGAAGGAATCCACCATCGATCGATAAGCGGAATTCACCTGTTCCTCGCCGATCAGGTCGCGCAGGGCATACATCACCACACTGCCTTTGTTGTAGTGGATGTACTGCTGGTCCTCCACCCGCATCAGCGGCAATTCCCCAACGCCTTCCTGTCCCCGACCGCGCAGGTAGTTGTCGCGTTCGTACTTCAGGAAGCGGCGCATCGCCTTGCGACCATACTCCTTCTCCATCACCATGAGCGCCGTGTATTGTGCCATGCTCTCCACGAGCATGGTGGATCCCTGCATGCGCGGACCCAGCACCTGGTGGCCCCACCATTGATGGGCCACTTCGTGCGCCACCACGTAGTAGACCATGTCGATGCGGCTGGTGTCGCGCAGGTCGGTGATGAATCCGATGGCCTCGCTGTACGGCATGGTGCCCGGGAAGGATTGGGCGAAGCGACGGTACCTGGGGAACTCGATGATGCGGGCCACCTCATGCTGATAGGGGCCGAATTCGTTGGAGGCATAGCTCAGTGCGTCTCGCATGGCCTTCAACATACGCGGAACGTTCGCCCCGTGCTCCGGATGGTGGTACACCTCCAAGGTGACAGCACCGGCCTGCTCACTGGCCACTTGGTAGCGCGCGCTCAGCACCGCCCAGAAGTTGAAGATGGGGGCTTGGCAGACGTAGCGGTACCAGCGTTTTCCATCCGCCGTCCAGTCCTTCACCAAGGTCCCCGGTGCGATACCGATCTGGTCCGGTGCAGTGCCGATGGTACATGCAAAGCGGATGCGGTCGGCATGGTCCATGGTCTCGTTCGTGGCACGATCACGCGGATCATCGCTCAAGGGTGCGGTGCGCGGTCGCACCGGAAGGCCAGCCTTGCGACGTTCGCCTGGGTCGGACAGCTCCACTTGTTCCTGGTAGCCGATCATGGGTAACAGGTCCATCGTGTTCAAGAAGGTCCCGTTCTCCACCAATGACAGGAACTCCACATCGTTCGTGAAGCCCTTGGGCGCCCATTGGCCAGTGACCACGACCCGTGCGGAGTCGCCGGTGGTGAGGGAGCGATCCAAATGGAACATCCGCTGGAACCGGGCGCTATCGTTCAGCACCAAGCGGGCGTTCGGCACCTCGAAGGTCATGTTCATGTGATCGGGCAGGCTGAACCACAACGTATCCACCGGAGCTTCACCCTTATTGGTGAGCATGATCACCGCGGTGTATCGGATACTCCGCTCCTCCGGATCGAGGTCCACGGTGATGTCGACGGCGGTGAAGTGTGGATGAGCGGTGTTGGTGAAGCGCTTGTAGGTCCGTTCGTAGTCGACCTGGAGCGCCTCCGTATCCTGTTCGGTGACCGGTCGGTTCAGGATACGGGTATTATAGACGCCGATGAGCAGCAACACGGCCCACGCGCCGAATGCGAGTGCTCCCGTCCTCCAGGATCGCTTCCATCGGATCCCCGCGATGCGCCAGCGCCAACCCCAGTTGGTCTCACCACCACGCACCACGAAGAGCGATGCGATGAAGAGCAGGCATACGGCGAAGGCGAGCCAATATGCCCGGAAGAATGACCAAGGCATCATGAACGGACCGAAGCCGTTCATGTCGGAGTACAGCAGGCGAGGTCCGCCATAGAACACCAGCAGGTTCGACTCCACTTTCAGGAATTGCCAGATGAGCGTGTTCACGGCGAAGAGCACGACGAACAGCCCGAAGCCCACGTACTTGTGGTGAACGAGCGTTTGGATGGTCAAGGCCACCATGGACCAGAACGCGAACGCGATGACGCCAGGCAGGATGAAGCCCAGCACGTAGGTCATGGGCTGGATGTCGGTATAGCCCTTCGCGAGTTGACCGATCACCCCGATCACGGCCATCAGGGTGAGGACGAACGCCCCGACGAGGATGAGCGTGCTGAGCTTGGCCAACAGGGGGAGCGAGGTGCGCACAGGAAGCGCGTTCATGATCCCCTCCAGGTCGGCATCGCGATCGCGCCACAGGAGTTCACCGCTGTAGAAGGTGATGAGCACCATCACGAACAACATGGACATGCCGCGCAGCATCTCCGCCACGTGGTAGGTCACCGGCCAGCTGTGGTTGCCGAAGGCCGAGGTCACTTCGCTCAGGGTGACAGCGGTCATCAGAAGACCAAGGCCTGTGATGATCCAGAACACCGGTGTGCCGAGCAGGCCACGCAGGTCGGAGCCTACCAAAGCAAAGAAGCGCCGCCAACGTGCTACCCGCGTACGTTGGAGTTGGACGTGAGGGGTCTCCTTGGCTGTTCCGGAGATCAGTGCTTCGTCATCGACCTTGAGGTGACCGGGTCGCCGCCGTTCGGTGAACGAGAAGCGGAGGTAGCCCACAAGGAAGATCACCGCTGAGATGCCCAGCCAGAGATAGCGATTCCAGATGAGGGCGCCACTCAATGGGAGAAGGGCGCTGTTCCGCTCATCCACGCTCCAATAGCGCGTCACCTCATCCAGTGCTTGGTTGGCGAAGGGGTCCAAGAGCGCGGCAAGAAGACCATTGTCCATCTCCGTGGAATAGGCTGTGGCGATCACATTGAGCACGACCAGGGCGATGGATGTGACGAATGCCGCTGCCGCCGAGCGCACCACGGTGGCCACCGCGAACATCACTGCACTTTGGAAGAGGATGCTGGTCACAGCGAACAAGAGGAAGGCCTGCGCATGGACCATCGGATCGTTCGGACCGAAGCGGATGGG
>Ga0075158_10000171_pt1 | contig 50264 bp, 39 predicted proteins | sample JI91814BDNA_FD_70968 | JGI IMG/M metagenome (GOLD analysis project Ga0075158, IMG submission 70968) | Wastewater effluent complex algal communities from Wisconsin, to seasonally profile nutrient transformation and Carbon sequestration -... | ecosystem: Engineered > WWTP > Effluent > Algae... | reverse complement strand
TGTGCGAGACGGAACTGAAGCTTGAAGAACTCCAATTCTGTTTCAGCACAGGGGCATTCTCATGTTCCGACGCGCCGGATCACCTCACCACGCCAAGTCCGTCGGTGGATCGAGGTTAAGAATGGGGCCCAATTTCTCGACCTGACGGACACGGTCTGCGATGGGGACTCCTGTCCTGTGCGTCGGGGCGAGGTGTGGATCTACCGCGATTCGGTGCACCTGACGACGGCAGCAAGCAGCACCTTGACACCACTGCTCGCCCGGGCCATTGCGGGCGGATCGCAAAAGGCTGGAGGGTAGCCGGCTTCGGCGTCGCTGTGGATAACTTTTAGTCGCGAGCGGGCGGGTGCGGGAGGGTTGAAGGTGTGAAGCGCGCACAACTCTCGGCATGAGGAGCAAGCGATGGGTCAGTTGGTAATTCCCGGTTTCCGCCTGCGGCCGGCGGATCCGAGCCGCGAAACCGGCGGCGCCACCTCCACCTGGGTGGGCACTCGGGAGAGTGACGGCGCCCGCGTGCTCGTCGTCCGCGATCCGGTGGGCTGCGCACGCGACTACGCTCGGTATCTCGAGCTCGTGATCGACGGCATGGTGCCGGTGGCCGATGCGTTCGACCTGGACATGGGGGTCGCGGTGGTCTATGCCGACCCGCCGCGACATCGGCTTGCCGAGGTCGTCGATGAGCTGGGCGATCTCCCTCGCGGCCAGGTGCTGGGCATCCTGAGGCGCGTGTGCGCGGTCGTCGGGGCCATGACGAGTGCCGGGTTGCCGGCTCCGCAACTCACGGTCGAGCACATCGGTGTCGGCCCGGACGGGTCGATCTGGTTGTGCGAGAGCGCGATTGGATCGGCTCCCGACGGGGTAACCGGACGCGACCTAGCCTCAGCCGCAGCCATGAGCGCTCGTGAGGCGGATGTGCCGGCGCGGGACGCTCGCGGCGAGCTCGAGTCAACGGCGATTGCCGAGCTGTTGAGCCTGGCCGCTGACCTTCTGCCGCCGGATGCCCTCGCGGCGCTGGGACTCGATGACGTCGGCGCCGAGTGGTCGGGCCTCGGGGCGTTGATTGCAACCCTCGACCAGGCGCACCGCGCCGGTGCCAGCCTGACTCTCGAGGATGTCGACGCCGGCCTTCGCTCCATCGGGTCGCCCGAACCACTGGCGGTGCCGGACGGCTGGGATCGGCCGGGGATGGACGAGCTGGTCAGGATGATGCGCGCCCGGGCCGGCGAACTCGACGATGCGCCCGCGAGACGTGGCGGGCGACTGCGCCTGAGCCGGGCACGGTTCGCCGCCCCGACCGGCTCGCCGGTTCCGCGCGGGCGAGGACAGACCGCCCGATCTTCCGCTGGCCACGTCGCACCCGAGGCGGGCTCGGCATCCGCGGAAGCCGCGCGGTTGCGCGACGCGGTCCGCGTCGTTCTGCCGCCCGCAGGTCAGGCGGCGCCCGGCCCCTCGGCTCCCGGTTCGGTGGGCTCGGCATCCTCGGAAGCCGCGCGGTTGCGCGACGCGGTCCGCGTCGTTCTGCCGCCCACAGATCAGGCGGCGGCCGGTCCGGCTCCCGAGTCGATGGCCGGCATCGGCGTTGACCGGTCGGCCGGCATTCCACTACCGGTCGAGGCCGGCCCGGCCCGCCGGTCGCTTACGGACGGGTGTGCCAGCGCAGGCCACGCCGCCAGTTCGACGGTCCCCGGGCAGCGTCGCGAGCCGGCATCGACGTCTGGGCGCGGTTTGCCGAGCAGGCGATCCGGCCGACGGCCCGTCGGGATGATCCGGCGATCCCGGGGCGGCGTGCGCCCTCGGCGCAGCATTGCGGTGGGTGGCGTCGGGCGTGCTCGCTCACCCCTGGCCGGCGTGGCGCCCGCCTGGGAGTGGTTGGCGCAGGCGCCCGTCCGCTACCTCCCGGTGATGGGCCTGGCCCTGGTGCTGTCGGCCCTGGTCTTCGTCCGGCTCGCAGGCGGCCCTAAGCCGATGGCATCCGGCCCGGCCACCCAACCGCCGGCGGCCACCACGACCGCGACGTCGCGCACGCTGCCCATCTCGGCCAAGCCGGTGCCGAGTTCTGCGGGACCGTCGGCCGCCACCCCCCTTCCGACGTCCCGCAGCGCAGCCGTCCCGACCGCGACGACCCCCAGCACGACCGCGACGGCCCCGAGCCCGGGCGCACGACCGGCCGCTGGCACTCCTTCAAAGTCCCAGAGTTCGCCCACCTCGTCCGCGACGGCTCCGACGCTGGCAGATCCGCTGGCCGATCTCACCGGCCCGTTGACCAATCCCGTGGTTGTCGCGCAGGCACTGGCCGACCTACGCGCCGAGGCCTGGGCCACGCTCGATCTCGGTATTGTCCGCGAGCTCAACGCGCCCGAGTCCGACGCGTTCAAGGCCGATAGTGCGGCGGTGTCGAAGGCCGCAGAGCGCGGCTTGCGTTATACGGGCCTGGAGTTCGTCGTCCTCAAGGCCACGGCGCGGCCTGCGCCGGGGCCGGACGCCGAACGGATCGTGCTCGATGCCGAAGTCGACTCGAGTCCCTTCACCATCCGCGGCCCGGACGGCCGCACGACGACGACGCCGGGACGGGATGCTGCCCTGGTGCATCTGGAGCTTCTCTGGTCGGGGGAGCGCTGGCAGGTCGCGACAACCGCGTGAGTGCCGCGCTACCTAGGCCAGTGCCAGATCTCGCCCGCACGGATGCCCACCGATCGCCCGCCCACCGATCGCCCGCCCACCGGGCACCGCTCACACGCGGTGGTGCGCGACGTTGACGACCTGACCGTCGGGGGAGCGGACGAAGAAGCGGCGGATGCCCCACGGCTCGTCCGTCAGCGGATGCACGATCTCGTATTCCCGCTCCTGCATCACTGCATACGCTCCGTCGACGTCATCGACCTTGATCGTCAACTGCGAGTCCGCGGGCGCGCTCGCATCCGCCGTGACCACCTGCACGCTGGCACCGGTTTCGGGCGAGCTGAAGCGCGTCACCCAACCCAGGTCGAGCGTGGTCTGGCTCAGTCCGAGCACACCGAAGAAGTCCCGCGCCTTCTCGACGTCCTTGGTGTGGAGATTGGTGATGACTTCTTCGGCCTTCATCGCTTCAGTATGTCGGTGCGAGCGGCGCCGGTCCGGGCAGAGCGTCGATCAGGCCAGCGCCTGGTCGAGATCGGCGAGCAGGTCCCCGGGCGATTCCAGACCCACCGACAGGCGCAGCACGCCGGCATTCGGCTTCGCCTCGGCAGCCACCGGCCGATGTGTGAGCGCGGCGGGATGTTGGATGAGCGAGTCGACGCCGCCGAGCGAGACGGCGTGCGTGATCAGCCGAACGCGTTTGGTGACCGCGGCCGCCGCCTCGTAGCCGTCGACGAGCTCGAAGGCCAGCAACGACCCCGGTCCGGCCATCTGCTGCCCCGGCCCCACCAGCCCGAGCGGGTCGCACTCCTCGAGCGACGGGTGGAAGACGCGCCGGATGGCGGGGTGACCGGCCAACTGCCCGGCGATGATGCGCGCGCTCTCCTGCTGGGCGCGCACCCGGATCGGCAGGGTCGGCAGTCCCCGGTGCAGCAGATAGGCGGTGAAGGGGCTGAGCACGCCGCCGGTGATGGCGCGCACCGGCCGGATGCGCCCTGCCGTCGCCTCGTCGGTGACCACGACGCCGCCGAGCGCATCGCCGTGCCCGCCGAGGAATTTCGTCGCCGAGTGCAGGACGATGCGTGCCCCAAGGGCGAGCGGGCGCTGCAGCACCGGCGTGGCGAAGGTGTTGTCGACCAGCACGGGCACCTCACCGGCTGCCGCCGCGACAGCCCGCAGATCGAGCAACTCCAGCGTGGGATTGGCCGGCGTCTCGACGACGACGAGCCCGGTCTGCGGGGTGATGGCGGCGCCGATGGCGTCGGGATCGGCATAGGTGATCGTGGTGCCGAGCAGTCCAGTCGCGAGCAGGTGATCGGTCCCGCCGTAGAGCGGCCGGACGGCCAAGACGTGATTGCGCCCGTCGGCGGTCATCGCAAGCAGGGTGGCGCTCATGGCGGCCATTCCAGAGGCGAAGGCTACGCCGGCAGCACCGCCCTCCAACTCGGCGACCGCGGCCTCGAACCGTGCCACGGTCGGATTCCACAGCCGCGCATAGACATTCGAGTCGCCCGGGTGCGGCGGATCGCCGCCGGCGAGGTGCTCGTATGCCGCTCCTCCCGCCTCGACGTCACCGAGCGGATTCGTCGTGGACAGGTCGATCGGCGGGGCGTGCACGCCCAGATCGGTGAGGTCTTGGCGGCCGGCGTGGACCGCTCGGGTGTCGAGGGTGGCGGAAGGTGACGACGCTGTCATCCCGCAACCGTCGCAGATGCTGCGGTGCACGTGGCGATAGATCGAACAACTCACGGCAATTCGCCCATTAGGTCGCCTATCGTTGCAGCGATCGGGCTTGATGAGCCACCGGGACGAAGGATCTTCGCCATGCCGGACGAACTCGACGACGTCGACCAGGCCCTGTTGGCCGCCCTTATCGCCGATGCCCGGCTCGCCAACAACCGGCTGGCCGACCGGGCCGGCGTCGCGGCATCGACGGCCCTCCTGCGGGTGCGCGCACTGATCGACCGCGGTGTCATTCGCGGCTTCCACGCCGACGTCGACCCCGAGCGGGTCGGCCGTCCGGTCCAGGCCATCGTGGCGGTTAGGCTCCGCGCGCACGATCGTCGTCATATCGACGCCTTCACCTCGACCGTGCCCCGGCTGCCCGAGGTCATGCAGAGCTTCCACGTCGCCGGCGACGACGACTATCTCCTGCACGTCGCGCTCCCCTCGGCGAGCGCCCTCCGGGAGTGGATCCTCGATCGCGTCACCACCCACCCAGCGGTGGCGCACAGCCGGACCACGTTGATCTTCGGCCACGACACGGGTCACACCGGACCGCTGACCTGAGCACCTTCGGCGCCAGAACGCGGCGAGGGCCCGGGCGCCGATGCGCCCAGGCCCTCAACCAAGGCAGAACTCGTCAGCCCAGGGCGGCCGAGACCACCTCGCGGGCCGAAGCCTGGACCTCGGCCAGGTGTTCGGCACCCTTGAAGGATTCGGCATAGATCTTGTAGACGTCCTCGGTCCCGCTCGGCCGGGCGGCGAACCACGCCGACTCGGTGACGACCTTGAGCCCGCCGATGGGCGCGTCATTGCCCGGGGCCCGGGTCAGTTTGGCGGTGATCGGCTCGCCCGCAAGAGTTTCCGCGGTCACGTCCGAGGGGGACAGGGCCGCCAGCTTGGCCTTCTGCTCCCGGTTCGCGGGGGCGTCGATGCGGGCATACGCCGGCGATCCGTGCCGGGCGGTCAGCTCGACGTAGAGCGCGCTCGGGCTCTTGCCGGTCTTGGCAAGGATCTCCGAGCCGAGTAGGGCCAGCAGGATGCCGTCCTTGTCGGTGGTCCACACCGTGCCATCCATCCGCAGGAAGGACGCACCGGCCGACTCCTCGCCGCCGAACGGGCCCGACCCGTCGAGCAACCCGGGCACGAACCATTTGAAGCCCACAGGCACCTCGACCAGTCGCCGCCCGAGGTCGGCCGCGACCCGGTCGATCATCGAGCTCGACACCAGCGTCTTGCCGACGAAGCCGTCGGCCCGCCAGCCGGGCCGCGACCCGCCGAAGAGGTACTGGATGGCCACCGAGAGGTAGTGGTTCGGGTTCATCAGCCCGGCGTCCGGGGTGACGATGCCGTGGCGGTCGGAGTCCGCGTCATTGCCCGTCGCGATGTCGTAGCGGTCGCGCTGGGCGATCAGCGAGGCCATCGCCGAGGGAGAGGAGCAGTCCATGCGGATCTTGCCGTCCCAGTCGAGGGTCATAAAGCGCCACGTCGCATCGACCAGCGGGTTGACGACCGTCAGGTCGAGCCCGTGCCGCTCGGCGATCGCGCCCCAGTAGTCGACCGCTGCCCCACCGAGCGGGTCGGCGCCGATGCGCACCCCCGCCCCCTTGATGGCGGCGAGATCGACGACATTGGGCAGATCGTCGACATAGGTGCCCAGATAGTCGTATGCCGTGCACGCGGCCCGCGCCCGCGCGAACGGGATGCGCTTGACGCCGGCCAGACCGGCCCGGATGTAGTCGTTGGCCTTGTTGGCGATCCACTTGGTGGCGTCGGTGTCGGCCGGCCCGCCGTGCGGCGGGTTGTATTTGAAGCCGCCATCGCTCGGGGGGTTGTGCGACGGCGTCACGACGATGCCGTCGGCGAGCCCGGTGTGCGCCGGCAGGTCGTCGACGCCGCCGATCTTGCCGCGGTTGGCGGTCAGGATCGCGTGCGAGACCGCGGGCGTCGGCGTATAGCGGTCCGCCGCGTCGACCAACACCGTCACGTCATTGGCGACGAGCACCTCGAGCGCCGACGCCCACGCCGGCTCCGAGAGACCATGCGTGTCGCGCCCGATGAAGAGCGGGCCGTCGAAGCCCTGCTCACGCCGGTAGTCGACGATCGCCTGGGTGGTCGCCAGGATGTGATCTTCGTTGAAGGCGGTCTTGAGCGAGGACCCGCGGTGGCCGGAGGTGCCGAAGGCGACCTGCTGATCGATATTCTCCGGGTCCGGCTTGCCGGTGTAGTAGAGCGTGACCAGGTGGGCAACGTCGACGAGGTCCTCGGGGAGGGCGACCTGACCGGCGCGGGGATGCGTCACCTCCCCGTTCCTTCCGCTGTGTGGGCCTTGGGGGCGAGGTAGAGCGCCGAGAGCTTCGGCACCGAGATGACCGCGGAGTAGGGCTGGTTCTCCCACGGCTGCTCTTCGGCGGTCAGGACAACGCCCGCCTGCGAGGGTGAGCCGTATTCATCGAAGCCGGAGGTGTCGAGCACAACCTCCCACTCGCCGGCATACGGCAAGCCGAAGCGCATGCCGTCGCGAGCGTTGCCACCGAAGTTGATGATCGCGACGACGGCGCTGTTGCCGCCACGGTCGCCCTCGCCGAAGCGGACATAGGACAAGGTGTTGCCCGCATTGTCGTGCGGGTTGAGCCACTCGAAGCCGGCGGGCGAGGAATCCTGGCCCCAGAGCGCCTTGTGTCCGCGGTAAAGCTTGTTCAGTTCCTTGACCAAGTTGTGCACCCGGTAGTGCGCGGCGTGATCGAGCAGCCACCAGTCCAGGGACCGGCCGTCGGCCCATTCGGAGGGTTGCGCGAACTCGCAGCCCATGAAGAGCAACTGCTTGCCGGGGTGGCTCCAGATGTAGGCGAGGTAGGCGCGCAGGGTGGCCAACTGGTCATACCGGTGGCCAGGGATCTTGCCCAGCAGCGAGCCCTTGCCGTGGACGACCTCGTCGTGGCTGATCGGCAGCACGTAGTTCTCGCTGTAGGCGTACATCAGCGAGAAGGTGAGCAGGTTGTGGTGGTACTGGCGGTGCACGGGGTCGCGCTGCAGGTAGCGCAGCGAGTCGTTCATCCAGCCCATATTCCACTTCAGACCGAAGCCGAGGCCGCCGGAGTCGGTCGAGCGGGTGACGCCCGGCCAGGAGGTCGACTCCTCGGCGACGGTGACCACACCGGGCGCCGACTTGTAGGCCGTGGCGTTGGTCTCCTGCAACAACCCGATCGCCTCGAGGTTCTCGCGCCCGCCGTACTGGTTCGGCAGCCACTCGCCGCTGCGCCGGGAATAGTCGAGGTAGAGCATCGAGGCGACTGCGTCGACCCGGATGCCGTCGACGTGGAAGACCTCCATCCAGTAGAGGGCGTTGGCGACGAGGAAGTTGCGCACCTCCTTGCGGCCGAAGTCGAAGATGTGGGTGCCCCAGTCCGGCTGGTCGCCGCGACGCGGGTCGGCGTGCTCGTAGAGCGCGAGCCCGTCGAAGCGGGCCAGCGCCCATTCGTCGCGAGGGAAGTGCGCCGGCACCCAGTCGAGGATGACGCCGATGCCCGCCTGGTGCAGCTTGTCGACGAGATACTTGAAATCGTCGGGCGTGCCGAAGCGTGCCGTCGGCGCGTAGTACCCGGTCACCTGATAGCCCCACGATGGGCCGTATGGGTGCTCCATCACCGGCAGGAACTCCACGTGCGTGAAGCCGAGGTCGGAGACATAGTTGACGAGGTGTTCGGCCAGCTCGACATAGCTCAGCCCGGCCCGCCAGGAGCCGAGGTGCACCTCGTAGATGCTCATCGGCCCGTTGTGCGGGTTGGTCGCGGCCTTGGTGTCTTGCCACGTCGCGTCGCCCCAGGGGTAGGCCGAGTCGTGGACGACCGAGCCGGTCCGGGGCGGGGTCTCGGTGCGCTGGGCCATCGGGTCGGCCTTGTCGCGCTCGACATCGTCTGCGCCGCGGATGCGGTACTTGTAGGTGGTGCCGGCCCCGACGCCGGGGATGAAGATCTCCCAGATGCCGGAGTTGCCGAGCAGGCGCATCGGGTGGCTCCGGTTGTCCCAGCCGTTGAAGTCGCCGACGACATAGACCGACTTCGCCCGCGGTGCCCACACCGCGAAGGAGGCGCCGGTCACCGAGCCCATCGGGCCGTCATACGTCTTGACGTGGGAGCCGAGGATGTCCCACAGCTTCTCGTGTCGGCCCTCGTTGATGAGGAAACGGTCGATGTCGCCCACGGTGGGGGCGAAGCGGTAGGGGTCGTCCTGCTCGTGCTCGATCCCGTCGCCCCAGGTGGTCAGGATGCGGTAGTCGAGAGTTTTGTCCAGGCCCGGACGCACGCCGCTCCAGACGCCGTCGGATTCATGCGCGAGATCGATGATCTCCTCGTCCTCGAAACGGACGCGAACGTGCTGTGCCAGCGGGCGGAGCACGCGGATCCGCAGACCATCGGCCTCCACGTGCTGGCCGAGCAGGTCGTGCGGTTGCTGGTGACGGCCATTGGCCAACGACCAGCGCGCTCCGGGGAGTGCGCTCGGGGGCGTGGGGGTCACGGTTGGTCCTCCTTTGTCTGTCCTGCGTCGGGCAGGAGCCGGTCCAGTGCAGTGAGCGGTATGCCGATCCAGTCCGGCCGATTGCGTACTTCGTAGACGACCTCGTACAAAGCCTTGTCCACCAAGTAGGCGAAGAGCAAGGCCTGCGCGTCGCGCGGATCGTGCCCCGCGCGCGCGGCGTAGCCATCCATGAAGGCCTGTTGCGCGTTCTCGACCCAGTCGCGGGCCGAGTGCCCGCGCGTGCTCTGCTCGACGGAGCCACCGGCGTAGTCGAACGACCGAAGCATGCCCGCGACATCGCGCGACGGCTGATCCGTGCGCGTGCGCTCGGCGAGGGGACGCAACGGCTCGCCTTCGAAGTCGAGCAGGACCCACCCGCGCTCGGGGACGTGGAGGACCTGGCCGAGGTGATAGTCGCCGTGGATCCGTTGGAAAGCTGGCCAATCCGCCTGTGCCGCAGCGTCATACACCGCATCGATGGCGTCGGCGCGCGAGGCGAGCTGCGGAGCCTCGGCCACCGCGGCGGCGGCGCGCGACCGCATTTCGGCGATGGTCTCGGCGACGCGGTCGGGGTCGGCGGGCTCGGTCGGCAGGCGCTCCGCGAGTAGCGAATGGACCTCGGCCGTGGCGTCCCCGAGGGTGCGGGCCCCGGCGGCGAAGTCCGTTCCGTGGCCGGCCGCGACCAGGGCCTCGCGCCACGCATCCTGCGCGCCGGGGAGGAACTCCTGGGCGAAGGCCAGATGCCCGGTGGCGACCCCGGCATCCGGGGCGGCCTTACGGCCCGGCTTGCCGGCTTCGGGCCAGCTCCCGGCGACCGCGCCGAGGCTGGCCGGGACCCGGGTGCTCCCGGCAGCGGCGAGGACGCCTTGCAGTTCGACATCGGGGTTGCGTCCGTCCGCGAGCGCCCGGAAGACCTTGATGATCACCGGCTGCGGCTCACCGTCTGCGTCAACCGCCATACCGATGATCGAGGTGTTCGACTGCTCGCCGGACAGGACGCGCGACTCGGTCAGCCGCCAGCCCCGAGTCCCCATGCCGATGCCGTTCACCGCCGGCTCGACGGCGTCGGTGATGCTGCTCGACGCGGCCTCGACCTCGCCGATGGCGAGCGCGAACAACTGGGCGGCATACACGGGGTCGTGGGGGGCGTCATAGACATAGCGCGTGCCCAGCACCGAATGCTCGACCACGCCGACGAGCGCGGCGTCGGCGCCGCCGAGGGGCGCCCCGCGATAGGTCAGCGGCACCTGGTAGACGATCGGCGGCGACGTCGCGTCGTCGGCGATGACGAAGGTCTCGATGCCGACCTCGCCCTCCGGGTCGTCCAGACGCCACGCGAAAAGGGGCCGCAGCGCCGGGGTGCGGCCCTTGGCGGCATACCAGCGTTGGCTGCCGATCCAGGCGGCAATGGCGTCCTTCTTGGCGGGCGAGATGGAGGCGCCCTTGTGCAGCAGGGCCATCAGTCGCGCCGGACCTTGATGATGTGAACGGGCTCCCACTCAGGGCCGAGGCGGACGAAGTTCCGCTCCCACCAACGCCATTCGGCGCCAGTCAGGAGGTCTTCGGCGATGAAGCTGTCGCCATAACCCATCCCGAGCTCGGGCATGTCGAGGTGGACGACCGACGAACGGGTCGAGTGCGGGTCGAGATTCGCGACGACGATGATCGTGTCCTCCTCGCCATTACGCAGGATGCGTCGCTTGGAGAAGCAGAGCAGATTCTCATCCTCCACGTGGTGGAAGCGGACATTACGCAGCCAGTGCAGGGCGGGGTGCTCGCGACGGATCTCATTGAGCCGCGTCAGGTAGCCCGCCAGCGACTGCCCTTCCTTGGGACCGCCCTTGTCGTAGTCGGCCCAGCGCCGGTCCTTGTATTGGTACTTCTCGTTGTCGATCTGCTCCTCGGCGCCGGGGCGGGCCACGTGCTCCATCAGCTCGTAGCCGGTGTAGATCCCATAGGTGGGCGAGAGCATCGCCGCGAGCGCGGCGCGGACCTTCCAGGCCGCGAGCCCGCCGAACTGCATATAAGGGGTGAGGATGTCGTGCGTCGTCGGCCAGAACGACGGGCGCATGTAGGACGCCGCGTCACCTGCGAGCTCCTCGACGTATTCGCGCAGATCCCACGCCTGGTTGCGCCAGGCGTAGTAGGTGTAGCTCTGCTGGAAGCCGACCTTACCCAGCGTGTGCATCATCGCCGGCTTGGTGAACGCCTCGGCCAGCCAGATCACGTCCGGGTGGTCCTTGGCGACATCGGCGATCAGCCACTGCCAGAACTCCACCGGCTTGGTGTGCGGATTGTCGACGCGGAAGATCTTGACCCCGTGGTCGATCCAGACCTGGATGACGCGGCGCACCTCGGCATACGCCTCGGCGGGCGTGTTGTCGAAGTTGAGGGGGTAGATGTCTTGGTACTTCTTCGGGGGGTTCTCGGCAAACGCGATGGTGCCGTCGGCGCGGGTGGTGAAGAACTCGGGGTGGGTCTGCACCCACGGGTGGTCGGGGGAGGCCTGAAGGGCAATGTCCATGGCCACCTCGAGGTCATTGCGCGCAGCCTCGGCGACGAAGGCATCGAAGTCGTCGAAGGTGCCTAGGTCGGGGTGGAGGGCGTCGTGACCGCCGGCGGGTGACCCGATGGCATACGGGCTGCCGGGGTCCTTGGGGCCGGCGTTCAGGGTGTTGTTCGGGCCCTTGCGCGCCGCCGTGCCGATCGGGTGGATCGGCGTGAGATAGACGACGTCGAAGCCCATCTTCGCGATCGCCGGCAGGCGCTTGGCTGCCGTAGCGAACGTGCCGGAGACCCACTCGCCGGTGGTCTCGTCGTAGTAGCAGCCCTCGGACCGCGGGAAGATCTCGTACCACGCGCCGTAGAGCGCGCGTTCACGTTCGACGAGGAGCGGGAAATCCGCTGTGGGAGAGATGTATTGGCGCATCGGGAGCGCGGCCATCTCGGCGTGGATGTCACGGTTGACGCCGGCATGCAGGCGGGCCATGGCAGTTTGGGAGGTGTTTTGGAGTCCGGAGACCGCCTCGTCGAGCAGGAGCCGGCCCTGGCCGCTGCGGCCCTCCTGGGCGGCGGCCTTCTGCAGGAGCAGCACTCCCTCGGTGAGCATGAGTTCGGTGTCAACCCCTGCAGCGACCTTGATCGTCGCGTCGTGCTCCCAGGTGCCGAAGAGATCCGACCAGCCCTCGACGCGATAGGTCCAGTAGCCCGGCTCGTCCGGGGTGACTTCGGCGACCCAGAGATTGAGTCCTGGGTTGATGCAGTCCATCGGCAGGTAGATCTCGTTGCCATCGGGACGGGTCAGGACCAGATTCGCATTGACCGCGTCATGCCCCTCGCGAAAGACCGTCGCGTTGACGGTGAAGGTCTCGCCGACGACCGCCTTCGCCGGGCGCGCACCGCCGTCGACGAGGGGGGAGACATCCTGGACCGGGATGCGCCCGATCGGGTTTTGTGGGGCGCCGGTCCTGGGGGCGGCATGGCCGTTGGTCGACGGCGCGCAGTCCGTGGCGGACTGCGCGGAGGTCGGTGCGGACGAGGTCGAGGATGCGGGCATCATCGCAGCCGCAGGCGTATCGGGCGTCACACGACAACGCTATCTGGTGGCCGCCTCGTCGTGCAGGGGGAGCGGGCTCAGTCGGTGACCGTCTCGCTGGCCCAGACCTGAAGGCTGGTCGGTCCGGCGCAGACCTGGGTGCCGGGGAAGCGGACCTGGGGTTCGCCGGGATCCTGCTCCCACGTGGAGTCCCACAGCAGGCGCATCGTGCGGCGGCCCGAGACGTCAGGAAGGGTGACCTGGGCATCGTGAATCGCGCCATTGACGACCACGAGAATGTCGCTGTCCTGCGGTCGGTGCGCGCCGATCAGCATCGACAGGGTCCGCAGGCCGCGCCCCTCCCACTTCTCCGGAGTCAGCGGGCGGGCGTCCTGGCCGAGCCAGCTGACGTCGGCGGGGCCGCCGTCATACGCCGGGGTGCCGAGGAAGAATCGATCGCGCTGGAGCACCGGGTGCGCGCGGCGGATGGCGGCGAGCGCGGCGATGCTCTGGACGAGCTGGTCCTGCCACGGTTGCCAGTCCCAGTCCATCCACCCGATCTCGTTGTCCTGGCAAAAGGCATTGTTGTTGCCGTGCTGCGTGCGCCCGAACTCATCGCCCGCGTTGATCATCGGCACTCCGGCCGAGACCAGCAAGGTGGCCAGCAGATTGCGCAGGCTCCGTCGCCGCCAGGCGAGTGTGTCGGCGTTGTCGGTGGCACCCTCGTGACCGTGGTTCCACGAGCGATTGTGCGGTGAGCCGTCGCGATTGCCTTCGAGATTGCCCTCATTGCGCTTCTCGTTGTAGGCCGTCAGGTCGGCGGCCGTGAACCCGTCGTGAGCCGCGACGAAGTTGATCGACGCGGTCGGGTTGCGCTCGTGGGTCCAGAAGAGGTCCTGGCTGCCGGCGAGGCGGGTGGCCAGCTCGCGGGCCCCGTGGCCGGGCTGGCCGGCGAAGGTTGCAGCGAGATCGGTGAGCCAGAAGGTGCGCACGTCGTCGCGGTAGCGGTCGTTCCACTCGCTGAACGGGCGCGGGAACTGGCCGGTGCGCCACCCGCCCATGCCGCAGTCCCAGGGTTCGGCGATGAGCTTGGTCGCGCCGAGCACGGGGTCGCTGCGGACGGCGGCGAAGAAGGCGTGGTCCGGGTCGAAGTCGTGATTGCGACCGCGGGCCAAGGTGACGGCCAGATCGAAACGGAAGCCGTCGACGTGCATCTCGGTGACCCAGTAGCGCATCGAGTCCAGGACCTGGCGGCGGGAGACCTCGTGATGGGTGTTGAGGCTGTTGCCGCAGCCGGTGAGATTGAGGTCCGCGCCATAGGGGTCGAGGCGGTAGTAGGCGCGGTTGTCCAGACCGCGCCAGCTGAGGATCTGGCCGTCGTCATTGCCCTGCTCGGCGGTGTGGTTGTAGACCACGTCGAGGATGACCTCGATGCCGGCGGCGTGCAGCGCCTTGACCATCGACTTGAACTCATCGACCACGCCTTGCGGGTGGGTGGCCGCGGCATAGCGGTTGTTGGGGGCGAAGAAGCCCAGGGTGTTGTAGCCCCAGTAGTTGACCAGGCCGCGGGCCTGGATCGCCGGCTCGGTGATCGATGCGTGCACGGGAAGGAGCTCGATGGCGGTGACGCCGATGCGCTGGAGGTGGGCGATGATCGCGGGGTGGGCCACGCCGGCATACGTGCCCCGGTGCTGGACCGGGACGGCCGGATGGGTCATGGTCAGGCCGCGGACGTGGGCCTCGTAGATGACGGTCTGAGTCCACGGGGTGCGCGGTGGCGCATCGTCGCCCCAGTCGAAGGTGTCCTCGACAAGCACGGCGCGGCCACCGTGGTCGATGGCGCGGGCATACGGATCGAGGAGCAGCACGGAATCGTCGTACCAGTGCCCCTGTTCGGCGCGGCGGGGTCCGCGGGCCCGGACGCCATAGCGAGCGCCCGGCGCGAGGCCGTCGGCGTGCCCCAACCACCAGCCGTCGGGGGAACCGGCCAGGGGGATGCGGTCCTCGCCGCGGTGGTCATCGAGAACGGCGAGCGCGACCTCGTCGGCGTGTCCGGCATAGACCGCGAAGTGCGCACCGTGGGGGGTCAGAGTCATTCCGGGGGCAAACGACGGACCCCCGTCACGAGGCGGCATGGCCCCTAGCCTAAGGACTAGTACGTTGGTGCAATGACCGATCCCACCGCCCTGCCCAATCTGCCCGGCTTCGGAGCGCCCGCTGCATCCGACGCCCCGCCGGCCGAGGCCTCCTTGCGCGACCGCCTGATCGAGGCCCTGACCAGCCTGGAGTTGCAGCCCACAGTCGATGACGACGGGGACATCACCTTCCTCTTCCAGGACCAGCAACTCTTCATCCGCGCCTCCGACGAGGACGCCCAGGTCGTGCGGCTCTTCGGCCAGTGGCGCCTCGCCGAGCCGGTCCCGGAGGACCGCGGCGAGCGCCTGGAGGCGTGCAATGACGTCAACATCGCCTTCAACATGATCAAGACCGCGATCGCCGAGGACACCCTCCTGGTGACCTCCGAGCACCTGCTGCCGCAGGGAGCGGACCTGCGCAGCCTGTTGATGGTGACCATCCCGCTCGTGCTCCACGGAGTCAGCCTGTGGCACCAGCGCGCCATCGGCGAGGAAGGGATGGACGACATCATGCAGCAGGCGCAGGCCCAGGCCGCTGCTCAGTCGGACGCCGATGCTGCGCGGGCTGACGGCGCGCCTGGCGCCGCCTTCGGCCTGAACGGCAACTGAGCCCGCCATGAGTGAGTTCCTCAGCGTCGACGTCGACTCGGGCATCGCCACCATCCGTCTCGACCGGCCCCCGATGAATGCCCTCAACCTGCAGGTGCAGGGAGAGTTCATCGACGCCTCCCGGGCGGTGAGTGTCGACCCGACGGTGGCCGCTGTCATCGTCTATGGCGGCGAGAAGGTCTTCGCCGCCGGGGCCGACATCAAGCAGATGGCGACCATGACGTATGGCGACATGGTCACCGCCTCCGCCGGCCTGCAGGACTTCACGCGCGCGCTGGCGGCGATCCCTAAGCCGACCGTCGCGGCCATCACCGGCTACGCGCTCGGTGGCGGTTGTGAGGTCGCGCTCGCGTGCGACTTCCGGATCGCCGCGGACAACGCGACCCTCGGGCAGCCCGAGATCGGGCTCGGGATCATCCCGGGGGCCGGTGGCACCCAGCGCCTGGCCCGCCTGGTCGGTCCCGCGCGGGCGAAGGAGCTGATCTTCACCGGCCGATTCGTCAAGGCGGCCGAGGCGTTGGCGATCGGTCTGGTGGACGAGCTCGCTCCCGCGGACCAGGTGTATGCCGTTGCGCGCGAACGGATGTCGCGTTTCGTCGGCGGCCCCGCGCTGGCGATCAAGGCGGCCAAGGAAGCGATCGACAAGGGTCTCGACGTCGACCTGCAGACCGGGCTGGAGATCGAACGGATGGCCTTCTCGGCCCTGTTCGCCACCGACGACCGGCTGGCCGGCATGACCTCCTTCGTCGAGAACGGCCCCGGCAAGGCGACCTTCACCGGGTCGTGAGCGGAAGCGCCAGACGTAGGGGCGGAAAAACTGAGACGCGGGAACGCGGCTCGGTGCAGGACCGGGGCGTGGGGCGAAGCCGCCATGGGTGAGGGCAATCACGCCGAATCTCGCGCGTCCGGTTCCGATGGGGCTGAGAGACTGAGCGGACGTACCAGCGCCTGTCAGAGGCGCCCACCAACGAACAGGACTAGCCAACGATGAACATCGTCGTTTGTGTGAAGCACGTGCCTGACGCTCAGGCCGACCGCGGCTTCAACGAATCGGATCTGACGACGGATCGCCAAAGCGTCGACGGGCTGCTCTCGGAGCTCGATGAGTATGCCGTCGAAGAGGCCCTGAAGATCGCCGAGGCGGCTGGCGGCGAGGTGACCGTCTTGACGATCGGCCCCGCGCAGGCGGCGGACGCGGTCAAGAAGGCCCTGCAGATGGGTGCCGACAAGGGCGTGCACGTCAGCGACGACGCGATCAAGGGCTCGGATGCGTGGGGGACCTCGCTGATCCTGGCCGAGGCGATCACCAAGATCGGCGAGACCGACATCGTCTTGACGGGAATGTCCTCAACGGATGGCTCGATGGGCGTCGTCCCCGCCATGGTTGCCGAGCGACTTTCGTTGCCGCAAATCACCTTTTCTGCCGCGGTGTCGATCGACGGCAAGACCGTCACTGCCCGCCGCGACGGCGACGCCGCCAGCGAGACCATCGTCGGCACGCTGCCGGCGCTGGTCTCGGTGACCGACCAGATCAACGAGCCCCGCTATCCCTCCTTCAAAGGAATCATGGCCGCGAAGAAGAAGCCGGTCGAGACGTGGAGTCTGGCCGATCTCGGCATCGACGCCTCCCAGGTCGGCCTCGCCAACGCCTATACCGAGGTGATCTCGGTGACCAAGCGCCCGCCGCGGGCGCAGGGACAGATCGTCACCGACGAGGGTGACGGTGGCGAGCAGCTCGCCGCCTTCCTGGCCGCCGGCAAGTTCATCTGACCCACGACACGAGAAGGATTAGGAACACACACTCATGGCCGAGATCTTCGTGCTCGTGGACCACGCCAATGGGCAGGTCCGCAAGACCACCAATGAACTGCTGACGATCGCCGCCCGGCTCGGCGAGCCATCCGCGATCTACCTCGGACCGGGCGCCGCCGACGCCCAGGCAACGCTGGCGAAGTACGGCGCCAAGCGCGTCTACGCCCTCGACAGCGCCGATGTCACGGGCTATCTCGTTGCGCCGCAAGCGGAATTCATCGCCGCGTTGGCCAAGAAGCTCAAGCCCGCCGCGATCTTGATCCCGGCGAACCCGGCCGGCAAGGAGATCGGCGCCCGCGTGGCGATCAAGACCGACTCCGGCCTGATCACCGACGCCATCGACGTCCAGCCGGCCGATGGCGGCGCCATCGAGACCACGCAGTCGGTCTTCGCCGGCTCCTACACGGTCAAGGCGAAGGTGACCAAGGGGACCCCGATCATCTGCGTCAAGCCCAACTCCGCTGCGCCGCAGGAGAACGCGGCTGCCGGCCAGGTCGTCCCCGTCAACCTCACGATCCCCGAGTCCGCGAAGGGCGCGCAGATCACCGAGGCCAAGGAGAAGCAGTCGACGGGTCGTCCCGAGTTGACCGAGGCCGCCATCGTCGTCGCCGGTGGTCGCGGCACCGGCGGTGACTTCTCGGCCGTCGAGGCCTTCGCCGACTCGCTCGGCGCTGCGGTCGGTGCATCGCGTGCCGCCGTGGACGCGGGTTGGTACCCGCACACCTCGCAGATCGGCCAGACGGGCAAGCAGGTCAGCCCGCAGCTCTATGTTGCGGCTGGCATCTCCGGCGCCATCCAGCACCGTGCCGGCATGCAGACCTCGAAGACCATCGTCGCGGTCAACAAAGACCCAGAGGCCCCGATCTTCGAACTCGTCGACTTCGGCGTGGTCGGTGACCTGTTCACCGTGCTCCCCGCCGCGACCGAGAAGATCCAGGCCAGCAAGGCCTGACCCGACCGGCGCTCCGCAGCCCCCGCCGTCCGCACCGGACGGCGGGGGCTGCGTCGTGTCGCAAGGCGACGCTCTATCCCATCCTCGGCCGTCTCGAAGCCGCCCAGAGGGTCACCACGCACTGGACGCCTGGCGACGGCGGCCCGGGGCGCAAGTTCTACGAACTCAGTGCGGAAGGCCGCAGTCACTTGCGACCCGTAGCGCCGACTGGCAGCAGTTCATCGACCTCACCACCCGGCCGTTCTCCCATGCCCATCGCCACTGCGCTGGGCCGCCTGGGCAACTGAGGTCGGACGCCGGCCCCGGCGCAACGAAATAGAATCCGTCGGTGACTGTCTACCTCGACCATGCGGCGACCACGCCGATGCTGGCCGCCGCGCGGGCCGCGATGATCGAGCAGTTGGAGCACACCGGCAACGCCTCCGCCATCCACTCGCTGGGGCGGGAGGCGCGCCGGGTCGTCGAGGAATCCCGTGAGCGGATCGCCGCGGCGGTCGGCGCGCTGCCCAGCGAAGTCATCTTCACCTCCGGCGGCACCGAGGCCGACAATCTCGCCGTCAAGGGCACGTATGCCGCCCGCCACGCCGCATTGCCCGCTCGCCGCCGGCTCGTGGTCGGCGGTATCGAGCACCACGCGGTGCTCGACCCGGTCGAGTACCTCCTGGGCCAGGAGGGCGCCGAAGTCACCTTCGTCGAGCCGGCGCCCGACGGGCTGATCACACCCGATGCGCTGGCCGAGGCGCTCGGCCCCGACCCCGGCGATGTCGCCCTCATCAGCATCATGTGGGCCAACAACGAGATCGGGACGATCGCCCCGATCCCAGCGCTGGCCGCGATCGCGCGCGAGCACGGCATCCCGATGCACAGCGACGCCGTCCAGGCCGTGGGCCACATCCGCGTCGACTTCGCTGCCAGCGGCCTCGACCTGCTCACGATCACCGGCCACAAGCTCGGCGGCCCGGTCGGGATCGGTGCCCTGCTCGCCCGTCGCGACGCGCGGCTGGTGCCGTTGCTGCACGGCGGCGGCCAGGAGCGGCAGGTGCGTTCGGGCACCCTGGACGTGCCGGCCATCGCCGCCCTCGCCGTGGCGATCGACGAATCCGTGGCCGGGCTCGCCCAGGAGTCCCAGCGCCAGATCGCGTTGCGGGACAACCTGATCGAGCGTGCCCTGGCGCTCGGACTCGATCTGCATCTCACCGGTGCGTGGACCCCGGGGAACGCCGATGACCGGCTGCCCGGCAATGTGCACCTGCGCGTGCCGGGCGCCGATGGGGACTCGCTGCTCTTTCTGCTCGACGCCGCCGACATCGCCTGCGCGACCGGCTCGGCCTGCTCCGCCGGAGTTCCGCGGGCGAGCCATGTCGTGCTCGCGCTCGGGATCCCCGACGAGGAGGCGCGCGGAGCGCTGCGGCTCAGCCTCGGGCATACGTCCACGCAATCCGACGTGGATGCGGTTATCGCGGCGCTCCCCGCCGCGGTGGAGCGCGCCCGCCGCGCGCGGGGTGCGGCGTGATGCGCGTCGTCGCGGCGATGAGCGGCGGCGTGGATTCAGCGGTCGCTGCGGCCCGAATGATCGATGCCGGCCATGATGTCGTCGGCGTCCATCTCGCGCTGTCGCGCAGCGCCGCGACCCTGCGTGAGTCGGCACGTGGCTGTTGCACCCTGGAGGATGCGGGTGATGCCCGCCGCGTGGCCGACCGGCTCGGCATACCGTTCTATGTCTGGGATCTGGCGGATCGCTTCCAGCACGATGTCGTGGACGACTTCGTCGCCGAGTACGCGGCCGGCCGCACCCCCAACCCCTGCCTGCGGTGCAACGAGAAGATCAAATTCTCGGCGCTCTTGGACAAGGCGCTCGCTCTCGGCTTCGACGCCGTCGCGACCGGTCACTACGCGCGCATCGTCGACGGACCGGGCGGAAGCGCGCTGCATCGTGCGGTCGATGCGGCCAAAGACCAGTCGTATGTCCTTGGGGTGCTGACCTCGGATCAGCTCGCTCGCGCCTTCTTCCCGCTCGGCGACACCACCAAAGCGCAGGTGCGCGAGGAGGCGGCTCGCCGCGGCTTCTTCATCGCCAAGAAGCCCGACTCCTATGACATCTGCTTCATCCCCGACGGTGACACCCGCGGCTTCCTCGGCAAGAAACTGGGCGCTCGGCCCGGGTCCATCGTCGACACGGACGGCCGGGTGGTCGGTGGGCACGAGGGCACTTTCGGGTTCACCATCGGCCAACGCAAGGGCATCGGGCTCGACCGAGGCACCATGGACGGGCAGCCGCGCTATGTCGTCGGGATCGACGCCGAGACCAAGACGGTCACTATCGGGACGGCGGATCTGTTGGGGGTCAACGAGATTCACGCGATACGCACGATCTGGTGCGGTCCGCCGCCAGGACCCCACGACCGGTGCTCGATCCAGGTCCGGGCCCACGGCGAGCCGTATGCCGCTCTCGTCGAGACCGCGGGCGAGGACCTCATCGCGCGGACGGAGGAGGCGATCCGCGGTGTCGCCCCCGGCCAGTCGGTCGTCGTCTACGACGGGGACCGGGTGCTCGGGTCGGCCACGATCACCCGCACGGCGCGGACGCGAAAGACCTCGCCGGCGTCCGCGCGCCTGTGATGGGATGACGCTCATGGCGCCCACCGACTGTGCCCGGTCCCCGCACACACGCGAGGGAGACGGCTTGTGATGCTGGACCTGCGCGCCCAGTGCGAACGCTGCGGGACGGCCCTTCCGCCGGATGCCGAGAACGCCCGGATCTGCTCCTTCGAGTGCACCTTTTGTGCCGTCTGCGCGGCCGAGTCGGAGCACGCCTGTCCCAACTGCGGGGGGCAACTTCAGCCTCGGCCTACTCGGGTCGGCGAGGCCTTGCGCCGCAACCCTCCGGAACATGAACGGGCTTCGCGGACAACCAGATTGACGCGGATGGCGGAGCGGCAGGCCACGGAGCGGGCCGAGCTCTATGACTTCCTCGACAGTCAACTCGTCGGTACGCTCGCCACGGTCGACGGCACGGATCCCTGGACCGTGCCCCTGCTCTATGCCCGCGACGGCGACCGCATCCTCCTGCACGGCTCGACAGGTGCTGGCACGCTTCGCCAGGTCGCCGCCGGCGCCGCGGCTGCCTTCTGCGTCACCGCCATGGACGGACTGGTCGTTGCCGAGTCGACCTTCGAGTCGTCGGCCAACTATCGCTCGGCCGTCATCCGTGGCCGGCTCACCACGATCGCCATGGACGATCGGCGAACCACTCTGGACATCCTCTCCGAACGGTTGTTGCCAGGGAGAAATGCCGAGGTCGGGGGGTCGACCCGCAAGCAGGTCGCGGCGACTGTCGCGCTGGCGCTCGAGATCACCGACGACAACTGGCTGATGAAGACCCGGACCGGTGAGCCGGGCCAGCCTGCGGAACCGGTTGATGTCTGGTGCGGCGTGGTTCCCCTGACCATCACTGCCGGCGCACCCGTGGAAGCGCCGTGGTCGGTCGGGCCGGTCCCGGCCTCGGTGCGCGCGTTCGTCGCCGCCCGGCGGCCGGAGTGAGCCCGGCCACCACGCCCGCCGTCACGCAGGCGACCGGCGTCGGATCGTGGCCCGGAACCGACGTCCGGGAAGCCATCGTCACCGTCCGGGATCTGCTCATCGACGGTGACGGCATCGGCCTGCCCTATCTGCCGGAGACTCCCCACCGCGGTCCTGGCGCCGACATCATCGGACGCGCCGCCGGCCTGCTCGTCGACCTCCCCGTCGACCTGCAACCAGCCGGCTGGCGGCTGGTGGACCGACCGGGTCGCGACGCACAGCGCACGGCCGCCCTGCACCGTGCGGACCTGGACGAACTTGCCGAGGCCTACGACGGTTTTGCCGGCAGTCTGAAGGTGCAGGTCTGCGGGCCGTGGACCCTGCTCGCTTCGCTCGAGTTGACCCGAGGCGAGCGCTCGCTCGTCGATGAGGGTGCGCGCCGCGACGTGCTCGCCTCACTGGCAGAGGGGATTTCGCGCTATGTCGCCGATGTCCGGCGCCTCGTGCCCGGTGCCGACGTGGTGCTGCAACTCGACGAGCCCTCGCTGCCCGCGGTGCTTGCGGGCAACCTCCCAACGGCATCGGGGTATGGCCGCATCCGCGCCATCGACCCGCAGGTCGCCGCGCGCGGCCTGCAGGAGGTGCTCGCGAAGCACGACGGTCTCACCGTCGTGCATTGCTGCGCGCCAGGTGCGCCGATGCCCTTGCTTCGGGCCGCAGGAGCCGGTGCGATTTCGCTGGATCTGAACGACGCCAGCGCGACGCGGTGGGAGTCGGTTGCCGCCACCATCGAGTCCGGGGTTCGGGTCTTCGCCGGCGTGCTGACCGGCGACAGTGCAACGAGCGCCGATGCGGCCCGCGGCGTGATCCTCGGGGCGTTCGAACGCGTGGGACTGGAGGCTGCCGCCCTCGCGTCCGTCACCGTCACGCCGGCCTGCGGTCTGGCGGGCACCACGCTGGCCATCGCTCGCCGGATCACGCGGGACGCCGTCGCCGTCGGTCGGCAACTGACCGAGGAGGGCAATCGATGAGCGAGGCCGCCGCACCGAGGCGACGAGTGCCGTGGCAAGCGAAGTTCCTGGCGTTGGCGTTGATCTGGGGTTCGAGCTTCCTGTTCATGAAGGTCGGGCTGGCCGCGCTCCATCCCGTGCAGATCGCGACCGCACGCATCTGGGCCGGGGCGGCCATCTTGCTGATCCTCTTGCGGATCAGCGGGACTCGCCTCCCGCGCGATCGCCGCATCTGGGCCCACCTGCTCGTGTGCTCGGTCTTTCTCTCGGCCCTGCCCTTCCTCGGTTTCGTCATCGGCGAGACGCGAGTCTCCTCGGCGCTCGCCGGCATCGGCAATGCCACGACGCCGATCGCCACCGTCCTGTTCGCCCTGGCGCTGCTGCCGAGCGAGCGTCTGACCGGCACGAAGCTGGCTGCCGTGCTCGTCGGATTCGTCGGCGTTGCCATCATCGCCGAGCCCTGGAATGCCGAGGGGCGACCCGACCCCGTCGGCTTCCTGATCGTCGTGCTGTCGGGCGCGTGCTACGGGCTGGGCTGGACCTACAACCGGCGCTACCTCGGGAGCGCCGACCTCGGTGGCCTCTCCCAACCGACCGCCCTGCTGATGTGTGGTTCGGTGCTCATGGTGCCGATCCTGCTCGGCTGGTGGCTGATGGATCGCGACGAGGTCGCGGCCCCCTGGTCGCTGACCAGCGGCGGTGACCACGCGGACTACCCGGTCTGGTTGGCGATCGCCTGCATCGCCGTGTTGGGTTTCGTCGGCACCGGTCTGGCCTACATGCTCCAGTACGACGTCGTCCGCGAAGCCGGGACGATCGTCTCGACGACCGTTACCTATCTCATCCCCGTGGTCTCGGTCCTGCTCGGCGTCCTCGTCCTCGGCGAACACCTCGGTGCCGCGCAGATCGCGGGCTTCGTCATCGTCCTGGCAGCAGCCGCAATCATCAACACGCCCAACCGAGACCGGCGCAATCGGGCTGCCCGAATGTGCCCGTTCGTCTCAACTTGACACGAACAGTAGACGAACGAAAAGCGCAGTGCCAGGCTGTCTTTCGCTTCAAATTCTGGACGCAATGAGAGAGAGGGGAAGAGCGTGACGGCGAACGTCATGGTTGTCGTGGAGCGGCAATTCGATTTCCCCCGGCCCCGCGTTTTCCGGGCCTGGGTCGAGCCGCACGAGTTGAAGCAGTGGCGTGGATCTCCCGGTTGGCATGTCGAAGAGGACACCCTCGAGGGCGACCACAAGCTCGGCGGGCGCCACACCCACGTGAAGGTTCGAGACAACGACCCGACCACTCGAGTCGTCACCAATGGCGTCTACTCCGAGTTTTTCGAACCGGATGTCTTCGTCTCCAGGGAACAGATCACCGGCGATCCGGGCATCGACCCGACCAAGCCGTTGGAGTTGCGCGTCGAATTCACCAAGATGGGCCGTGACGGCACCCTGGTCCGCATCATCCAGGGACCCTACGACCCCGACGTCGCCGGCTGGCACGGTGAGGGCTGGGAGAAGGAACTGACCCGACTGGCGAACTTCTTGGCCGGCACCGGCGAGTACGCGACGGGTGGTGACGGACGATGACCACGCAGGGCGAGCTGACGCATACGACCATCGTTCGGCAGAAGCCGCTGATGGACATGAAGCAGATCATGCTCATGAACTTCGGCTTCTTCGGCATCCAATACAGCTTCGGAATGCAGCAAACCGCCGTCAACCCGATCTTCCAGTTCCTCAACGCCAAGCCCGAGGAACTCCCGATCCTCAACCTCGCCGGACCCATCACCGGCCTGTTGATCCAGCCGATGATCGGCGCCTTGTCCGACCGGACGTGGAGCCCGCGGTGGGGACGCCGCAAGCCCTTCTTCCTCATCGGAGCGATCGGCTGCGCGCTCTGCCTCTTCCTCTTCCCCTTCGTCGCGGCCGTCTGGATGGCCGTCCTGCTGCTGTGGTTGCTGGACGCCAGCAACAACACGGCGATGGAGCCCTACCGCGCGTTCATCGCCGACAAGCTGCCCCCCAGCCAGTTGGGCAAGGGCTTCCTCGCCCAGTCCTTCTTCACCGGCTTCGGCATCACACTGGCCAACCTTTCGCTCTTCGTCTTCCAGAAGATCCTCGACGGCACCACGGAAGCGGGAATCCCGTATTGGGTTTTCGGCGCCTTCATGCTGGGGTCCGTATGCTCGGTCGGCTCGGTCCTCGTCTCCGTCCTCACCACCCCGGAGATACCGCCGACGCCCGAGGAACTCGCGGCGCTGAAGGCCAAGAAGGAGGCCGGCGGCGGCTTCGGCGCGGCGATCGCGGAGATCAAGGAAGCCGTGATCGAGATGCCCACGGAGCTTCGCAAGCTCGCCTTGGTCTATCTCTTCCAGTGGTACGGCATGGTCTGCTATTGGCAGTTCGTGACCGCATCGATGGCCAAATCGGTCTGGGGCACAACTGATTCGAAGTCGAAAGGGTTCGAGGAGGCAGTGGGCTGGACCGGCCTGGTCAACGGCTGGTACAACATCGTCACCTTCACCGTCGCCTTCTCATTGGTCGCGCTGGCCAAACGCCGAGGCGCGAAAGTCGTCCACATGTCGTGCCTGCTGCTGGCAGCCGTCGGGCTGGTCATCTTCCCGCACCTGACCAACAAATACGCGCTCTTCGTCCCGATCATCGGTCTCGGCATCGCCTGGGCCTCGATCATGGGCGTGCCCTACATCATGGCCGTGCGCATGATCCCCTCGACCCGCTACGGCGTCTACATGGGCATCATCAACATGATGATCGTCATCCCGATGCTCATCCAGTCGCTGACCTTCGGCAAGATCTATGCTTCGCTGCTCGGCGACAACCCCAACAACGCGATCATGGCGGCCGGCGTCCTGCTGGCGTGCGCCGCGGTGGCGATGGCCTGGATCAAGGAACCCCCGATCGTCCGCGATGTCGACGACGTCGCCTACCTGCCCAGCGGGCACTGAGCGGAGGAGAACAGATGAGCAAGATCGACTACGGCACGATCGTCGCCGGCACCGACGGCTCGGCGCTCGCGATCCCGACGATTGCGCGGGCCGCCTGGCTGGCCCGGCACGACGATGCCGACCTGGTCATCGTGTGTGCCTATTCGGAGTTGTCCCGGCGTGTCGACGCCAAGAATGTCGCCACGCTCGGCGGTGACCCGCGCAGCGGTCAGGTCCTTGGCCGTGCGGCCGCCAATGAAGCCCTGGCGGCAGCGGTGGCCCTCGCCCGCGACGAGGGGGCCGTCGTGGTCGCCGCCCTGCTGATGGAGGGCGAGCCTGACAAGGCCCTGCTCGCCACGGCTGAAGACCGCAGCGCCGACCTGATCGTCCTGGGCGCCGTCGCCGACCGGACCATCACCGACCGGTTGCTGGGCACCGTCGCCGAAGAGGTCACCAAGCGGGCGCGCTGCGATGTCCTCATCGTTCGACCGATCGGCGATCCCGCGGCCGATCAGGTCGTCCCCGAGGACGGCCCCGAAATCGTCGTGGCCGAGAGCGCCGAAGAGTAGGCGCGTCAACGGCATACGGCAAGCGAAGCGGCCCGGCACCTGCAGCAGGTGTCGGGCCGCGTCACGTCTGCCGTCACGCGCTGGGCGCGTGCACCTCGCGACGCAGGATCTTGCCGGTCGGGCCCTTGGGGAGTTCGTCGACCAGCCAGACGGCGCGGGGGTATTTGTAGGCGGCGATCCGTTCCTTGGTCCACGCCTGGATGTCTTCCGGAGTCGCGCTCGAGCCGGGCCGCAGGACGACGGCGGCGCCGACATTCTCGCCGAGCAGCTCGTCAGGGACGGCGACGACCGCGACTTCGAGCACATCGGGGTGGGTGTAGAGCAACTCCTCGACCTCACGCGGATAGACGTTCATGCCGCCGCGCAGGATCATGTCCTTCTTGCGGTCGACGATGGTGAAGTAGCCGTCCTCATCCACGGTCGCGAGGTCGCCGGTGCGGAACCAGCCATCAGGGATGGAGGTCGCGGTGGCCTCCGGGTTGCGCCAGTAGCCCTTCATCAGGTTGTCGCCGCGGATGGCGATCTCGCCGACCTCACCCTGAGCGACCTCGGTGCCGGAGTCGTCAAGCAGCGTCATCTCGCAGCCTTCGATCGGGATCCCGATGGTGCCCGGCTTGCGCGGCCGGTCGGGCATATTGAAGGAGGCGACCGGCGAGGTCTCGGACAGCCCGTAGCCCTCGAGGATGACGCAGCCGAACTTCTCTTCGAAGGCCCGTTGCACCTCGGCCGGCATCGCCGAGCCTCCGGAGGCGCACGTGCGCAGGCGCGAGGCGTCGAGCCCGGCACTGTCCGGGTGGTGGAGGATCGCGGCATACATGGTGGGGACGCCGAGCATGGTGGTGACCTTCTCGGCCGCGATCGTCGCGATCGCGGCCGCTGGGTCGAAGCGCGGGATGAGCGCCAGCGTCGCCCCGGCCTGGACCGCCGCGAGCAACCCCACGGTCAGGCCGAAGACGTGGAAGAGGGGCAGGCAGCCCATGAGCACGTCGTCGGCGGTGACCTGGATGATGTCGTCGGCGCAGCGCTTGGCATTCAGGCGCAGGTTGGCGTGGGTGAGTTCGGCACCCTTCGGTCGCCCGGTCGTTCCCGAGGTGTAGAGGATCACCGCGGTGTCGTCGTCGGCGCGCTCGACGGGCGTGGTGACCGGCTCGCCGCCGTCGAGTTGGCCGGCCACCGGGCCCATCGGGTCGCAGGTGATGATGCGCGTGCCGGAGTTTTTGGCACCCTTGGTCGCCTCATCGACGAAGTCCGGCCAGACGAAGGCGATCTTGGCGCCCGAGTCGGTGAAGAAGAAGTCGATCTCGCCCGACTTGAGCAGCGGGTTCATCGGCACGACCGTGCCGCCGGCGAGCAGAGTGCCGAAGAAGGCGACCGGGTAGGCGGGGACATTCGGCAGGATCAGGGCGACGCGGTCGCCGGGTTCGATGCCCGCCGCTGTGAGCTCGCCGGCGAGCTTGGCTGCGGCGCCGAAGAGTGCGGCATACGGCAGGTGGTTGCCACCGATCGCGATCGCCGTGCTCCCGGGGGCATTGGCTGCGGTAGTGGTGAGGCTGGACGCGAGATTGGTCATCGGGGAATCGCTCCTGAGGCTGCGCACGGGGGTTTACGTCAGCCAACCACGGAGCGTTGCTCAGGCAGGTGCCCCCACGCTGTCATTCCGGCCACATCGCGTCGCGTGCAGCGCGCTCACGGACCAAGGGCGGGTAGCACGTCGGTATGTCGGAAGTCCTCGCCGTTGAAGAGCAGCGGGTGATTGGTCGCGCGAGCCAATGCGTAGGCGAAGCAGTCGCCGAGGTTGAGTCTCGCGGGTGACCCCGATCCGCGACCGAATCGATCATGCGCGGCACGCCGAACTCGTCGTAGAGGACGTCCTCGGACAAAAATGGTTCCGGGCGATCCGCGCTTCGCCGACCGATCGCGAGCAAGGCTGCTGCCCGGGAGGCACCGCCGTCGAACCGCGCGACTCGACGCGTTGAACGCCGGGTCGGGCAGGATGGGGCAGTGACCGACGCAAGCCCCGATGCCGTGATCGAAGTCGTCCCGGACGACATGCGCCACCAGTGGGTCGCGCTCGCGGAGGAGTTGAGTGCGCACCAATTCGCTTATCACGTCAAGGATTCGCCAACGATCAGCGACGGCGAGTATGACGCCCTCATGCGCCGGCTCGTGGCGATCGAGGAAGCGCATCCCTCGCTGCGCTCCCCCCAGAGCCCCAGCCAGCAGGTCGGCGGCGCGACCTTTTCGACCGACTTCCAGGCGGTCGATCACCTGGAGCGGATGCTCAGCCTCGACAACGCCTTCAGCCCCGAGGAACTGCTGGCCTGGTCGGCCCGCGTGGCGCGGGAGGCCGGCGGCTCGCCCTATCACTTCCTGTGCGAGCTCAAGATCGACGGCCTGGCCGTCAACCTGCTGTATGAACGTGGCCGCCTCGTGCGCGCGCTCACTCGCGGCGACGGGCGAACCGGCGAGGACGTCACCCTCAATGTCCGCACCATTGCCGGGGTGCCGCTGCAACTCGCCGGGGCCGACATGCCGGAGCGTGTCGAGATCCGCGGTGAGGTCTTCTTTCCGATCGAGGCCTTCGCCGATCTGAACGCCGGCCTGGTGGCGGCCGGCAAGGCGCCCTTCGCCAATCCGCGTAATGCGGCAGCGGGTTCGTTGCGGCAGAAGGATCCTCGGGTGACGGCGACTCGTCCGCTGCACCTCCTGGTGCACGGGATCGGTGCCCGGGTGGGCTTCGAGATCGAGCGGCAGAGCACGGCATACGGGCTGATGCAGGGGTGGGGGCTGCCTGTCAGTACGCATTTCCGGGTGCTCGACACGATCGAGGACGTGCAGGTGTTCATCGACGATTTCGGGGTGCGCCGACACAGCGTCGAGCATGAGATCGACGGCGTGGTCGTCAAGGTCGACGAGATCGCCGTGCAGCGCCAACTCGGAGCAACCTCGCGCGCGCCGCGGTGGGCGATCGCCTACAAATACCCGCCGGAGGAGGTCAACACCAAACTGCTCGACATCCTGGTCAATGTCGGCCGGACTGGGCGGGTGACGCCCTATGGCGTCATGGAACCGGTGACGGTGGCGGGCTCGACCGTCACCAACGCCACGCTGCACAACGCCTATGAAGTCGAGCGCAAGGGCGTGCTCATCGGCGACACGGTCGTCCTTCGCAAGGCCGGCGACGTCATCCCCGAGATCCTCGGCCCGGTGATTGAGTTGCGCGACGGCAGTGAACGGGCGTTCGTGATGCCGACGACCTGCCCGGCGTGCGGGACGCCGCTCGCGCCCGAGAAGGAGGGCGATAAAGACATTCGCTGCCCGAACGCCCGCACATGTCCTTCGCAGTTGCGGGAGCGGCTCTTCGGGCTCGCCGGACGCGGGGCCTTCGACATCGAAGCGCTCGGTTGGGAGGGGGCCGTTGCGCTCTTGGAGTCCGGCGTGCTCACCGACGAGGGTGGGCTCTTTGCTTTGGGGGAGAAGGAGATCGCGCGCGTGCCGCTGTATACGCGCGCGGCCAAGAAGAGCGATGCTCGCGAGGCGATGGTCGATGGGCGGGTGCTCTCGGCCAATGGTGAGCGACTGGTCGCCAACCTCGCGACCGCGAAAGACCGGCCGCTGTGGCGGGTGCTCGTCGGTCTGTCGATCCGCCATGTGGGTCCGACTGCGGCGCGCGCGCTGGCTCAGCACTTCGGGTCGATGGAGGCGATCCGCGCGGCGAGCGTCGAGCAACTCTCGGCAGTCGAGGGCGTCGGTGGGGTGATCGCGGATTCGGTGCGGGACTGGTTCGACCGGCCCGGATCCGAGTGGCACGGGGCGATCGTCGATGCCTGGGCCGCAGCTGGCGTGCGGATGGCCGATGAGCGGGATGAATCGGTGGCCCAGACGTTGGCCGGGATGACCGTCGTCGTCACCGGATCGCTGGATGGGTTCACGCGGGACGGGGCGAAGGAAGCGATCCTCGCCCGCGGTGGCAAGGCCGCCGGCTCCGTGTCGAAGAACACCGACTTTGTGGTCGTGGGCCCGGGCGCGGGCTCGAAGGAGGCGAAGGCCCGCGAGCTGGGCCTGGTGATTCTCGATGAGGCCGGCTTCGTGCGGCTTCTCGAGTCGGGCTCCCCGGGCTGAGGGCCCCTATCACTGCGGGTTGCCGGACGCCGGGGGTCGGAGCTTGGAAAGGAGGACGTCGGGGGCGGCCACAGACCGAGGTGACCAAACGGCATACGGGAACGTCGAGAGGCCGGTTCAGCCCCGTCGAGAGGCCGGTTCAGCCCCGTCGAGAGCCCTCAGGGGTGCCACTGCGCCCGGGAAGGTGTGCGCATCAAGACCTGTTCGCGGCTCGGGCCCAGCAAGATGAGCGACTATGCGTCCTATCTTCCGCTGCTTCCGGCGCACGGCCATGGTCTAAGCCCCGTGGTTGTTCGGGCGCTCCCGTGGCGGCTGGCGCTTCGAGCCCGAGAGCCTCGGGCACTCGGACGACCTGGAATTGCACCTTCGATGTCCGTCCTGCCTGGCTGCGGTGGATCGGGCATCGATCAGCCGTGGGCTGCTGGGGTACGACAACGAGCGCCTCATCGCCTGCGGGTACATGCTTGTGGCTACGTCGACGAGGAGGTCCTGGCCTGGCCACCGCCCAAGCCTCGCTCGCGCCCCACAGCAATCACTGAGCGTTCGGTGACCTCGACCGGCCTCTCGACGGGTCTGAACCGGCCTCTCGACGGGGCTGAACCGGCCACTCGACGGGGCTCGAGTTAGACGCCCGCTGGCTCGCGGTCACCGGACCGAGCCTTAGGGGTGTGCGCAGGGGCGAAAACGCCGGTGCGCTGGATGAGGAAGCTCGCGACGAAGAGGGCGGCCTCCGTGCCCAGCTTGGCCAGCAGCAGCGAGCCCAGAAGTCTCGAGAGCGCATGCAGCAGAACCACATTCGCGGCGAGGATGACGGCAGCAAGCGCGGCATACCGGCGGACCGACCGCCACAGGGGGGCCTGCGTGCCGCCACTGCGGAAGACCCACCGGCGATTCATCGTGAAGTTCGCGGTGCCGCTGAGCAACCGCGCCCCGACGGCGCTGGCCGTCACATTGCCCGTCAGTGCAACGACGGCGAAAAGGAGCGTCGCGTCGAGGGCGAACCCCACCAGCGAGGATGCGACGAAGGCGAAGAGCTGCCGGTAGATCATGACCGAGTCGCGCACCGGCCTAAAGTGCGAGGACGCGTTCTCGTCCAGGTAGATCGTCGCGATCTCCACTTCGCGGATCGTCAGTCCGTCGGCGACCGCGCGCAACAGCACGCGCAGTTCGTATTCGAAGCGGTCGCCGGGGATCGAGCACAGCCACGCCAGGCTCCGGGCTGGGACCGCACGCAGGCCGGTCTGGGTGTCGATCAGCCGGCGACGCGTCGCAGCGGCGAAAAGCCGGCCGGTGACGGCATTTCCGAACCGACTACGCAACGGCACCTCGCCGGTGAATAGCCGTGCACCGAGCACCAGGTCCGCCTCGCCGTCGGCCAGCTCGTCAGCGACGCGCAGGATGTCGACCGGGGAGTGCTGGCCGTCGCTGTCGGCGCAGACGACCGACTCACCGGGGAAATTCGCTGCCGCATAAGCGAATCCGGTTTTCAGCGCCGCACCCTTGCCGCGGTTCTCCGGATGGGTGACGATCACCGCCCCCCGCCGCGCGCACTCCGCGAAGACCGGCCCGTATGCCGGCCCGCTCCCGTCGTCGACGACGACGACCGGTGCGGTGGCGCCGAGGTCCGCCACCAACTGGGGCAGTCGGCCATCGGGTTCGTAGGACGGGATCAGCACGATCATGGCTCGCTCACCCCGCCACGTAGAGGATGTCGCTGGTGCCCCGCTCCTGGCCCTTGCCGAGGGGGTTGTTGACAAGGTTGCCGTTGAAGATCATGGCGGTCGAGCCGCCGCCGTCGAGGTTGTAGGCCACCTGGGCCCCGAGTCCGACGAAGATCTCGGCGAACTCGGTCATCGTCACGCCGCGGCTGTAGCCGGCGCTGCGGCCGTCCACGGCGACGAAGAGCAGGTGGTTCTCGCCGATCCACCCGATGCCCGTGCGCGGCTGCTGCCCCTGGATCGAGTGATTGCCGAAGTTGGTGTCGACTTCGACATCCTCGATGCCCAAGACCACTTTCCCGCCGGCGACGATGCCCGGGCCGAAGGACAGCGTCTGCCAGACACCTTGCGCAAGAAGGGTTTTGGCGTTGGTTGCGGTTTCGTCGTAGAGCTTCATCGAGCCGTCCTTGTAGAACGCGAGCCCCTGCCGGGCGCCCGCGTCGCGATAGATCACGCCATTGCGGATCTCGATCCCGGTGTCGCGGAAGCCGTAGTAGTCACCATTGATGGCGAGCACCGCGCCGGCCTGCTCGGCGATCACGGACGGGTAAGCGATGATATTGGTCCCGAACTCGTCATTGGCGAAGGCCGACTTGACGATCGTCGCGTCGCTCACCGTGATGTCCGCGACGAAGTAGGTCACCTGGTCGGTGCCGCTGCCGGTCACGACCTTGCTGATGCCGATGGTGGCCGTGTCGCTCGAATAGCTCGTCGCCGTGGTGGTTCCGGACGCCGCCGCCTGGACCGCCTCGATGGCGGTGGACTGCTGCGTCGAGGCGTTGGTGACCTCCACGTGGTCAACGAGGTAGCGATTCGCGGCCCACCCGGCGGTTCCGCCGGCGGCCAGCAGGGTCGCCAGCCCGCCGCCGAGCAAGGCTCGGCGGCCGACCGGCCGCTGTCCGCGGCCCTCGGGCGCGGGGGCATCCGACTGGACAAGGGTGCCCTTGGGTGAAGTCGTGGTCGTCATCGTAGGTCTCCGGATCTCGTTGTCTCGTATGCTGTTTCGCCGGCTCAGTGGCCAGGCCCGCCCATGCCGCCACTGGTCGCCTGGCCGGCGGTGACGGTGGCGACCTTCGATGCCCCGTCGATCGAACCGCCGGCGGAGTAGGTGCCCACGGTGGCGTCGGCCAGCTGCCCACCGACATACACGTCGTACGAGCTGCCCGACGTGATGCCGTCGGCCGCGAGGACGAGGTTCGCGACCTCCTTGACGGTGGTGTAGCTGGCGATGACCTTGTCGCCGGAAACGATGGAAATCGTCTGTCCCGCAGCGATGGTCGAGGAGAAGCCGACCTGCAGCCAGCCGCTGGTCGAGTCGGTGCCGGGTGCCTCCGCCATGCCGCTCGATCCCGCAGCGAACACGGTGCCGCCGGTGACGGTGATGCCGCCGTTCGAGTCAAGCGAGCCGTTGCCGTTCATCGTGGGGCCAGAGACGATCGTCGTGCCGCCCGAGATGGCGATCGTGCCATTGCTATCCAGCCCGTCGCCGTCGGCGTTGACAACGGTGGTCCCGCCGCTGATGACCAACTGCGAGCCGTCGTTCTGCATACCGCCACCGCCCATGCCGCCGTCGGTGCTCGACCCGGAGGTGGCGTTGAGCCCGTCGTCACTGGCGACGACCGAGACCGCGCCGTTCTCGATGACGATATTGGCGCCCTCGAGCCCTTCGTTCGACTTCTGAACCGTCAGCGTGCCGCCGGTGACGCCGAGGTCGCCCTCCGCGTGGACGCCGTCGTCGCCGGCCTCGACGGTGACCGTGCCGCCGGCGATCAGGACGTAACCCACGGTGTCGTCGGTCTCGTTGTCGGACTTCAGGGCGTCGTCATTCGCGCCGACCGTCACGGTCCCGCCCTCGACGATCAGGTAGTCCTTGCCGCGGATTCCGTCGTCCATGGCGGTGACATTAACCGTGCCGTCGAGGATGACCAGGCCGTCCTTGCTCGCGATGCCGTCATTGGTGTTGCCGGTCACATTCACGGTGCCGGTGCCACCGATGGTCAGGTCGGCCATCGAGAAGAGGGCAGCGTTCGGGGCGTCTTCGGCAGAGGTGTCATAGCCCGTGCCGTCCGCGAGCGTGTTGGTCGTGCCGTCCGCGAGGACGACGACGGCTTCGTCGGCCGCCTCGATGTCGATCGCGGCACCGGCCGAGTTGGTGATGCTCGCGTTGTCCAGGACGAGGCGAACCTTGCCCTCCGCGTCGGCGTTCACCGCGACCGAGCCGTCGCTGAGCGTGCCCGTCAAGACATAGGTTCCGGGCGCCGAGATGGTGATGGTGTCTGCGTCGATGGTCACTCCCGTGGACGAACTGGACGTGCTCGCGCCGTCGGCCAGAGTGATGGTGATGGCCGATGCCGTGTCGTAGTCGGCGTCCTCGGCCTCGGCGTGGCTCTCCACGTTGTCGGTCAGGAGCGCCGACGTGGCCGTGGACGAGGAGGAGTCGGCGGCGTTCGACGCGGTCGCGGCCGATGCGGCGACGGTGGTGGTCGTGCCTGCCGCTGCCTTAGAGGTCGAGGTGGAGCCGCAGGCGGCGAGGCCTAGGCCTGCGACGAGGGCGGCAATGCCGGCGGTGATGCGCTTGGTCTGCATGGGAAGCTCCTTGGTTTCGGGCATGGCGAGCCCGTCGAGTGGGGTGAGTGAGCGAAGCGTGAAGGGGGTGAAATCAGGCGGCGCGCGAGGTGCCGTTCATGCGGCCTCGGGTTATGGCCGCTCACCCCGCTCGATGGTCAGGTGACGGTAAATCACGTTGTGCCACTTCAGGTCGGGCACGTCGTCCCGGAGCAGGGCGAGGCCGGTTCCGTATTTGCTGATACGCACCGGCCGGTGGCCAAGACGCCACAGCACACGGTCGAAGGGCGAGGGGGTGCTCGCGCCCTTGGTCTCGACGACGGCCATGCCGGCCAGGTTCGCTGTTTCCGCCCCGGCAGGCTCCGGGAGCCGCCAGCTCAGATCGGCGTCGATCGTGGCGCGGACCGGCACTTCGCCGCCCGGGGTGACCAGGGTGGCCCGCCGGTAGGTGGTGACCAGGGCGGGTCTCAGGTCGGCGGGGGCGACGCGGTCGATGGCGGCTGCGCGGAGGCGGTGCGCGACATACGTCGAGGCGACGGTGTCCAGCCGGCGCCCGGTGACGTCCGGATGGAGCACGCGCTCCTTGACCGTCGTGCCGCGCGGTCCGCGCGTCTTGACCTCCAGGAAGGTGCTCCCGGTGTCGAGATAGGTCCGGCTGCGGACCTTGAACCGGCGCCGCCGTCCTTGGCCACTGGTCAGGAAGCTGTCGAGCTGGTCGGTGTCCCAGTAGCAGGACCGGTAAGCGAAGTTGCGGCGTCCATCGATCTCCAGGATCCGGGTTCCGGCCGCGACGCGCTCGAGCCAGAGGGGGAGGACGGAGGTGGGCACGACATACTTCCGATCCACGCGAGTGAGCAGCTCGGCCTGGGCCGAGAGGTCGGCCAGCGAGATCGGCGCGAGGTCGGTCAGTGAGACGGGCATGGTCGGGCGAGCCAGGGCGAGGGTCGTCATCGGGTCGCCTCGACCGCCGCCGGCGCGGGGAGCGTCGTCGCGGGCGTATGCCGCACGGTCACCAGCGTGGTGTCGTTGACCAGGTCGGTCTTGACGACCGTCACCGCCTGGACTTCGCCGCCGAGCACCCGTTCGACGTGGGCACGCAGGGTTGTCGGGTTGGTGTGTGCGCGATCGAGGAGGAGTGACTGGGTGGTGCTCCGGGCCGAGAGCCGCGGGTGGTCGCCGACAGCGAGCCCGGCGAGGATGAGCGCCATCAAACCCGCTGTCGCGTAGTGGAACTGGCCGTGGCCGGCGATCAGGCCGAGGGCCAGGGCACCGAAGTAGTAGGCGATCTCGGTCTGCGTCAGTTCCTCGCTGCGCAGCCGGATGATCGACAGGACGCCGAAGAGACCCAGGCCCAGGCCGACGCCCGCGGCGGTGGTCGAGGCGAGGACACTCGCCACGGCATACACGCCGAGGTTGACCCCGAGGTAGGCGACGAGCAGGTCGCGCCGGCCGTGGCGGGTCAGGAAGAGGCTGACGAGGATGACGATGGCGACGACATCGGCGGCGAGCAGGATGGGGGACATCGGGGAACTCCTTGGGTGGCGGTCTGTTGTGGCTCCATTCAGCCGGGGCCGTGTATCCGTGCCCTCTGACGCTCCTATGCGCTTGCTGTGAAGGTGTCGGTGCGGTCCGGTGGGCGGCTGAGGGGGGCTGCCGCGGACGCGCCATAGACTTCTCGGCATGTCCGAACTCACCCGCGATGCCGTCGCGCACCTCGCCGGACTGGCCCGGATCGACCTCTCCGACGCCGAGCTCGACCGGATGGTCGGCGAACTCGGCGTGATCCTGGAGTCCGTCGCCGCCGTTCAGCAGGCCGGAACCGAGGGCGTCGAGCCGATGAGCCACCCATTGCCCCTGATCAACGTCCACCGGCCCGATGTCGCCCGACCCTCGTTGACCCCGCAGGAAGCACTGTCCGGTGCCCCTGCGGTCGACGAACAGCGATTCTCCGTGCCCCGCATCCTCGACGAAGACTGAGATCCCCACTGTGACAACAGAACTGATCACATCGACGGCCGCCGAACTGGCCGGCCTGCTGGCCGCAGGCAGCGTGTCCGCCCGCGAGGTCACCGCCGCGCACCTCGATCGCGCCACTGCGGTGGACGAGGCCGTGCGCGCCTATCTGCACGTCGACGCCGAGGGCGCGCTCGCCGCCGCCGACGAGGTCGACCGCCGCCGCGCAGCGGGGGAGCCGTTGCACGCGCTCGCCGGTGTGCCGGTCGCCGTGAAGGATGTCGTTGTCACGCGCGGCCTGCCCACGACTGCCGGCTCCCGGATTCTGCAGGGCTGGGTCCCGCCGTATGACGCGACCATCGTCACCCGGCTGCGCGCTGCCGGTATGCCGATCCTCGGCAAGACCAATATGGACGAGTTCGCGATGGGCTCCTCGACCGAGCACTCGGCCTACGGACCGACGCACAACCCCTGGGATCTCGATCGCATTCCCGGGGGCTCCGGCGGCGGCTCGGCCGCCGCGGTCGCCTCCTTCCAGGCGCCGCTGGCTATCGGCACCGACACCGGCGGCTCCATCCGTCAGCCCGCGTCCGTCACGGGCACCGTGGGCACCAAACCGACCTATGGCGGCGTCAGCCGCTACGGCCTGATCGCCATGGCCTCCTCGCTCGACCAGGCCGGCCCGTGCACCCGCACGGTGCTCGACGCGGCGCTGCTGCACGAGGTCATCGCCGGCCACGACCCGATGGACTCCACCTCCATCGACGCCCCCGTCCCGCCCGTCGTTGAGGCGGCTCGCCGCGCCGACGTGAGCGGAATGCGGATCGGTATCGTGCGCGAATTGACCGGCGAGGGCTACCAGCCGGGCGTCCAGCGCCGCTTCGACGAGGCGGTCCAGCACCTCATCGACGCCGGCGCCGAAGTGGTCGAGGTGTCCTGCCCGAGCTTCACCCACGCGCTCGCCGCCTACTACCTCGTCATGCCGTCGGAGGTCTCGAGCAATCTGGCCAAGTTCGACGCCATGCGCTATGGCCTGCGCGTCCTGCCAGAGGGGATCGACGACCCCTCCGCCGAGCAGGTGATGGCCGCGACCCGCGACGCCGGCTTCGGCGACGAGGTGAAGCGACGGATCATCCTGGGGACCTACGCCCTCTCCAGCGGCTACTACGACGCCTACTACGGATCGGCCCAGAAGGTGCGCCGGCTGATCGCGGATGACTTCGCCGCCGCCTTCGAACGGGCCGATGTGCTGGTCTCGCCGACCTCGCCGACGACGGCCTTCCCCCTCGGTGCCAAGCTCGCCGATCCGCTGTCGATGTACATGCAGGACATCGCGACAATCCCGGCGAATCTCGCGGGTGTTCCCGGCCTCTCGCTGCCCAGCGGCCTGGCCGACGAGGACGGCCTCCCGGCGGGCTTCCAGATCCTCGCGCCAGCCACGCGCGACGAACGCCTGTATGCCGTTGGCGCCGCCCTCGAAGCCCGGCTCACGGCCGCGTGGGGCGGCCAACTGCTCGCCAAAGCGCCTGCGCTGCAGGCCATATCGACGAAGGAGGCCTGAGTCATGGCGCAGGCGACCACGGCCGAACCGGTGCTGACCTGGGCGGCGACCAATGCGGCATACGACCCGGTGATGGGGCTGGAGGTGCACGTCGAACTCGGCACCACGACCAAGATGTTCTGCGGATGCACGACGACCTTTGGCGCGGAGCCGAACACCCAGGTTTGCCCGGTCTGTCTCGGGCTGCCCGGTGCGTTGCCGGTGGTCAACGAGATCGGCGTGGAGTCGGCGATCCGGATCGGTCTGGCGCTCAATTGCGAGATCGCGACGTGGTGCCGCTTCGCACGGAAGAACTACTTCTATCCGGACATGCCGAAGAACTTCCAGACCAGTCAGTATGACGAGCCGATCTGCTTCGGGGGACACCTCGACGTCGAACTCGACGACGGCACCGTCTATCGCGTCGAGATCGAGCGCGCGCACATGGAGGAGGACACCGGCAAGTCGACACACGTAGGCGGCGCGACGGGTCGCATCCACGGGGCGACGCACTCGCTCGTCGACTACAACCGCGCCGGCATCCCGCTCATCGAGATCGTCACGAAGCCGATGGTCGGAGCCGGGGAGCGGGCGCCGGAGATCGCCAGGGCGTATGTCGCAACGCTGCGCGACCTGCTCAAGGCGCTCGGTGTGTCGGACGTCCGCATGGAGCAGGGCTCGATGCGCTGTGACGTGAATTTGTCCTTGTCCCCCAAGGGATCCGACGCTTTCGGCACCCGCTCGGAGACCAAGAATGTCAACTCGCTGCGCTCGGTCGAGCGTGCGGTGCGCTATGAGATGACGCGCCACGCGGCGATCCTTTCCAGCGGCGGCCGCGTGGTGCAGGAGACGCGGCACTGGCATGAGGACACCGGCATCACGACCTCCGGCCGCGAGAAGTCGGACGCCGAGGACTACCGCTATTTCCCCGAGCCCGACCTGGTGCCGATCGCCCCGAGCCGGGAATGGGTCGAGGAGCTTCGCGCGGCCCTGCCCGAGCCGCCGGGGCAGCGCCGCAAGCGGCTGCAGGGGGAGTGGGGCTACTCGGACCTAGAGATGCGCGATGTCGTCAATGCCGGCCTGGTGGATCTGATCGGTGAGACCGTCGCCGCGGGGGCCAGCGCGTCCGGAGCCCGCAAGTGGTGGTCCGGCGAGATCGCGCGCCGCGCCAACGCCGAAGGCAGCGATGTCGTGACCTATGCCGAGTCCCTGGGTGTCGGGCCGGCCCACGTCGCCGAGTTGGAGAGCCTGGTCTCCGGCGGCCGCCTCAACGACGCGATGGCCCGTCAGGTCTGGGATGGCGTGCTCGCCGGCGAGGGCAGGCCGGCGGCGGTCGCCGATGCGCGCGGCCTGGAGTTGGTGCAGGACTCCGGCGCGCTGGAAGCCGCCGTCGACGCGGTGATCGCGGCCAATCCCGATGTGGCCCAAAAGGTTCGCGACGGCAAGGTTCAGGCCGCCGGCGCGCTCATCGGCCAGGTGATGAAGGAGCTCAAAGGCCAAGGTGACGCGGCTGCCGCGCGTGCGCTCATCCTGGCCAAGCTCACCTGAGTCCGGCTCTTTGTTGGGGAGCTCAGCCTGACCGAGTCCCAACCGTGCCGAGGTCAGTCAGGACGGACAGTCCCTGTCCGCCACTGACGAGCAGCATCCGCCCGGTGCCCGGGATCGGGACCAGACCGCGCGTTGTCGCCGCATAGTCGGCGTATGCCGACGGAGTCACGTCCGCCAGGTCGGTCGCCTCAGCGTCGTTCGTGCGGTAGAGCCGCACGAACGACTGGGGCGCGTCCAGCGCATCGGCCGCGACGGTCGACACGACGACCCGTCCGGCATCGTCGACGGCGAGTGCCGGTGCAACCTGAGCGGGGTCGAAGCCCGGCGCGCCGGCAACGGTCAGCGCGATGCCGAGGCAGGTCTGACACGTCGACGCCTGGTCGATCCGGGTCACGCCCGTCGCGTCGGCGACATACACGCGGTCCCGGGCCGGGTCGAGAGCGACCTCGCCGAAGAATTTCGCCACCGCCGTCCCCTCCGGCGGCGCCCAGACCCGGCTGAAGGTCCGCCCCCCGTCGACGGACCGATGCAGTCCCTCGCCCTGGGTGAACGCGAAGAGGGCACCTGGGCCGGCGCTCAGATCGATCGGGCTGGTGCCGGGCGCGCCGACCACCTCGCTCGCAACCAGGCTCCACGTCGCCGTATCCGCTTCGCAGCCGACCGGAGCGTCCAGGCGCAAGAGCCCGACCCCGGGGACGGCCGCCACGACGGCGTCATCGGTCGCCGCGAGATCCGAGATGACGCCAGCTGCCGGGCGGCCCAGGCTGCGCCAGCAGTTTGCCGACGCGGATTCGGACCAGGCGTCGGGATTGGTCCAGACCTCGCCCGTGCCATAGCCGACGACGATCCGTCCGTCCGGAGCGACAGCGACGGCAGTGGGACCCTGCGCCTGCCCGCTGAAGGTCGCGGGGCGGTGGTTGTGGGGCGCCTGCTCGGCGAGCCCGTCCGACGAGACCAGCACCTGCCGGTCGAGGTCGAGGGCGACGATCCGCTCGGCATCCCGCACTGCAGCCGCCACCGGGAAGGTCGAGGTCAACCCGGCGCTCACCGGTTGCCACGTCGCCGTGCCGCCCGGATCCGTGCTGCCCCGCCAGACCCCGGCGCGTCCGGCCATCAGCATGGTCAGTGCATCGGGCGTGCTGCCCGGGGCAATCGCGAGGCTGCCAGGCACCCACTGAGAGTAGCCCGGCTCGGCCGCCCGCAGCTTGACCCACGCGGGTGCCGACGGGTCGGCGTCGGACCGCGCGACGACCCACCACGGGCGCCCGTCCGGCAGCACCGTCGACAGTTGGGCGTCGCTCGTCAGCAACGGCGTCACGAGCGCCGCGCCGGTGCGCGGCACGGTTACGCGGGCGATGGCCTGGCAGGGGGCAATCGCTGCGGTGCCGCACCCCTTCGAAATGCCGGCGATCACGATCGTCGTCCCGTCGCCGGGCCCAGGGATCGCATCGAGCGCGGGCCAGGCCGTGATCTTGGCGCCACTGACGCTGAGTGCGGGCGCGCTGCCGCACGTGCTCGGTGTGCGCGCGGCCTTGGCGATCAGCTTCCAGCCCAACTGATTCCGGCTGTCGCGTCCATAGCGGAACAACCCCCGGCTGCCCCAGCTGACGTAGAGCGCGGGCAGGCCACGTTCGCTCACCGCCACGAGTTCGTCGGGCCGGGCCGTGGCCTGCCCACTCAGACAGCCGGGCCGCAGGCGAGTCACGCGATTCGGCGTCGCCGGCGCGAACTCCAGCAGCCAGTTATCCGTGCCGGTCGACGTCGTCGTATCGGTGCCCGACCCGTCCGGATCACGCACCAGCGCATAGACGCGCTCAGCCAGACCCGTCCCCACCGACGCCATCGATGTGGCCTGACCATTGCCTGCTCCGACCGACGCGAAGCGCAGCACCTGGGTCGTGGTCGCGCTGTCGGGACGGTGGCGCAGAATGCCGGTGTAGGTCCCGACATAGACCGACGTCGAATCAGGCGAGACAGCAACCAGCCGGCCAGTGGTGCGCGGGTGGGTGTTCGCGCCGGTGGCGACCTGATCGCCCGCGCTCGCCCCGAAAGCCGGCGTCGGGACCGTATGCCAGTGCCCGCCCCGGTCGTCGGAGACCACCAGTCGCGCGTCGGCCGGGCCCTTGCCGGTCACGGCATACACCTGATCGGGGGTTCGCCAGGCGATGGCAGCCACGCCCAAGCGGCGCGGCAGGGCGGCGCCACGCGATCCGGCGGCCAGGTCGCCGCCGGACATCACCCACCGATCGCCCACCCGGCCGGCGCCGGCACTCGACCAGGCGGTCCCTGCGACATCGGTCCCCGCCAGTGCGCCCGAGCCGTCAGGGGCATAGGCGACGACATTGACGAAGCCACCACCGACGACCGCTGAAGGCGCAATCGTCAGGCCCGCGGAGTCGGCGGACGAGGGGGAGCCGACCGAACTGCATACGGCAAGGGTCAGAGCCGTTACGCCCACCGTCGCGCGGCGCTGCCAGCGCGCGCGGACGCCACGTGCAGGCGGGGACAGGGGTGCGTGCGACAACAGAACTCCTGCGCTGGCTGGGCCGATGGCCCGCACGCTACCGCCAGGCAAGTAGACGGCGTGGCGCATTGGCGAATCCCGTGCAACGACGGCGGCCGGCCACCGCCCGAAAGGGGGTGGCCGGCCGCGATGCAGTCGGCGGTGAGCCGAGAGGTCAGCGGCGACCGCCGCCGAGGATTGAACCGAGGATGTCGATGATCGACCCGCCCGACGGCTGCTGCTCCTTGGTGCGCGTGCGGGTGCTCGTGCTGGAGGCCGCGCCGCCGAGGACATCCTTGAGGATGTCGTCGAGGCTGCCGGCGGACCCGGTCGAGGAGGGTGCCTGCGTGGTGTTGGTCTGCTGGGGCAGGGCACCGGGGTCGAGCTGCGAATCCTGGGGCGCCTGCTGGGCCGAGCCACCGCCGAGAATCGAGCCCAGGATGTCGCCGAGACCGCCGCCACCGCCGGAGCCGGAAGAGGCACCGCCGCCGGTGCGCTGGGTCATCTGCTTCATCACATAGGACAAGACGATCGGTGCCAGGATCGGCAGAAGGCGGCGGAAGAGGCTGCTGCCGAGGCCGCCGGCCGCGCCATACTGACCGAGCTGGCTGTAGACGGCGTCGGTGTTGTCGCCGAAGATGTGCCCGGCGATCGCCTGGCCGTCGTTCACATCGATCTGCGAGACATCGACCCCGCCATCGAGTAGCGATCCGTCGTGCTGACCGAGGGCCTCGAGCAGCGATGAGGCGCCGCTCGGGTCCTGCGCATTGGCCGAGAGACCACCGAAGAGGGCCGGCAGCGCAGCGGCGGCCGCCTGCTCGACGTCGCCGGGGTCGGCGCCCACCATGTCGGCCAACTGGTTCAGGTCCAGGCTGTTCAGGATGTCGTCAACGGCGTTGGACATAGGGGGACTACCTCGTTCTCGTCTGCACCGGGAGCGGCGCGGGGTCGACGGGCTCCGATGCCCGGCGATCACCAGTGCATAGAAAGTACCAACTACGGCATGCGTATTCCCTCTGTGCGACCGGTCACCGGTCGGGGCGGCCTGCGAAGGAGCATGCTAGGTCCATGACCACCGCGGCCATGGACCGGATCCTCATCCTCATGCGGCATGCGGCGGCGGCGTCGCACGATCCTGAGGGCGATCACGAGCGCGATCTGTCCCATCAGGGCAAGCGGGACGCCGAGGCGGTCGGGGCGTGGCTTCGGCAGCACTCGATCGGCATCGACGAGGTCCTGTGTTCGACGGCGGAGCGCACCCGCCAGACGGCCGCGGGCGTTTGGGCGGGCGGCTGCCCCGAGGCCGATGTCCGCTTTGACACCCGCCTCTACAACGCCGACCCGACCTCCCTCCTCGACGTCATCCGCGAGGCCGACCACGACGCGAACGTCGTGCTGGTCATCGGGCACGCCCCGGGCATACCGGCACTGGCGAGCTTGCTGGCCGACGGCGACGGGTCGCGAAAGGCGCACGAGGCGCTTGGCGCGGGCTTCCCGACCGGCGGCGTTGCCGTCTTGACGTATGCCGGTGCCTGGTCCGACCTGGCGCCCGGCGCGGCGCGCCTGAGCGACTTCGCCGCCCCCCGGGGGTAGGGCACGCGCACACCGGCCACCCGATAGCCGCTCTCGCAGCCAGGAGCGCAGGCACGCTGCTGTAGCGCTGTCTCGTCCGCGCACTACCGTCAGCCGCGGCACGCTGTTTTGCGCGTCGTTGGATTCGGAAGGAACAACCCGCGTGAAGATTTCGGCTCACCGTCGAGCCTGGACAGCGGTGGCGGCGCTCAGCGTCTTGCCCCTGGCCATGGCTGCGACAACCACCGCCTCGCAAGCAGCACCGGCACATCACTGTCACCAAGGGCGGTGTGCTGGTCGGCTCGTCCGGTGGCGGGTCGTCCGAGGAATCGGTCACCCTCACCGGCGCCGACCTCGGCGGGACGTATGTCGTCACGCTGGACTACTTCGCCGGTGCGAGCGACACCATTGACATCAAGCTGAACAGCTTCGCGGTCGGCTCGAGCGCCACCGGGAATCTCACGGCGACGCCCGCGACGCAATCCGTCACCACCGGTGTGCCCGTGCTGGTCACGCTCAACTGGACGGGCCTGACCCCCGGCGTGCGCCACCTCGGCACCGTCACGTGGTCCGACGGGAGCGCGACGGTGGGCCGGACCCCGGTGTCCGTCCTGCCCTAAGTGCCCGACCCCAGTCCCTAACACCGGCTAGCAGCAGTTAGGCGTTCTCCAGCACGGTAGACCCTGCTGGAGGACGCCTAACCTGTGCTGAGTCGGGCCGGTCACGGGTTGGAGGCGCGCGCTTCCGGCGGCCGGACGCGCGGGCCGCCCGGCATTCGGCGATGCGAGAATGGCCGGTATGCCGCAGCTTCGCTCCCGCACATCCACCCACGGCCGCACGATGGCGGGCGCTCGCGCCCTGTGGCGTGCGACCGGGATGACCGATGACGATTTCGGCAAGCCGATCGTGGCGATCGCCAACAGTTTCACCCAGTTCGTGCCCGGACACGTGCACCTGAAGGACATGGGCCAGCTCGTCGCCGGCGCTGTCGCCGACGCCGGCGGGGTAGGCCGTGAGTTCAACACCATCGCCGTCGACGACGGCATCGCCATGGGCCACTCGGGCATGCTCTATTCGCTGCCCTCGCGCGAGCTGATCGCCGACGCCGTCGAGTACATGGTCAACGCGCACTGCGCGGACGCCCTGGTCTGCATCTCCAACTGCGACAAGATCACGCCGGGGATGCTGCTGGCCGCTTTGCGCCTGAACATCCCGACCGTCTTCGTCTCCGGTGGCCCGATGGAGGCCGGCAAGACCGTCGCCATCGAGGGCATCGTCCACGAGAAGCTCGACCTGATCGACGCCATGATCGCCAGTTCCAATGACGCGGTCACCGACGACCAGCTCGGCGCCATCGAACGCTCCGCCTGCCCGACCTGTGGCTCCTGCTCCGGGATGTTCACGGCCAACTCGATGAACTGCCTCACCGAGGCGATCGGGCTCTCGCTGCCCGGCAACGGCTCCACCCTCGCGACGCACGCGGCGCGCAAGGACCTCTTCTTGCGCGCGGGCTCGCTCGTTGTCGACCTGTGCCGGCGCTACTACGACGGCGATGACGAGTCGGTGCTGCCGCGCAATGTCGCGAGCCATGACGCCTTCACCAATGCCTTTGCCCTCGACGTCGCCATGGGTGGGTCGACCAACACGGTCCTGCATCTGCTGGCCGCGGCGCGCGAGGCCGACTTCGAGTTCCACATGGCCGACATCGACGCGATCAGCCGGCGGGTGCCCTGCCTGGCCAAGGTCGCCCCCAACAGCCCGAAGTACCACATGGAGGATGTGCACCGTGCGGGGGGCATTCCGGCCATCCTCGGCGAGCTCGACCGGGCTGGTCTGCTCAAGCGCGAGGTCCACGCCGTGCACAGCCCGACGCTCGATAAGTGGTTGGGGGAGTGGGATATTCGCAGTGGTAGCGCGTCGGATCAGGCGCTCGAACTCTTCCACGCGGCACCCGGCGGCGTTCGCACCACAGAGGCCTTCTCCACCACCAACCGGTGGGCGAGTCTCGACACCGACGCGGCCGGCGGGTGCATCCGCGACCGCGCCAACGCCTACACCGTGGACGGTGGCCTCGCGGTGCTCACCGGCAATGTCGCCCCCGACGGGTGCGTCGTCAAGACGGCGGGCGTTCCCGAGGCCGTATGGCGCTTCACCGGCACCGCGGTCGTCTTCGAGTCCCAGGACGACGCCGTCGAGGGCATCCTCAACAAGCGGGTGCAGGCCGGGGATGTCGTGGTGATCCGCTACGAAGGGCCCAAGGGCGGGCCTGGGATGCAGGAGATGCTCTACCCGACGTCCTTTCTCAAGGGCCGCGGCCTCGGCCAGGCCTGCGCGCTCATCACCGACGGGCGCTTCTCCGGCGGCACCTCCGGACTCTCGATCGGACACATCTCACCGGAGGCGGCCAGTGGCGGGCTGATCGCGCTCGTCGAGGACGGGGACCAGATCTCCATCGACATCCCGGGGCGGTCTATCAGCCTCGATGTCCCGGATGACGTTCTGGCAGAACGCCTTGCGAAGCAGGTGGCGCGCGAGCGCCCGTACACCCCGGTCAATCGTGACCGCCCGGTGAGCGCCGCGCTGCGGGCGTATGCCTCGATGGCGACCTCCGCTGCCGACGGTGCAGTCCGGCTCGTTCCGTGAGCCGGGCCACCCGCCCGAGGCGGTGTGGATGAGATCACGCGTCCGTTAGGTGAGACGGCTTCGGGGAGCCGTTGACGCGGCATACGGGAAGAGGCACAGTGACAGACGTGGCTTTCCTCCTCGTACTCGATAAGCGCGCATAGCTCCTGCAGCTAGCGCGCTACCCCGACGTCCGCCACCGGACCGAGGGGTTTTTTGTTGGGCGGCCACAACCGAAAACCGAAACGAGAGTGGAAGATCGAGATGACAACCACAGATAGCTCGACCGCGCGACCCGCGGCCCCGAGTCCGGCAACGATGGCCCACAAGGCCACGCCGAAGGCCCAGCCCGTCGAGTGCACGGGCGCGCAGTCCCTCGTCTTCTCCCTCGAAGCGGTCGGCGCCGACACGGTCTTCGGGATTCCCGGCGGGGCGATCCTGCCGGCATACGACCCTCTGCTGGACTCCACCAAGGTCCGGCACATCCTGGTCCGCCACGAGCAGGGCGCGGGACATGCGGCAGAGGGGTATGCCGTCGCCACCGGCCGGGTCGGTGTGTGCATGGCCACGAGCGGCCCTGGGGCCACCAACCTCGTGACGCCGATCGCCGATGCCTATATGGATTCGGTGCCGATCGTGGCCATCACCGGTCAGGTCTCCTCGCGCTCCATTGGCACGGATGCCTTCCAGGAGGCCGATATCCGCGGCATCACCATGCCGATCACGAAGCACAACTACCTCGTGACCAACCCCGACGAGATCCCGCAGGTCATCGCGGAGGCCTTCCACATCGCCGCCACCGGACGTCCCGGCCCGGTCCTCGTCGACATATCCAAGGACGCTCTCCAGGGAAAAACCACCTTCGCGTGGCCACCGAAGATCGCGTTGCCTGGTTATCACCCGGTTCTCAAGCCACACGCCAAGCAGATCCGTGAGGCGGCGAAGCTGATCGCGGCCGCGAAGCGCCCGGTGCTGTATGTCGGCGGCGGCGTGATCCGTGCCCGCGCGACCGAGGAACTCGCCGCCTTCGTCGCGGCGACCGGGATCCCCGTGGTCACCACCTTGATGGCCCGCGGCGCCTTCCCCGACAGCCACGAGTTGCACCTCGGTATGCCCGGTATGCACGGCTCGGTCGCCGCCGTGACCGCCCTGCAGAAGGCCGACCTGCTGATCACCCTCGGCGCCCGCTTCGACGACCGCGTCACCGGTGACCTGAAATCCTTTGCGCCAGAAGCCAAAGTCATCCACGCGGACATCGATCCCGCCGAGATCAGCAAGAACCGCGTGGCCGACGTGCCCATCGTGGGGGACTGCAAGGCGACGATCGCCGAGTTGCTCGAGGCGGTGACCGGCCCGCACCCGGTGGACCCCGCGGCATACGGGCCATGGCGCGAGCGGGCCCTGGGCTGGAAGCGCACCTTCCCCGTCGGCTACAACGCGCCGCGCTCCGATGCGCTGATGCCGCAATACGTCATCGAGCGGCTCGGCGCGATCGCCGGTCCCGAGGCGATCTATGTGCCGGGCGTGGGCCAGCACCAAATGTGGGCGGCCCAGTTCGTCCGCTACGAGCGCCCGGACTCGTTCGCCAACTCCGGCGGCCTAGGGACGATGGGCTATTCGGTGCCGGCGGCGATGGGGGCGCAGGTTGCCGCGCCGGACCGGGTCGTGTGGGCCATCGACGGCGACGGCTGCTTCCAGATGACCAACCAAGAACTTGCCACCTGCGTGATCAACAAGATCCCGATCAAGGTCGCGATCATCAACAACTCCAGCCTCGGCATGGTGCGCCAGTGGCAGTCGCTCTTCTACGGCCAGCGCTACTCCAACACCGACCTGCACACATCCGTCGGCATGCGCGTGCCGGACTTCGTCAAGCTCGCCGAGGCGTATGGCTGCGTCGGCCTACGCTGCGAATCCCCCGAGGATGTGGATGCGGTGATCACCAAGGCCATGGAGGTCAACGACGTCCCGGTGGTCATCGACTTCGTTGTCGAACGCGACGCCATGGTGTGGCCGATGGTGGCCGCCGGCGTCAGCAATGACCTCATCCAGATCGCCAAAGACACTGCGCCGCAATGGGATCGCGAAGAGTCCGACGCCGAGGAGCGCGGTCTCGACGCCGACCACGACGGCATCCCGAGCGGCACCACCCGCGGCTGATCACGCAGAGCCAAGAGAATCGAAGAAGACATGACCAAGCACACCCTGTCGGTGCTCGTCGAGGACAAGCCCGGCGTGCTCGCCCGCATCTCCGCGCTCTTCTCGCGGCGCGGTTTCAACATCGACTCCCTCGCGGTCGGACCGACCGAGCACCCGGAGATCTCGCGCATCACCGTCGTCGTCGACGTCGACGCACTGCCGCTGGAGCAGGTCACCAAGCAACTGAACAAGCTGGTCGAAGTGCTCAAGGTCGTCGAACTCGACCGCGAGTCCTCGGTGCAGCGCCAGATCGTCCTGGCCAAGATCCGCGCCGACTCATCGACCCGAAGCCAGGTCATCGAGATCGTCCAGCTCTTCCGCGGGCGCGTCGTCGATGTCACCCCCGACGCGTTGTCGATCGAAGTGACCGGCAATGCCGACAAGATCCACGACCTGCTCGCGCTCCTGGAGCCCTACGGCGTCAAGGAACTCGTCCAGTCCGGCATCGTCGCGATCGGCCGGGGCACCCGCTCGATCACCGACCGCGCCCTGCGCTCGGCCTGACTCAGGCCCACGCTTCACCACTGGACACCTCTGGCGACCCGCGGCGGCGAGACGGCCGACGCGGGTCGCGAGCGTGCGTCATACGCTGTTCGTAAACCTCGGAACCACACGAAATCAAGGAGTGGCCCTCATGGCCGAAATGTTCTACGACGACGACGCCGACCTGTCGGTGATCCAGGGCCGCAAGGTGGCTGTCATCGGCTACGGCAGCCAGGGCCACGCGCACGCGCTGAATCTGCGCGACAGCGGCGTTGACGTCCGCGTCGGGCTCGCCGAGGGCAGCAAGTCGCGGGCCAAGGCGGAAGATGAGGGGCTGCGCGTGCTCTCGGTCGCCGACGCCGTCAAGGAAGCCGACCTGGTCGTCATCTTGACCCCGGACCAGGTCCAGCGCACCGTCTACGCCGAGCAGATCCAGCCCAACCTGCGCGAAGGTGCCGCCCTGCTTTTCGGCCACGGCTTCAACATCCGCTTCGGCTACATCACGCCCGAAGCCGGCGCCGACGTCGTCATGGTCGCGCCCAAGGGGCCCGGCCACCTGGTGCGCCGCGAATTCGTCGACGGCCGTGGCGTGCCCGTCCTCGTCGCGGTCGAGCAGGACGCGTCGGGCGCGGCGTGGGAGCTCGCCACGTCCTACGCCAAGGCGATCGGCGGCCTACGCGCCGGCGGCATCAAGACGACGTTCACCGAGGAGTGCGAGACCGACCTCTTCGGCGAGCAGGCCGTGCTCTGCGGCGGCGCATCGCAGCTGGTGATGTACGGGTTCGAGACGCTCGTCGAGGCCGGCTACCAGCCCGAGGTGGCCTACTTCGAGTGCCTGCACGAGCTGAAGCTGATAGTCGACCTGATGATCGAGGGCGGCATCGCCAAGCAACGCTGGTCGGTCTCCGACACGGCGGAGTACGGCGACTACGTCTCCGGCCCGCGGGTCATCGACCCCTCGGTCAAGACGAACATGCAGGCCGTTCTCGCCGATATCAAGAACGGCTCCTTCGCGGCCCGGTTTATCGCCGATCAGGACGCCGGTGCGCCGGAGTTCAAGGAGTTGCGCGCCAAGGGCGCCGCCCACCCGATCGAAGCGACTGGTCGGGAGTTGCGCAAGCTGATGGCCTGGGTCGACACCTCGCGCGACACCGACTACGTCGAGGGGTCGGCCGCGCGCTGACCGCCGTTGTGTTCGACGCCCGTCACCCCTCGCGGGGTGGCGGGCGTCGCTTGTGCTGGTCGTGGGGGTAACTCGGAAGTGCGGCACGGGTCGCGACCGTAGTCGGGGATGGCGCACACCTTCCATCCGCCCTCCCTCGCTGGCGCTCGGTCAGGCTCCCGCCAGACCCATCCAGTGTGCGCCACCCCCGACGACGCCCGCTGCGAGGCTCGCCCGACCGGCCCTCGCCCCCTACCGGCGAGCCGGCTAGCCCGGCTAGGTGATCTTCGCCGCTGCCTTGGCGGCCTGCTTGAACTCGCGGACCTTGAGCAGGGATTC
>Ga0075158_10000169_pt1 | contig 50365 bp, 53 predicted proteins | sample JI91814BDNA_FD_70968 | JGI IMG/M metagenome (GOLD analysis project Ga0075158, IMG submission 70968) | Wastewater effluent complex algal communities from Wisconsin, to seasonally profile nutrient transformation and Carbon sequestration -... | ecosystem: Engineered > WWTP > Effluent > Algae... | reverse complement strand
ATTATAAATGTACATTTAATTTTTAGTAAACAATAAACAACATTCGAATTTATTCTCTTGCGAAAACATTGTACTTAGATAATCTTTTTTAATACATATTACCCATACCGCGCATACTACATTGTCTGGGACATTGGGGCGATAAATTTGTCTCAGCCATTTTCAAATCGTAATTCCGTATGCGGCCATTATTAGGGGAAAATGGAGCGCTGGGAGTAACTCCTATTCAGTACTCGTAAATTCAATTGAATTTCTTAGCTTACAACGCTCGGATATGTATAACTGAGCTTGGCTAAAAATCGCGTTCTGTTTCATGCGCCTGGCATGATTTACTTACAGAGGGGAGATCGCGTGTAGTCAACAAGCACGAACACAAACAAGACCCTTTATGGCATTTGACATCCAAGATGACACAGTCAACATAATTTCTCCGGTCGTAAAGTCCAACCAAGTGCAATCTATATTGTGCACTTTAAAAATCTGGGACTTATGAAGGTTCTTGGAATTCAATTGAAATCAAAAGAAGCTATTCTAGTAGTTCTTGAACAGTATGACAATGGTAACATTGTTCAGACCTCAGAAGGAAACAAGTTTGAGGTGTCGGATATCTATAATACTGAACAGGTTCGACAGTTCAGCAACCAAATTGACGTAGCATTTAAGCAAATCAAGCCGGATCTAATTGGGATATGTAAAAGAAGTGAGAATGCTAGAGGTAAGATGGCACCCGCAGCGGCTTCGTTCAAATGGGAGGGCATCATCCAGTTGAACAGTAAGGTTGACATTCGCTTTGTCTCGCCACAGACTGTTAAGGCGTTTTTCAAAAAAAATGCTAAAACTATAAACGCCAATAGACGGTATCAAGATGACGCCTTTGACGTTGCATGCTATCTGTTGAGCGCTAAATAAATGGAAGAGTTAAATGACGATCATGGATCGGAATCGGTTCGGAAATACGTACGGACACTGACTGATATCAAAGTTAATGTTTTCGTTAAAGGTGGAAATAATGGACTAGTCTATTTTGGAACTAGAACGAAATTGAATGATGAGGTAGCGCTGAAATTTTATGGTTCATATCCTCATTTTGATTCATCGGAAGAGCCTGTTATACTTAAACGCATTAAGCATCCTAATATTCTTGAAGTTTATGATTTAAAATTTGTGCCTCCAGTAAGTGGGTGTTTCATTTCTCCGCGTATTATGGGTGGGGATTTGCAAGGTCATATCGATGGCAGGTCAATTTCCAGCAGAGAGGCGTTAAAATTTACATCTGGGATCTTATCAGGGGTTGCGGAGCTACATGCAAATCACGGATTGGTCCATCGTGATTTAAAACCGGCAAACATTCTACTTCATCTAGACACGATGACTCCAATAATTGCAGATTTGGGAGCTGTTAAGAAAATCGATGTTGCACATGGTTATACTTCGGAATCAAAGGCTACATTCTACTATCTTCCTCCAGAATGTATTATTGATAAAAAGTACTATTTTCAGTCTGACCTTTATCAGGTGGGTCTGATATTCTTTCAGTTGGTAGGAGGTTTTTTTCCTGTCCAAGAACCATTTAGATGGCTTTCTTCGAAGGAAATAACCAAGTTAAAAAAAGTGCCAATTGACAAAAAGGATGAGCAAATCGATGAGTTTATAGCTTCTAAAATTGTTAAAGGTAAACTCGCGGACACCAACACGCTGCCTCCTTATCTCGATCCTGCATTCAAACGACTGCTAAATAGAGCGCTTCATTTTGATTCTTCAAGTCGATTTCAAAATTCATCAGAATTTCTCAAGGAAATAACAAAACTTATCGGTCTATATCCTTCGTACCGGAACACTCCTGACTATTTGCATGTCGTTCATGACAATGGGACGGAATACAGAATATTTCAGGAGGAAACCGAATTTTTTATCGATAGACGTTTGCCTGGTAAACAATGGAGGAAAGACAACAGTCACGATAATACCTTTGGATCAGTACTATCCATTGCAAGAATCTCTTGATATTAAACGGCAACCAACATTCACATTATTTTAAACAAAAATAAACAAAAATGGAAATAACATTGAAACAGATTGGTATAACAAGCGCAGTACTATAAGCGATACCGTGCAAGCAGAAAGTACTTCGCGATAGCTGAATGTTCGCACGAATGGCTGCGCGTTCATCGGGAGTATGGCTTTGTCGGGGCTGGACATGGGCCTTAAAATAGTAAATTCTAACCCTTATCGTAGCGGCATCGTACTGTAGAAGGCTATCACCCTAATTCAGAGAACTTCTATTTGAATCCTTATAATTGGACTGTATTCCTAGTGATTTGGCAGCATGGAACTAGATAGCACCTAAATTTCCCTTAATTTAAGAGGCTCAAACTCAGAACCCTGTAATGACCCAAGAACTCGAGAAAACCCTGTGGGCTACTGCCGACAAGCTGCGCAATAACATGGATGCGGCTGAATACAAGCACATAGTCCTTGGCCTCATATTCCTTAAGTATATCTCTGATAGCTTCGAAGAACTTTATAATAAACTCAAGGCCGATAAGCATTCGGACGAAGAGGATAAAGACGAATACCTGGCCGAGAACGTATTCTACGTTCCGCCCAGCGCGCGATGGAATTTCTTACAACATCAACGGGCTAAACTTCCATCTATTGGCAAAGACCTTGATGATGCCATGGATGCCATCGAAAAAGATAACCCTTCCCTAAAAGGAGTATTGCCGAAAGATTATGCCCGGCCAGCGCTTGATAAAAAACGCTTGGGTGAGCTGCTTGACCTAATCGGCAACATAGGCTTCAATAAGAAAGGTCATAGCAGTAAAGACTTATTGGGCAGAGTATATGAATACTTCTTAGGTATGTTTGCCGATGCTGAAGGTAAGCGTGGCGGACAATTCTATACACCTGAGAGTATTGTAAAGCTGTTGGTTGAAATGCTGGAGCCTTACAATGGAAGAATTTATGATGGCTGTTGTGGTAGCGGTGGCATGTTTGTGCAAAGTGAAAAATTCTTACAGGCACACGGAGGGAAGATTGGGGACATCGCAGTATACGGCCAGGAGAGTAACCCAACTACCTACAAACTGGCTAAGATGAATTTAGCCATCAGAGGTATTGATGCTAAGATTGAATTGGGTGACACCTTCCACAACGACAGGCACAAAGATTTAAAAGCAGATTACATAATGGCGAACCCGCCATTCAATATCTCTGATTGGGGTGGTGAACAATTACAAGACAGTCATCTCTGGAAATATGGAGTTCCACCTGTGGGTAATGCAAATTATGCTTGGCTACAATTATTCATTAATAAATTAGGTCCCACAGGAACAGCTGGTATTGTCCTAGCCAATGGCTCAATGACTACCAATGCAGGTACAGAAAATGAAATTCGCAAACTGATGATTACCGAAGGACTGGTGGATTGCATGGTGGCGTTACCAACGCAACTATTCTACAATACACAAATCCCGGCATGTCTCTGGTTCCTGGCACGTGACCGAAAAAATCACAAGTTCCGAGACAGAAGAAAAGAGATATTGTTTATCGATGCGCGGAAAATCGGTACCATGACAAGCCGAAAAAACAAGGCCTTTACGGATAAAGACATTGCAAAAATTTCAGAAGCCTATCACAATTGGAGAAATAAAAAGGGAAAGTACGCAGACATTCAAGGTTTCTGCAAATCAGCAACAATAGCTGAAGTTGAAGCTAATAATTTCGTTCTTACCCCGGGGAGATATGTAGGAACGGAAGAGGTAGAAGATGACGGAATCAGCTTCGATCAAAAAGTAGCGACCATTACAGAGAACTTGAACCAGCATTTCGAAAAGTCAATTGATTTACAGAAACGTATTAAAACGAATCTCAAAAAAATTGGCATTGATATCTGATTAAATAAACACACTATAATGGCCTACGAAAAACCTATAACCATTAAAGAAGCAATTGAGCAAATTCAAAAAAAGAAATTTGTGCTTCCTTCTATCCAACGAGAATTCGTTTGGGAATCATCTCAAATCGAAATTCTCTTTGACTCAATAATGCGTGATTATCCGATTAGTACGTTCTTATTCTGGCAAGTGGACAAGAGTAGAATCAAGGAGTTTCAGTTCTATGAATTTCTGCAGCACTACCATGAAAGAAACGCAACACATAATCCCAAAGCCTCATTAGCTGATGATGAAGATGTAGTTGCGGTACTTGATGGACAACAACGCTTAACTTCACTTTACGTGGGACTGAAGGGAACTTATGCAGAAAAAGTAAAGGGTAAAAGATGGGATAGTCAGAAAGCATTTCCTACTAAAAAATTGTATTTAGATTTATTAAAGCCTTCGGAAGATATTGATAAGTTCTATTCATTTGAATTCCTGTCCGATGAAGAACTTACTCAATCAAATGGAAGCTATTGGTTTCAGGTGAGTAAAATCCTGGACATGAAAGAATATCCTGATGTGATGAGTTATCTGATGGAAAAAGGTCTAACTGATAGCTCCCGCTTTAATAGCGAGCAGGGAAAGTATGCAATGACAACATTAAATAAGCTTTACAATGCTATTCATCAATTAGGCAATCTGAATTTCTATTTAGAGAAAAGTCCGGAGTTGGATAAAGTGCTTCAAATATTTATTCGTACCAATAGTGGTGGTACAAAATTAAGTTATTCAGATTTACTTCTCTCGATTGCTACTGCTCAATGGCAGGAACGTGACGCTCGTGAAGAAATCCATGAATTCGTTGATGAGCTAAACGCAATTGGCCATGGATTCGATATTAATAAAGATTTCGTGATGAAATCATGCTTGGTGTTAGGTGACTTTAACGATATAAGATTCAAGGTGGATAATTTCACTAAGGGTAACATGCTGAAAATAGAAAGTCAATGGGCTAACATTACAACTGCCCTCAGTACAGCTGTGAAGCTTAGCTCTAACTTTGGCTTCAACAGAGAGAATCTTACCTCAAACAATACGTTAATTCCGATAGCTTATTATCTGCTAAAGTTAAATGTCGATGAATCATTTATTACCAGTAAAAAATACGAAACAGACAGGGTCAGAATATGGCAATGGTTACTTCGTGTGTTATTGAAGCGCACATTCAGCGGTCAACCAGATAGTCTGTACCCACCACTTAGAAAATTAATTAATGATGCAAATGGAGAGTTTCCTCTTAAAGCAATTATAGATAACTATAAAGGAACCAATAAATCAATCATATTCTCTGAAGAAGATATTGACGCGTTGTGTGACTTGCCTTATGGTGGCAAATTTACATTTGCGGCATTAGCATTATTATATCCTGAATTAAACCGTAACTACTCATTCCACATGGACCACATATTCCCAAAGAAGTTCTTTGGTCAGCGTAAGCTTAAGAAATTTGGTATCCCCGAGGACGAAATTGAATTCTATCTAAATAATTATAATAGTATAGCCAATCTTCAATTACTGGAAGGCAACCAGAACAAACAAAAGAGTGGTTCAGATTTCAATGATTGGTTTACGGATAATTTCAAAACGCCCACAGCAAAAGCAAACTATAAGGCCACTCACTTGTTACCGGAGGATGAAGGTTTCGATTTCACAAATTTCAAACGAGTCTATCAAAATCGAAGGAAAAAATTGAAAGTAAAATTTGCCGAAATACTTAGTCAAGCAATTTGAAGTCGATGTCCCACTGGAAAGAATATAAGTTAGGTGATGTTTGTAAAAAAATTGGCTCTGGGGCAACGCCTAGAGGTGGTGGTGACAGCTACCATGATTCGGGTGAATATGCTCTTATTCGTAGTCAAAATGTACTTGACTTCGTATTCTCAATGCAAGGTTTGGCTTATATCAATGATGAACAAGCAAGTAAATTAAAGAATGTCGAACTAGAGAAAAGGGACATCTTATTAAACATAACCGGGGATAGTGTTGCGAGAGTCTGCCAAGTTCCGGCTGAATTTCTACCTGCAAGAGTTAATCAACATGTTGCAATAATTCGACCGGATAATAAATTCTTGAGCAATGAATACCTAAAATATTACTTGTTAAATCCTAAGTTCAAAGAATATATGCTTATGCTTTCATCGTCTGGAGCAACGAGGAATGCGATAACAAAAGGAATGATTGAAAACTTTGTCATTCAAGCACCGGAAATTCATACCCAAAATTCTATTGCCGAAATCCTCTCATCACTTGATGACAAAATAGAACTCAACAATCAAATCATTCAGGAGTTAGAAGCATTAGCCCAGGCATTATTCAAGCAATGGTTTATTGACTTCGAGTTTCCAAATGAAAACGGTCGACCACACAAATCATCAGGCGGTGAAATGATAGAGAGTGAGTTAGGTGAGATTCCAAGGGGGTGGAAAGTATTAGAGTTAGGTGATGTTTCAAATTTATATGCAGGGGGTGATAAGCCAAAAGCTGTTTCGCCAATTCCTACCGAAGAACATCGTGTGCCTATTTATTCAAATGGTATTTCAGATGAAGGGTTATATGGATACACTGACGTGGCCAAAATCTTTGAAGAGAGCATAACAGTTTCTGCAAGAGGAACTATAGGTTATGTATGTTTAAGGACCCAACCATATGTACCAATAGTTAGGCTCATCACTGTAATACCAAATCCAAAAGTATTGTCATGTAAATATCTTTATATGTGGTTAAAAAATCAGAACATAGAGGGTAATGGGACAACTCAACAGCAATTGACTGTACCAGATTTCAAAACCATGAAGATACTTGTTCCTGAGATTGACTTAACAAATCAGTTCGCATTGGTGATGAATTCAATTTATGAAAATATCTTATCCGAGAAATCAGAGAGCAAGGAGTTAGCCAATCTTAGAGATACCCTTCTCCCCAAACTAATCTCAGGTGAATTAGAGGTGTCAGAAGTACTAACCGAAGTAGCAATCTAATGGCTGTTATATCAGAAGACCATATCGAGCAAGTAGTCATTCAAGAGTTTATTGACTTAGGCTATCACTATCTCAACGGTGCCGATATTTCACCAGATGGATTATTCAAGGAAAGAGAATATCATGAGGTTGTACTAAAGCAACGGCTGCAAGCAGCCATTGCAAAACTAAATCCAACCGTTCCGGCTGAAGCCCAGGAAGAAGCCTTGCGCAAAGTATTGCGTAGCAACAGCCCGGTCTTATTTCAAAATAATTATCAGTTTCATAAATACCTCACAGAAGGTGTTGATGTAGAGTATCGCAAAAGCGATAGAATAGTCGGAGATAAAGTTTGGTTACTTGACTATACAAATTCGGACAACAACGAGTTCTTAGTCATTAATCAGTTTACCATTATTGAAGCTAATAGGAACAAACGGCCGGATGTTATCTTATTTGTAAACGGCTTACCCTTAGTGGTAATTGAACTAAAGAATGCAGCGGATGAAAATGCCGATGTTCATTCTGCATTCAATCAACTACAAACCTACAAGCAAACTATTCCTTCTTTATTCCAATATAATGCCTTGCTGATTATCTCCGATGGATGGGATGCCCTTTATGGTTCACTTACTTCTCCAAAACAATTCTTTGTCCCATGGAAATCCATTGATGGAAAAGTAATGGCCGATGAGAACATGCCCCAAATGGAGGTGATGGCAAAGGGCATGCTGAATAAAGAAGTCCTGCCCGATTTAATTCGCCACTTCATTCTCTTTCATCAAAATAAAGAGCAACTCACTAAAATAGTACCACGCTACCATCAATACTTCGCAGTTAACAAAGCTGTAGAAACTACCAAACGCGCAACTGCAGAAAACGGTGACCAGCGAGCCGGAGTAATCTGGCACACCCAAGGAAGCGGTAAGAGTCTAAGCATGGTGTTCTATGCCGGTAAATTGGTGCTTGCACTTAATAACCCGACCCTTGTTGTCCTTACCGACCGAAACGACTTAGATGACCAACTGTTTGATACATTCTCACTCAGTCAGGATGTATTGCGTCAAACACCCGCACAGGCAGGCAACCGCGAAGAGCTGAAAAAACTGTTAAGCGTTACCTCCGGGGGAATTGTATTTACAACCATTCAAAAATTCTTACCGGAAATTGAGGAAAAGATTACCCTCGCTGATGGAAAGATAAAAAACATCAAAGGTCAGTTTGAACTATTATCCGACCGCAGAAACATTGTAGTGATTGCCGATGAAGCTCACCGGAGTCAATATGATTTCATGGATGGCTTCGCGCGGCACATGCGTGACGCATTACCAAACGCCTCATTCATTGGATTTACAGGCACACCCATAGAAAATACGGATAAGAACACACAGGCTGTATTTGGCGATTACATTGATGTGTACGATATCCAGCAGGCTGTTGAGGATGGTGCCACGGTTAGAATATTCTATGAGAACAGGTTGGCTAAAGTGCAGTTGCGGGAGGATAAGAAATATGAGATTGATGAACAACTAGCTTTAGTAGCAGAAGAGCTTGAAGATTACGGAGAGCAGGAGGATGGAATCAGTAACCGCCTGGAAGCAAGCAAATCTAAATGGGCAAGACTGGAAGCAATTGTTGGTAATCCGCAACGATTACAGCTTATAGCAAAAGATATTGTAAAGCACTACGAATCAAGAGACACAGTATTGGAAGGCAAAGCCATGATTGTGTGTATGAGTCGCAGAATTTGTGTTGAACTATATAGTGAAATAGTTAAACTCAGACCCGAGTGGCACAGTGATGATGATAAGGATGGGACTATAAAAGTTGTTATGACTGGTTCGTCATCCGACCCGTTGCCATTCCAGCCGCATGTAAGAAACAAGCTAAAACGAAAAGCATTAGCTGAGCGACTCAAAGACCCGAAAGACAAGCTGAAGCTTGCCATCGTCCGTGACATGTGGCTCACCGGCTTCGATGCACCCGCACTTCATACCCTGTATTTAGATAAACCTATGCGTGGACATAACCTCATGCAGGCAATTGCTCGGGTAAACCGGGTGTACAAGGACAAAGAAGGTGGATTGATCGTTGACTATATCGGTATTGCGAATGATTTGAAAAAAGCACTCTCTGTCTACACGGAGAGCGGGGGTAAGGGCAAGCCCGCATTTGACCAGGAGGAAGCGGCATCTGTGATGATGGGTAAATATGAAGTGGTGGTACAAATGTTTAGTGAGCAACCCAGGGAAACTACTTCACCAAAAGGATTCAGTTACAAAACATTTTTTACCCTTAAGCCAAAAGAAAAACTTTACTTCCCGATACAAGCAGCAAACTACATCCTAGGCTTGGAGGATGGAAAAGAAAGATATATCAAAGCAGTTACAGACCTCACAAAATCATTTGCTATATCCGTGCCTCACCCATATACCGAAGATATCCGTGATGAAGTAGGATTGTTTCAGGCAATTAAGGCGCGTATTGTAAAAGTTTCAGAAAGCAGTAAAGTCAAAACAGACGAAGAAATTGAAACTGCCATTAAACAAATTATCTCAGATGCAATTGTAGCAGAGGAAGTAGTTGACATCTTTGACGCAGCTGGGATTAAGAAGCCTGATATCTCCATTCTATCCGATGAATTCCTGGCAGAGGTAAAAGGAATGCAACACAAAAACCTTGCATTGGAATTGCTAAAGAAATTATTGAATGATGAAATCCGAATGAGAAGAAAAACCAATCTCATTCAATCCAAGAAATTCTCTGACATGCTGGAGATTGCCGTTAAGAATTATCAAAACAACCTGATTACATCGGCACAGATAATCGAAGAATTAATTAACCTCGCCAAAGACATTAAAGATGCAGACCGCAAAGGCGAAGATTTAGGCTTAGATTTTAGAGAGTATGCCTTCTATTCTGCCCTGGAAGTAAACGACAGTTCAGTTTCGGTATTAGGCGATGAAGTACTAAGACACATAGCGCGTGAGCTTGTAGAGACAGTGAAGAACAACACAAGTATTGATTGGACCGTGCGTGAAAACGTACAAGCCAAAATGCGAATTGCCGTGAAGAAGATACTTCGTAAACATGGTTATCCACCGGATATGGAATTGAAGGCTACTGAAACAGTTATTGAGCAGGCTAAGTTACTGGCAGACCAGTTAAACTAGGAATATGAAGTGGCGGAACTACTGTTAAAATTTTCTGATGCTTAGGGAAACGCTTTACCCAGAATTCACTATGGTTTAACTACTTCTGTCTTAACAACCGCTACTTGAGAAGACCTGACTGGAACAGTGTGTGTTGAATTATTAATAGCTTAGTTTTTTACATCCTCGTTGACCCAAATTACTTTTAAAATTTCTCCTATGCCTGACATAACATTTGAAATTCCCACACCCGCTGGTAATAAGCGCTTTACGGTTTCACCAGGATCTTCACTATTCTTCTTAGGTCCTAACGGTGGCGGTAAAACACGGCTTTCTGCGAGGATTGAAGAAATGCTAGGGCTTGTGGCTCATCGCATTTCAGCTCATCGCGCGCTGTCTTTGAATCCAGAAGTTGCAAAAGTAAGTGAGCATCTGGCATTAAATGGTCTGAGAACAGGGCATGCAGTTGAGAGAGAAAATGTTGGCCATAGAATAGGACAACGTTGGCATAGCAATGCCTCAGTTGCTTTACTAAATGATTATAATTTCCTAATACAAGCGCTTTTTGCTGAACAAAATAATAAGGCATTAGAAACCCATAAAAGAAATCGAACGGGAGATACCTCCCGGGCTGATCCAACAAACTTTGAGAAATTGATCAATATCTGGAAAAGATTATTGCCACATAGAGATTTGGAAATCACCGGTGATAATATAACGGTTTCAATTACTGGTCGCACACCATACGCAGCTAAAGAAATGAGTGATGGTGAACGAGCCATATTTTATCTGATTGGTCAGGCCTTATGTGCACAAACAAACACAGTATTGATTTTTGATGAACCTGAATTACATATTCACCGGGCGATAATGTCAAAATTATGGGATGAATTGGAGGCCGCAAGACCCGATTGTGCGTTCATCGTCATTTCACATGATTTAGAGTTTATCGCATCTCGAATTGGTTCTAAATTCATAATTCGGGACTACATTAATGATCAATGGACATTGGATGAGGTACCAGAAGAATCAGGGTTTACCGAAGAGATTGCCACATTAATCTTAGGTAGCCGTAAGCCCATACTATTTGTCGAAGGAACTGGAACTAGTCTTGACCTGGGAATATACAGAGCATGTTACCCTAATTGGACCGTCATACCTCGTGGATCTTGCGAAGAAGTTATCCATTCGGTAGTAACGATGCGAGCTAATCAGTCACTTACGAGAGTTACCTGTTCAGGGATAGTTGATGCTGATGGATACACGGCAGGAGAGATTACTTATCTCGGGACTCTTGGCATTAAAGTTCTTCCTGTTAGCGAAATTGAGAATACATTTCTGCTACCGCAAGTTGCGACCGCCATCGGACGACATGAAGGTCATGAACAACCAGCCTTGGAACAAAAAATGAATGCACTCTTAGACGGAGTTATAGCAAATATTGGTCACGGGACTAATCTCCAGAGCATGGTTATGAGATACTGTAAACGAAGAATTGATAGAGTATTAAAAAAGATTGATCTAGGTAGTGCACAAACAACAGCTGAGTTATCAACTGAGTATTCAAGGAACACATCCGCCCTTGACGTGACAAATCTCGCAGCAGAAATCCAGCGCTCTATACAAACTTTTATCGATGGAAGAAACTTACCGGGTCTATTGCAGCTATACGATAATAAAGGGCTTGTTAGCATAGTTGCTCAGCAAATGAAAGCAAGTCGATCGGCTGATTTTGAAAGTTGGTTGCTACGCGTTCTCGGGAATAGATCTGTTCCTGAAATTACAGATGCATTCAAACGAGTACTCCCGGAAATTAATCCGCAGTAACTAGGCCTAAATTCGGTAGTCAAACCATGTTCTAAGTTATTGAATCTGGCTTAAGATAATTTTAATTTCACTCTCCGAAATTTATTATTGAAAAATTCCTTTCTGACTCTGTAAATATTCCTCCAGACTTCTATGTTCATGTCATAGCCTACTTCGCGGTAGCCTTCTTGATCAATTTTTTGATAGTAAATATTCGCAACCGGAATAACTTTATACTTATCCCACATATTGTTAAAAATTGTTTGAACATTTTCAGTCATAGCAAGTATTTTATACACCGAGGCTCTTTTGTTATTAGGAAATTGGAATTCCCCAATGGGATGAAGTGTTATAACCAATGAATCCTTTAATGAGGTTCTATTTTCCGCATCCTTTCTATCCATTTCTCTCATTTCATTTACTAACTGATCAAGTTCGATGTCGTCAGCCCCTGCCTTTTTTCTTATGTCAAGAAAAAACTTGTCTAGCTTTTCGTGAGCTGTTCCTTGATTGCGTAAACTTTCTACTTTAATTTTTGACTCGTTGAGTTCATATGTGCCAACTAAATCTGAAAGCTCTTTGAGCACGATGTAAGCGTTTTCCAAATCATCAATGTAGTGCAGCAATTCATACTTGATTGAAAGTGAAACACATATATTTTGAATGTACGATATCTTTCTAAAAAATGTTAGAGCGCTTTCAAGATTTACGAATAGATCATCAATCGCTTCTTGGGCATCAACGGCATTTAATACTTGCTGATATACAATAAATTCATAAAGCACTTTAATTTCATTAATGATTACGCTGTAAAAGGCCAGGTAATTTTTTGACTCAATTGCTTCGGATTTGATCTTTGTGACTTTTTCAGTCCATTTTTTTTTATTAATTAAAAAGTCGTTAATCTCAGTTGTTTTTACTGAGTTTATGCCCATTTGCTCAGCAATCTTTATTTTCGGAATACTCCTTAAGAAATCCATATTCAATTTAGACCCTTCTACTAGAATTGACTCACAGCGAGCCGTGAGTTTTACGTGTTCATTCACTTTAGGATCTTCAAGAATTGCATTTATCTCACTAAAGAATAGTTCATATCTTTTATCAATATCTTGTTCAGCGGATTTCAAGTAACGTTCCTTTGCGGAATCAATTCTTATGTAGTCTCCGACATGTCCTTTCCCTTCTAAACTCTTAAGCTTTTCTTTGTATTGCGCGGATGAAAGCAACCCAAGGGCATAACGTACAATGAGATCAAAGAATAAAAGGTGATTTAATAAGGCTTCAGACAACTGATTTTTTAAATTAATTGCGCTCTTTAGAAAACTGAGAGACTTGAGTAAATCGCCACTATAATAGTGAGCTAAGCCTAAAGTTAAGTTGTATAATGCGGATGAAGCAACGGTTTGAGAAACTTTCTTATGCAAGTCCAACACATCATTCCACCTTGCCTCATTGATTAGTTGGAGACCATATTTCTCAATAATACTTCGTACTTCTTCATCACTTGACACGTTAAAATTTTGATCAACTAAAATGTTATTTCCTGTCTCAAGTAAGGAGGATTCAATGGCTAATTTTTCATTTATAGTACGAAGCAAAATTCCTCTTTTGATCACTGCCATGTACACAAACTTTCTCGCATCGCTATCGAATACCTTTGTAAATCGTATACTGTGCGAACCTTGATCTCCCCAGTTTTCCTTCTCATCAACTAATTGTTTTAGAATCTCAAAAACACTCTGGTAGTAGAAAATATTATCTGGTTTATAATAAAAGACATAATAACTTGGTAGGCCACTATTCAACAAAGAATTAATGTTGGAGGTTTCTAATGGACAGCTAATCGATCCATCCGTTTTATTTCTTTCAATTGAGTTTGTTGATTTTAATTGAACTAGAAACCTGATTCCTGTATGACTATTTCCTTTCTTTAACTCGATATTGAAATCTATTCCTTTATCTCTACCGATTTCCTGAATAATCTCAAAGAGGGTCACATCAAATAATGGTCTAAAAAAATTTCTTGAAATATCTTCCAGCTCTTCATTTTCATTTCTTGAGGGTAATTTCATTTTATTCAAATCTTCTTCTTTCACATCGACTGGGTTTAATGAGTTCAAAAAATCGCAGAAATGTACGGGAGTCCCTAAATTACAATTAATCGGCCTAGTTGGCCATAATTAAACGGTTCATAGACAGAAAAAAATGTGATAACTTAAGTTTATATCTTTGAACATGATTTCGATTCTATACCCAAAGGACGATTACACTTCCGCTGACATTGCCATAAAAATTCAGGCATTAGCGCAAAATCAACCTGGAACAATATTCATAGTGCCTAAGCACTTTGGAAGAAATGATATAAATGTCCAGAAGAACCTCTTGGGATCATCATCAGCTATGTTGCTTTTGCACGATAAGAGAAGTTTGGACGTTGATACAAAAAAGGAAATCGAATTATTGGTGAAGAATAAGAAGAAAGTCTTCTGTATAGCTCCGAAGCAATCTAAGCCATATTTGAAACTACCCCCTGTTATTACTCCTCATTTTTTTGATCCTTCTAAGCCTGGAGATTTTCTTGCCACGGTTCAAAGAATTAGTGGGGAGCTTAAGGATCAGAAAGATAAAGGTGGTGATTTTGGAATGTTTCTAATTATGCTGGCCCTTATCATGTTGATCATTTCTTCCTTCAATGACGACAAAAAGAAATAGAAGCGGAAACATTCTCTTAATTGACAACGATGTTTTGGTTAACATTTTTGTTGATCTCCGAAAAATAAATGAAGAAGCGATCACTCGCGTTGTAAGATATATTACCCTGAAATACGCCAGGATATGGATTCCAGCGTATATAAAGACCGAATTTTTACTAAAGCGAAATGATAAGAGAAGAAGCAAGATTCTAAAGAAAGTATTTGAGGCTTTTGAAAACTTCAGTGAGTGCCCAATTTACGTTAGCCTTCAAGAAGTCAGAGTTTTTGTAGGAATGAAAGATCAGGATATGGGTGAAGCTGAAGCTATTTTACAAATGCAAAAGGCAAAATCTTTATCAACTTGCCGATTTAATAACATCGTTTTCCTTTCAAATGACCAAGCGGCTTTAGCACTTGCTAGTAATTGGCAGATGTCCACTTATAATTATGCTGAGCTGAAATCGACAATGAGAGAAGCAGGTATTCTGTTGCCATAATTATTTTGTTTTTGACGGCATGAACCAGCTATTCGCTACCTGTGTCAACTCTAAGGGGAAACTACTTCCAACTCGCAGTCTCCATTCCTTCAGGTGGTTCGCGTAGTGAATTAGAAAGTGGTACTTTAGTGTATCCTCAATGATTTACCATGATGCTCTAAATATTTTCACCGATGGATCATCGTATCCAGGACCTCGCAGAGGAGGAGTAGGCTTTCTTTTCGTACATCTTGACGAAACAGGTAACGAGGTTTTTGAGGAACGACAACCAACTGGTTATAGCGGTGCTACAAATAATCAAATGGAACTTCAAGCCGCCATCTTAGCTTTAAAAGAAGTTCCAACAATCGTTTACTCATATAGAGTTTCTCGAATAGTAATACTTTCAGATTCAATGTATGTAACTGAGAACTATTCAAGAGCTATAGACTGGTCTCAAAATAAGTGGCTTAACTCTAGCGGTGCACCAGTTTCCAATGCGCTTCAATGGAAAGAATTGTTAAAAGTTATAAAGGAACTCCGAATGAGGGTTTCATTCAAATGGGTGAAAGGTCACGCAAAAAATGAGAACAATAAGAAGGTTGACAAGTTGGCGAAACAATCAGCAAAGGGATTTCTTAATAAACCATTAGTCTATACAGATGTTCGAAGGAAAACCTCAACAAAGATTACAAAGACCGGTAGTGTTGTTTTAAAAGGCCAAAAGTTAAAAATTAGAATTGTGACAATTGAATATCAAAAATTACAAAAAGTATTTAAGTTAAGGTATGAAGTTGTAAGCAAGACCAGTGAATTTTTTGGTTGTCTTGATTTTGTGTTTTCAAATATTGCTTTGAGGACTGCCCACACATATTACGTACAATTCAATGACGACTTAAAAAACCCAAGGATACTTGATTTGATCAGAGAGATTTTAAAAAAGCCCAACAAGAAATCGAGCGAAGAGGAGTAGTCTTTCCATCATTATTACTTCCACGCGAATGGAGGGCGAGATGTTTCTTTAAATTCGGATGTTTATATGATTGTTGAAAGCATGACTGACCAGGAGTTCGCCAAAGAAGTTATAACTGATTTCTTTTATGAGATGAAGGCTTACATCAACAGAGCCTTGGCATATAAGGGAAAGACAAAAAGAAGACACATGAGTACTTACATTTCCAAAAGAGGAAATAAATGGCTTCTTATTTATACACCCGAACGCGGTGGTCAAAGTAGTATGCATGTGAAGCGACCGCAGCCTAAAGAGTGGTTTACTTGGTATAGTTTGATGCTACTACCAAACAACAGTATAACTCTTTTCGGTTTCAATAAACATGTTGCACAAAGAATTTCCGAAAGGTACTATTCAGACCTCACTCCAACTGACGCGCTACAACAAATGCTGATGAGAACACCAGCTATAGTTCAAACTGAGGTAGGAGATAGATTTTACACACGTGTTAATGGCGGAATTTGTATAGGATCTGCTTTTGGAAAAAGGATTTTAGTTTCTGTAGATAGATTTCGAGTTCAAGTTGATCTTCGAGAAACGCGTACTTTCGTCTCTGATGATATGCTATATGATGAGCAAAAAAGTGTAACTGAAAAAAGTATTGCTGATGCGATCGCCAAACTTGGTAAAGACTACCTTTCTGACACTGATAGAGAAATCTAAAATTGTTACGGTTTTTAAGATTACTGAGTAGTCTGTCACAACCTGTCAGTCCTTGTTTCTTCCTTGTTTGAAATTCAGCAAAGACTCAACCTACATTTGAGTCCACGCGAATGGAGGGTTGATACAGACGAGGAATGCAGACTGCCAAAAATGATATTATTTCCAAACTTCAAACGGATATTCTCCGCTTGCAGGGATTTAAGCAGGAGCGAGGCAATAGCCCGTTGGATGCTGGATTAGGTCGAATTATTAAATCCTTTCCCAACTCCACATTTCCTGTGGGTTGTATTCATGAATTTTTGTCTCGGAACAAAGAAGATGCTACCGCTACAGGGGGTTTTGTAGCTGGCGTGCTCAATGCTTTGATGGGAAGTTCAGGACCTGTTTTATGGATTAGTGCATCAAGATCATTATTTCCACCTGCGTTAAAAGCATTTGGGCTGTCACCAGATCGTTTGATTTTCATTGATCTGAAAAGAGAACGAGATGTTCTATGGGCAATGGATGAAGCGCTGAAATGTGGAGCACTAGCGGCCGTGGTGGGCGAGATGCAAAACTTCAGCTTCATGGAGTCAAGGCGCTTACAGCTTGCTGTAGAACAAAGCCAGGTTACGGGGTTTATTCTTCGAAACAATATTAGTAAGGTAAATACAACAGCATGCGTATCCCGATGGAATATAACTTCATTAGCAAGTGAACCAATTGAAGATCTGCCGGGGATTGGATTTCCTAAGTGGAGAGTTGAATTATTAAAAGTCAGGAATGGAAAACCTGGTGTATGGAATCTTCAATGGATAAATGGAAATTTTGCTCCGGTTTATCGACCATCATTCATTTCACATCAGGAACAAAAGCAAGCGGGATGATATGGCTAAACGTTTTGTTTCCATCTGGTTCCGGCACCTTACCACGGACTGGTTCACTGTCCGCAAGCAAGAACTGAAAGATATTCCTTTTGTCTTACGTGCTCCATCGCGTGGACGAATGCTGATCGTAGCATCAAATGCGAATGCTGAACGCAAAGGTGTCCGTGTAGGAATGGCGCTTGCTGATGCACGAGCTGTACTTCCTGAACTGCAAGCATTGGATAATAAACCACAACTTGCAGATGAGTTATTAAAACGCATCGCGGAATGGTGTATCCGGTTTACCCCGATAGTTGCTGTTGATCCACCGAATGGAGTTTTACTTGACGCTACCGGCTGTTCACATTTATGGGGTGGTGATGAGCACTATCTTTCTGATATTATAAACAAGTTTCATTTACAAGGTTATGATGTATCAGCTTCGATTGCAGATACTATTGGAGTTGCTTGGGCTGTCGCACGTTTTGGCGCTTCGACAGGCTCAGCACCTTTTAGAGTGGTTCAACCTGGCAGGCATATTGAAGCATTACTTCCTTTACCTCCGGAATCACTTCGGATAGAATTACCTGTTGTTGAGCGATTACACAAGCTCGGACTTCGACACGTAAAGCAGTTTATTAATATGCCTCGTGTATCACTTCGAAGACGTTTCGGTCAGCACTTCATGATGCGGTTGAATATGGCTATCGGACAGGAGATTGAAGTGCTTGAACCGGTTGAACCAATTGAACCTTACCAGGAACGCTTACCGTGCATGGAGCCGATCTCAACAGCTACCGGTATAGAGATTGCATTGAAGCAATTACTCGAAACGTTATGCCTTCGTTTACGAGAAGATCAGAAAGGATTAAGAACCGCAGTCTTCAAAGGTTATCGGGTTGATGGTAAGGTTGAGCAAATTACAATCGGAACACACCGCCCATCGCACTATGTAAAACATCTATTCAAATTATTTGAGAATCAGCTTTCAATGATAGAGCCTGCATTAGGTATTGAGCTGTTTGTCCTGGAGGCGCCCAAGGTTGAAGATCATCTCTCACAACAGGAAGCGATGTGGGAGGATTCTGGTGGGCTTGAAGATCCAAGAATTTCTGAATTGATTGACAGGATCGCGAGTAAGGTTGGGAGTGATGTCATTCATCGCTATCTACCCGATGAACATTACTGGCCGGAACGATCTTATAAGCTTGCCGGATCGCTGAATGAAAAGGCGACCACAGTCTGGCGAGATAAACCCAGGCCATTGCATATTCTAAAATCACCGGAACGAATTGATGTAACTGCACCTATTCCGGATTATCCACCCATGTCATTTATCTATCAGGGAAAGATTCATAGGATAGCTCGTGCGGACGGTCCTGAACGTATAGAGCAGGAGTGGTGGCTGCAGCAAGGCCAACACCGTGATTATTACCGGGTAGAAGATGAAGAGGGGAGTCGCTACTGGCTTTTCCGGTTAGGGCATTACCACGATAAAACGTATCAGTGGTTTATACATGGGTTCTTTGCATAGTGGAGTTGAGTTATGAAGTATACAGAATTACAAGTCACATCAAATTTCAGTTTTCTAAGGGGTGCATCGCATCCTGAAGAAATAGTTGAACAAGCAGTAGCACTCGGTTATGACGCAATTGCCATTACTGATCGAAATACATTTGCGGGAATTGTACGCGCCCATGTGGCAGCCAAGAAAGCCGGTATCAGACTTATTCCTGCTTGCAGAATTGATCTCCTTGATGGCCCGAGCTTACTAGCTTTCCCAACCGACATTAAGGCTTATGCTCAGATCTCTGCGCTCCTAACACTTGGTAATCTACGGGCAGAGAAAGGAAGTTGTTATTTATATAAAGCAGATGTTTATTCACATTCAGTTGGCTCAAAGTTCATTGTTCTTCCTCCGGCAGCACTTAATGATAAGTTTGACTTCGATGATGATTTCAAAAATCAACTAAGAGAGTATCGCGAGGCCTTGGGCGATCAATTATCAATTGCGGTATCACGAGCGTACAATGGTGACGATTCAAAAATGCTTGCCCGCATTCACCAACTTGCTGTGCGATTCAGAATTCCGATGGTAGCCAGCAATGATGTTCACTATCATAATCTGATGAGAAGAGAGTTACAGGATATCGTTACCTGTGTCCGGGAGAAATGCACCATCCATAACGCTGGCTTCAAACTCCATCCAAATGCAGAACGCTACCTGAAGCCGAATGAAGAAATGTTGCGTCTGTTCAGACAATATCCGGATGCCATCCGACAGGCACAGAACATTGCAGATGCTTGCGCGTTCTCACTTGATCAGTTGAAGTATCGATATCCAAAGGAGATCACATCAGAAGGCCGAACACCACAAGATGAATTAGTCTTCTTAACCTGGGAAGGCGCAAACAGAATTTTTAAGAACGTAATCCCGGATAAAGTCAAGGCAACTATTGAGTATGAATTAACCTTCATTGCTCAGGTTAACTATGCGGAATACTTTTTAACAGTCTACGACATCGTTCGTTATGCACGTGAGAAGAAAATCCTTTGCCAGGGAAGAGGATCGGCTGCGAATTCCACTGTGTGCTATTGTTTAGGGATCACTTCGGTTGACCCTTCCAAGTTCGATTTGTTGTTCGAACGCTTCATCTCATCTGCCCGTAACGAACCTCCTGATATTGATGTCGACTTTGAGCATGAAAGGCGTGAAGAAGTGATGCAGTACATCTATGAGAAGTATGGTCGGGACCGCGCAGCAATTGTTGCTACTGTTACCCAACTCCATCACAAAGGAGCTATTAAGGATGTTGGTAAAGCAATGGGATTATCAGTGGACACCATTAACAGGTTATCCGGATTGATCTGGGACTTTAGAGATGAAGGCTTTGATGTGAAACGTATTGCCGACCAGGGATTGAATCCCAATGACAAAACTCTTCAAAAGGTTTTACAGCTTACCTCACAGTTCATGGGTTTCCCACGTCAGTTGGGTCAGCACACCGGAGGGTTTGTGATCACGGAAGGAAAGCTTTCCGATCTCTGTCCAGTGATAAATGCTCGTATGGAAAACCGGACCAACATCGAGTGGAATAAAGATGATATCGAAGCCTTAGGATTCTTGAAGATAGATGTCCTTGCACTGGGAATGCTCACCTGTATCCGGAAAGCATTTGACCTTGCAAAGCAACATTACGATCTTGATCTTACACTGGCCAACATTCCGCAGGATGATCCCGCAGTATATGACATGGTCAGTCATGCCGATACGATTGGCGTGTTCCAGATTGAAAGCCGAGCGCAGCAATCCATGCTACCACGTCTGCGTCCAAAATGCTTTTATGACTTAGTGATTGAAGTAGCCATTGTTCGACCCGGGCCAATACAAGGGGACATGGTGCATCCGTATTTACGGAGACGCAATGGTGAAGAAGCTGTCGAGTATCCGTCTAAAGAACTCGAGGAAATCTTAGCACGAACCTTAGGTGTGCCCTTGTTTCAGGAGCAGGCTATGAAGATAGCGATCGTTGCAGCAGGCTTTACGCCAAGTGAAGCCGATGGACTGCGTAGAAGTATGGCAACCTTTAAGGCAAAAGGCAAGGTGTCCTATTTTCAGGATAAGCTCATTAGTGGTATGATAAAAAACGGCTATACGGAAGCTTACGCCCAGCGAGTGTTCCGGCAATTGGAGGGCTTCGGTAGCTACGGATTCCCGGAGAGCCATGCGGTCAGTTTTGCCTTATTAGTGTACGTTTCTTCCTGGATCAAATGTTATTACCCAGATGTATTTGCCTGTGCCTTGCTTAATAGTATGCCGATGGGATTTTACCAACCAGCGCAACTAATCATTGACGCACAAAAGCATGGCGTGGATGTGTTGCCCGTAGATATAAATCACTCAAACTGGGATAACCTCCTGGAAATGAGGACAGATAAGTTCTATCAATTAAGACTTGGCTTTCGGCAAGTTAAAGGGCTACGTGAGGATGAAATGAGATTGTTGATTGACGGAAGAAAGACAACTTATAACTCTGTACATCAGTTGCGTACGATTGGTTTATCAGAAGCTTCACTTGAGCTACTGGCAGATGCAGATGCCTTTCGTTCGATCGGTCTAGACAGGAGGGAAGCTCTATGGGACGCTTCTACGCAGGATAAGCCACTTTCACTGTTTGATATTAAACAGTCTAGCAGGAAGGAAGAGGGGCAAATTGTTCTTCCGCAAATGAGCTTATCAGAGCATGTCGTCCAGGACTATGCAACGATGGCACTGTCCCTCAAGGCACATCCAGTAAGCTTCATCCGGAATGACCTTAACAGTTTCAACATTCTTTCTGCTGAGCAATTGACTCAAGCGAACGATGGTGATATGGTGAAGGTTGCAGGGTTGATCCTTGTTCGGCAACGGCCCGGTACGGCAAGCGGCATCTGCTTTATAACTCTGGAGGATGAAACCGGAACCATGAACATAGTTGTGTTTGCGAAACTATTTGATGAGTACAGGAAAGAGATCATTCAATCCAAGCTGCTCATGGTCGAAGGTAGGCTTCAGAAGGAAGGACAGGTGATCCATGTGATAGTCAGGCGGTGTTTCAATTTTTCCCGACTCCTCAACAAGCTGGCAACATCCGACAATGATCTGTCTATCGTACGTTCACGCTCGGATGAAACTACGGCTCCGCTTTCCCGACCTTCAACGAACAGCCATGGAAAAAGAGATCAAAGTATTCAGGGCGAGGTCTTCCATAAGGGAAGAAATTTTCATTAGCCATTGTCATGCAGATTGAGATTTGCTAGTTCCCGGGTATGAACCCATCCTTAATCATCAGCCTTCTTGCTTTCTCAACATCCTGCTTTGCCTGTGGCAATGCTATATAATACGGAAGCTCTCGCGTTACATCACTAATCTCAACCAGCTTTTCATTAATTAGATGACGTAATTCATTCAGAATTGTTTGGTCTAATGCCTCCGGTACGACTTCGTTTCTCCCGTATTTGTTCGCCATGTGAATGACAAACTGGTACACAGTTTTCTGTCCATCTGCCTCCAAGAATATCAGCTGCGGCCACGGGTCCATGGTAATCATTCGTGGCGCATGATTGTCCGTAACATGGATCATTGACTCATCCAACCAGTCCCACAAAGCAACGCGATAAAAATATTTGTCTTTCAAGTCAGACTTTTGAAGTTCTGAAAATTCCGGAATCTCCCGTTTCTTTTGAAAAAAACGTCCAAGCATCTTAGTTGTTTTATGGTCAATGGTATTGAAATGTAATTATTCTTTTTGATGCTCTGCAAGTACTATCAGTAGCATTGAATTCAGATGGCAAAACCTCTAATTCATTTTCGGATCCTCCTTATTAATATAGACCTTAAAATCCAGCAACGGTATCCCATGGGCGAGGTGGGTAATTTCTTCTGACCCGATCGGTACCTGCCAGGCACTTAACGTTTCCACATCGATATCAAGCAGTGGCGCTTTCAGAGGACGCAACACGACATGCGTTTTCATGTCGAAATAGAGGATATAGGTATAACCCTCAAGGATCAGGTTTGCAAGTTCGCGTTGGTTAAATTCCGTCATACTAATGTAAAGGCGGCCTCATTTGTGCTTAATAATTTGTTCTGTAAATTTAACATATGTGCTACTACAAATCCGAAGTCCAAAGGCTTAATGAACTGCTGGATCACTATTCTGCATCCTTTGAATCAATTACAGAAGACTTAGAACCGATACGAGAAAAGTTCGAAGAACTGATCCGGAAGGACGATGCCTTAAAGGCCATCGGCATCAAGCACAGTAATGAGTTGGGTTTGCAAATCCTCAAGTATTCAGAAAAGGACGCAATGCCGTCAACCCTAACGAAACAGGAGCTAACACAACTCCGATGGTATCAACGTTATCTAAGTGCCTGGCAGCAGGAAGTTTCCTATGAACGATATTTTGAAAATGGCTTTGACTATTTCCCTACACATCTCGTTACGGCCGGTGAACCCGATAGGCTAAAAATGTTCAATTGGGGACTAATCCCATTCTTTCAAAAAGATAAGGACAAGGCCATGCAATCGAGATTGAACACACTTAATTGCATCTCAGAAGAGATGTGGGAGAAGCCGTCATTCCGGGATGCGATTAAGAACGGGCAGCGTTGTTTGATTCCTGTCACTGGTTTCTTTGAATGGCGATGGCTCGATGAGGCCGGCACCGTGAAAGTTCCATACTATGTTACATTCCGTGATCAAAAGCTCCGCTCCATGGCCGGATTGTACAGTCGATGGAAAGATCCGGGCACGGGGGAATACTATTATAGCTATACTCTGTTGACTTGTCCAGCTAATTCGATCATGCAATATGTTCACAACGCCAAGCAGCGCATGCCGGTTTTTATAGACCAGGAGAATTATAAAGATTGGCTGAACCCCGGATTAAAGAAGGATGATGTCATGGATCTGTGTAAACCATACGATGATCCGAATATGCGGGCCTATACAATCTCAAAGCTACTAACAACCCGTGGAATCAATCCCAACGTACCAGAGGTATTACAACCTTTCAACTACAATATAGCAATCCAGGAAGCAAGCGAATTTTTAAAACGCGGTGAAAAGAAGAAGGCGATGGAAGCCTTTAAAAATACTATCAGTGGTGACAAAATGAAGGAAGAACATTTGGAATTGGCAGCAGGGCAGGAGATAAGGGCAGAGTTGGTGATGGAGTAACGAAATTTAAACCCCGTCACATGTTGTCATCAGTTTTTGTTTCCTCCATGATTTTTGAAATAAAAAGCTGTTCACGAATAAAATAATTCGGGTCAGTCGGTGGACCATCAAATAAAATTGTATTAGTGGTATCAACTGGCTCTATTCTTTCTAAAATTTTTTTTGCGGCCTTCGTCATTCTTTGAATTCGAAGCGCCTCATCAACCATTTCCTGAATTTTACCCATAAAACTGACTTTTGTTGGCAATTTCTCGAATAAGTCAATTTACGAAATTACCTATTTACGTTCAAGGTAGGGGGGTATGTTCCGACCGGAGATTTTCCTGCTTAGATATGATGCAAGACACTTGAATTCTGGTTTTTGCTATGCAATTATCGTTTCCCTTTTAGGAATACGATGAATTCAGAAACAAATTGCTTTTCTTCAATAGATAAGGTTCCGTACACTTCATATATGGTCTCGAGATACCTGGTGGAGCGTTTAGCATCAATCTCAATATTAGTAGCGTATGGGGCATTATGCAATCGATTCATTGCATCATTAATTTTGTTATAATGTTTCTCTGATACCGAAGGATAAATTCCGGCTCCTATTTTTTCGACAATTGATATATTGAGTTTGGCCTCTGCAGCAATTACAGGATAGTTATGCTTACTTTCCTTAAGTAACTTCTGTGTTTTTTCAATATAAATATTGATCGATTCCACGCTTTGGTGTGCATTATCGGGTTGATGTTGCAACAATTGACCTCTAAATATGCAATATTATGAATGGCTAAATTAAAGCCTAAATCGATAAAATGCAATATTTTGCAATTATATGCAATGTATTTGCAAGCAAAATATTGCATTTCTAGCAGCAAAGATCAAGAACATCTTGCCTCCCAGAGCAGTAGAACATACTTTTGCATTATGCATTCCGAAATAAATAGACGTGTGAACTCCCTTGAGGCAAGTGCCTTTAGGCATCATTGTAACCATCTATTTTATGAAGAATACATTATTGAATCAAAATGTACTGAAAGCAAAACTCCTCGAAAAGTACAATTCTTTCTCAGACACTTACGATCAACTTCAGTTATTTAGTAAAACACCAGATCACATTCTAAAGGGTCGTACCGAAGCGTTATTAGATTTTTCTACAAGTCTTATTGATAATGGCTACGAGCCTGTATCGATTTTTGTAGCCATTAATGCCCTCATCCGCTCCAAAGGGATAAGTATTTATCCAGCTTATCAATTTACTTCCATCGATGATTTTTGGAAAGTTATCAAGCTCAGAAGGAGAGGCGTATAAAAATTCTAGAAAATGCTAACGCCTGTAATCTCAAACTCAAGGGCCAGTGTGCTCTGGAGTTCGCAAAAATTCTTTTTTATTAGGAATACACTAAGTGGTGCAATGGATCTTTTTGTATCTGTGGGCGTACTAATTGCTGTTTTGAAATTCAAAGAGAAGACAATTCGAAATGGTATAAACAATAACCGACACTGCACTTCCAAATACTGGAGTTTCTTCATCGATGTAAGTGCTCTGTTCATCAACTGGTCCACAATACCATTAAAGTCTCTTAATAAGCAGAATCTTCCGCAATCGGCTGAGGAGATGGCAAGTTTGCTTCAGGAAAATAACGCGATAACGTTCGAACAGTTCAAAAGCGTAACGGCAAAGCAAATTAAGTCGCAGCTAGAAAATGTTTATCGACATCATTACGCACGATATCTAAAGTTCTACTCTCAATATGGTGATCTCAAGCAGAAAAGGAGATTCGCACAGTCTCATGCATTAATAGAAGAGGTTATAAAGATGAAAAGTGAGAAATGGAACAGAGCTATGATCTATCAAGCTTATTGGCAAATCATTGTTGATGACATTGCTCAAGGAAATGATCCAGTTTTACAACTTGAGAGTGCACACTATTTCTGGCAAAAGATTTCGAAGGCTCAAGAGTCACGACCAGAAAATGTTCTGGTTCATGGTGCAAAAGGGGTTGCAAGGGAGTACAGGGTGAAATTGACTGGTCCCATCAGAGCTCATATTAAGAATAAATTAAGGATTCAACACATGACTTACCCCGCAATTGTTAGGTCTGTAAAGAAGAAATTTGGAGTTACTATTGACGTAAGTTCTGTTAAGAAATTTAAGCACAGGGATAAAGAGCTAAAGAATCTTGTAGAGTACGACTCAAATGGTGTCGGATACTCAAGAATTAACTCGATGCCAAGACTCCAGCGAGAGTTGGCCTCTTCACCTGGCGAACAATACATTGGCGATTTCTATGATGTAATGTTCTATGTGAGGACTTCTAGTGGAGAGGTTGTGACTCTAGTCGCATTTGTAGTCATCGATACATTCTCGAGGAAAATAGTTGGATGGAGTCTGATACGTAAAGATGCTAAAAATCGAGAGCAGGCCGCTATTCAAGCATTTAGAATGGCTTTTGTGGAAACGTGTTGGATGCCTCAGGAAATTTTACTTGACAGAGATCCATACTATAAATCAAGAGCATTCAAAAGCTTCAAGCGGAAGGTCATGAATGCAGGAGTCGAGTTCCCGCCATGTCCCCCAGGTTTTGCAACATTCCGTGCAGAGATGGAAGCAGTTTTAGGTGCATTTCAATTAAAAGTATGCTCCGATAAACCCTTCTTTAAAGGAGCAGATTCGAGAAGCAGAAGACATTTCAAAACAGGCAATCCTTCACAAGAATTTCTGAATCAGCTTTGGTTGCACAGGGACGAGTTTCCTGAAATAGGTGACTTCAACAAACAATTTGGAGAGATGGTTATTCAATTTAACACCAATTTTTATGAAAGTGCTGCGTAAAAATACTCCTGCAGAATTATTCAGGATGTATCATTCTAAAAATGTAATAGTTTTTGAACAGTGGATGGAAGCATTGTTTTTTATGGAATCCAAGACAAAGCTAATTCGTGATGACGGTAGTCTTGTAATGCATGTAACGCCCATAAGAGGGGGTGAAACACTTGTTTACTCTTATCAGATTAAAGAGACGCATACGTTTTGGCAATACAAAAACACACTTGTAAAGTTTTATTATGACCCCGAAGATATGAGTAAAGTCTATTTATTCGAAAAGTTGACTTATAAGTTTATAGGAGAAGTGCAACCCACCTTAGTACTGACAAAGCAAAATAAGGAGGAGATTCTCAGTATTCATCGAAAAAGCATTCGTGAAATGAACAACTACAGAAAAACCAGAAAAAAAATGGATGAGAATATTGAAAATGGGCTCCCGCCAGACTATGGACTTACCGCACCTGACCTTGATGCGAAAATCTTAAGTGGCATGCTTAAGAAGACAAATGGAAAAAAGCGCGAAAAAGGTGAAGTAGATATCTCAAAAGTTAAAATTCAACACGATTAATATGAAAAACAAATTTCTACAGATCAACTCAATGCAGTATTTGCATTATCTGTTATCAAGAAAAATAGTGGACTTTTCAATTCAAGATTCTATTACAGTTTCATTGGACAGAGCACTAAAAAAGTCAGCTATGGTGAATCTGCAGCAGCAAGAAGGCAACGGAAAAACTACTGGACTTGCTACTTATATAATTGGGCGACCTAACTGTTATTATATAAAGATTGGTCCTTCTTATGGGATGAAGAACATATTCTCGGAGATGATATTTCTAATGTCTGGCGAGCCTATTGGATCATACATTTCTATCTGGGAAATGGTCAAGCGGCTTGCTGAAATACTCACAAAGAACAGGAACGAGAAGAAATTGGTGTGTATAGATGACTGTACACATTTGTCATTTAGGCAGTTAAGTTACTTTCAAGAATTGAGAGACTTGACAATTGAGAATACAGCTTTTGTTTTCATTTCTCCACCAATTTTTCAAGATCGATTGAAAAAAGCAATAGGTAAGGTGGCTGGAGTAGGGGAGTTTTACAGACGAGTTCAAGGGTTCGTTAAGTTGCCTGGTCTTACTCGAGGAGATATTGTTAAATATTGTGACGAAAAAAAAGTAACAAAAGATGAAATGGCGTTGGTTGGTGACATCAAAACTATTGCTTCATTGGAAACTGAAGTTGATAAGATTATTGACGCAAGGGAATTCAAATAACGAATATATGAACTTGACGAAAAAATACGCATCAATACGCTGGACAGCAGCTGTCAGTTCAATCCTAGATGAATGTAAACTTGCCGGCCGCCCCGCTTTGATTGTAAGAAGCATGGATAATTTGAATCGTGAGTTCCAGATTTGGCGTTATTTAAAAACAAAATACAAAGGTATTTACGTGCGTATGGGACCTGCATGCTCGATGGCACATTTATTTGACGAGATACTATCACAGTTGCGCTATGAAACAACAAGAGCAAGTTATGGGTATAACGATAAGACTATACGTTTGATTATTTCAATTCTCGGTGATAGGACGCAGCCAACATTAATTGTAATAGATAATTGCAATAAACTGCTATTATCAAGCATTAGTTATCTCATTGGACTCATGATTCATTTAGGTGCTAAAGTTCAATTCCTTTTCTTAACCACGAAAGTAAAATTAAAAGTTTGGATTGAGCATTTTAACAATACTCCAGTTGGTGCTTTGTTTTTTAAAGTGGTACAAAAAGGGTATCAAATCACAATGTAGATCATGATTTCTCCAGGTGAATTTTTACTGTTGAATTATATTAGTCCCTCTGGTGGCTCTATAACCTCCTTTGCTAAACATGTTGGGGTTGACAGATTTACCACTGAAAGGTTTATTAAAGGAAAGGAGGTAAGCTATTCTTTTCTTTTTCGCTTAGCGAAGGGAACAAACACATGTGCTAGAATGTGGATTCACTTCCAAACAAATTGGTTGTTTTTAAGGTACGTAGACACAAGGAAGATCAAAGCAATTAACCCTTATGTACGTGCTTCAGCCAAAAAAAATAAAGAGAATTCAATCGGAAAAATACTTGATGACAATTTCTTGACACCAATGGCCATAAGTCTTAGTCATTTAGCCGTTATCACAAAAATTGATTCTAAAACATTGTTTGCCATCTCTCAAGGTACTAGAAGAATAACTCCCAATGTTGCAGCTAAATTGGGAATGCAGTTAGGCACTGGTGCAAAGCATTGGTTAGATATTCAATTATATTTTGAACTAGAGAAAGCCTTGAAGCAATATAATTCAGTAGAGATCAAAAGGAACAAGTTGTTTGCTGAATATCATAAGTCTTTGCTGGACTCGAGTCTGGACAAGAAACGCTATTGTGCTATAAAACAAATTGAGCATCCTGGGAGAGTGCTTTTTAGAGATCATTTAAAGCGGTCAAAAATAAGGATCTCAGATTGGCCGAGGCTTTTTTGCATAAGTTCGAAGGTATTCGACTCCATTATAAATGGGCGATGCGAGATTCCTGCCTTGCTCATTTTGAAGTTAAGCAGATTGATAGACACTAATCCGGAATATTGGTTTGAAATGCAAAACCGTTATTACGCAACAAAGTCAGAAAGCGAAGAAATGCAAAGGAATGTAGATAGTGCGATCACGAAGGAGAGAAGTGGTCAAGATCGATATACTATTCCAGTTTCTTCGTTAGTTAATGACTTTCTTAGGCCAATGAAAATCTCAGTCGCAGATTTAGCGGATCATATCGGGGTTAAAATTAACCGGCTTTACAGCCTGACTACTGGAAATGTAAAATTTGGATTTGAGTTGGCAATTAGAATATCGCAAGCTTTTGGTATGAATCCGGAGTATTGGATCTTACTCCAACTGGAACAAGACATTAATAATTATCGTGCTAAAATAGGTTTGATTGAAAAAAATTGAGTCTTTATGAGAATAGTCTATTATTTTAAAATTGAAATGACTAGTAGGGACCTTGGTGGTAGATCTGCCTTGCGATATACTCATATTCAATCCATATTGAAAGGGTATATAGCTACTTGCTCTCAGAGAATATCAAGCCTCGTTACAGAATTTATGTTCGATAAACTTTCAAGCGAACTAAAGGAAATACTAATTTTTCCAATAGATGGTTGTAACAATTTTAAACAGGAGGGAAGGAAACGGTTCATTGCATGTGAAACACTCTATGCGCTATATTTTCACAATCTCCCCATACTTGAGGTTAAAAAACTCGACAGTTATTTAATGGCAATTGAAGGATATCTAGGTTGTTGTGAAATTCATCCCGTAGCTGGTAGATCATTTATGTTCAACGCTAAACGACCATTTCTAGAAATGAAAAACAAGTCAATTTTTATTTTGGCAGATTCGCTTTTACAAATTGAGTGCTCTAGGGACGGCTTTTTAGAAGAAATCATTAAGCATGTGGCATTTAATTCTTGGAGTTATAAAGAACTAATTCCCTCCCCATCTGTAATCTTCCAGAGATCTACTCTTCGCAAAAGGGGTGGTTTTCACAAGGGCTTCACGCCAGATTCGCCGCAACTTTAAAAATTTAACCTTCAATTTCCCCGGCACTTTTGGGTTGAATACTTGTGCAATAATGCACACCCGCTATGTAGATTTTCAAGTAACCACCCTCCGAAGTTTAGAGAACTGACCCAGGTGGAACGGCTTGCCGTACACACTGAAGTTCTGGACAATCTGGGTGTGAAGGGTGAAAGAGAAACCTCCATCGAAATTCAGGTTAAAGCTGCTCTCAAAGGGGGTGGCTTTGTTCCACCGTTCGCTCGCCTCTTGGAATTCATGGCGCTCGGAAATTACCCCGTTCAGCTTGAATAAAAGCTTGTCAAAAAAGCTGTCTGCTTCCTCCTGGGAATCGCGCTCAGCCAGGGCCAGGATCTCACCGGCATTTGCAGGGCGGTAATTGCCCTCAGCAACTTTCACGGCAACCCCACGCTGGGTCAGGCTGCTCATTTTAATCCGTTCATCAATGGTGGCCATGTCGGGAGAGCTGGTGAATCTATTGATCTCCGCGGTAACATTATTTACCCACGAGGTATAGTACCGCTTGAAATTTTCCGTCATCACCCCTTGCCAGCGCAATTTAATTGCCATTAACGCCTCCTTCAGCTTAGGGCTGAATCCTGACTTGAAAGCCATCAGTTCAGCTTTTTTCAGTACCGCTTTAGGCAGGCTGCCGTTCCGGGTAACACGTTCTTTCATGGCCAGAAATTTTTCCACGACCGGCTGAATCTCCTCCAGTCGGCCGCGCAGGTTGCTGATTGACTCCAGCTCGCCCGGGGTTGCCTGATCAAATAAATACTGTGTGTACTTATCAGGCTCCAGCTGGGTGAACGCTCGCTTGCCGAAAGAACCGAGTTCACTATAACTGGTTAACGCAACCTCCGAATGTCGCTCAATTGCCGTGATCTGGATTTTAGTCATCAACGCTAAACCGGTCAGCTCCGACCCTCGCTTGATCGCCTGGGTTAAAATCTTATTCAGGCGGGTGTAATCTTTCGTGTCAAGGGTATCAACCCCGGGGTTAAAATCAATGAAGCGCTGGATCAGCTTGCGGTCCTGATCTTTGAGCTTCAGGCGGCCATTAGCATACGTTTCATCTTTAAAGGCAGTGATAATCTGTAGGGAAGTGGAGGTCATCATGTGCATTTGGTTTGAACAGGTAAATCAGAAAAGGAAACAACTGGAATGAATCATCACCCAACCCCCGAGAGGAGGGTATCAGCCTTCATGATTGAGAACAGATTCATCCGGTAAGCCAGGTACGATTTACCGTGTTAGCTTTTGAATTTAAAATCCCGGCAAGCTTTTTTACTTGCTTGTTTCTTCCGGTCCCGCGTGATCACGGGCCTGACCGGCACGGTAGTTTCGCGCTGGGCTTTCTTAAAGGCTTTCAGGCGTGATGCGTTAATATCGGAAAGCTTCCTGGTTTTCATTTTTATGGATTAAACGAATATCTGCGCTCCGGAATCATTAATAAAATATTTCCGGATTGACTTACCCTTTACACCATCCTTAACAACCCACGGTTTAAGGTTCCTGGCCCCACGATCATCGGTCGTGATCACAGACTTTGGTATCCATGTGGTTTTTGTAAAAATTGTAACGCTGGATTTTCCACCAATAAAGATAGGTTCAATGTCGTAGTCTACTTTAACAGCCTTATCACGGACCTCGACCACACGGCCAATAAACAATGCTGCCCCTCCGCGTGCCGGTACATCAGCAAAAATGTATTCAGTAAGTTGTATTTCCGGAACGTGTTGGGCTGTTGGAGTCATGAATCCATAGTGCCAATCCAGGAGAGTTGCTACCAGGTCACATCCCGACCCCTGTTTTGGTTTTTAGTGCGGATACTACTCCGGGGTGAATTACAGTTATATCCCTGCTGGCATTAGTGTTATCAAAATCAAGATTTTCTAAAAAATACGTCTTTCCGTTTTTTAAATCCGTTAAGTGAACGGAGAATTTCCCATCGGCACTATCATCGAGAATAATTGAATCGACAATACAAATATCTTCACCATCCCACGGCTTGGCAAAAACCGCCTGGTAATTATAAAAGGATGGATGATACACTGCAATGGAGCCAAATAACTTAGCCGGTAATCCATTGAGTGCAAATAGCATCTGCATTTTTTCGCATTCACTGATAGACAAGTGCGTAAGCATAAGCTTGAATAATGGGAATTTAAGTAAAACTGTTGGTGTAGTTGACTCAGCTGGAAGAATACCTGCCAGCACAATATAAACTACGTCTGGAGCTGCAAATTGAGATGCTGTAACCATGGTTAAAAGTTTATGACCAAACATTACCGTACCCCTGCCATTGAATTTAACCCTGGCCCCAACTCTTTCGGTGTCCTCTAAATTCAACCACCCGGAGTTATTAAATACTAACCCGTTTGGAAGGTTAGCCGCATCGATCTTCAGGTTTTTGCCTTTAATAGTTACTCCATTACCCTGTATCGTGAAGGGTATGGATTGCGGAAGGAGGATATATTTAATGAAGGCCTGAAGTTCACCGCTTAACGTATCCAGCTGCTTGCCGGTTGTTGCGTTTCTTTGATCTCCTCGTTCCTGATTAAAATTAAGAACCGATTTTAAGGGTGTAATAAGTTTATGAAGAATCCTCAATTGATTTCGGGTTTATTTTAAGACATTTAATCAGCTTTCAATCTTATTATTCCAGGATGAGCTTTTGTGCAATGCTCATTAAAGTGTTCAAGCGAGTTAAATGAATAGGAGATCTCCGTTACTATATCTGTAATACTTATTATGAATTCGCCTGTTTCGACTTCCGTGAGCTTGATAGAATCAACTATGCAGATACGGGCATTATTGTTCAGTTCTGGCCCGAAAAGATTCACAAGCTTGTTTTTATTTGAATACTCCAGATGCTTAACGATTGATCCAAAGAGATCTCCAGGCAAGCCTTTCAGGGCAAAGATCATCTGTAACTTTTTGCATTCACTCATTGATAAATGAGGTAATAGAATCCTGAAATACGGGAATCCTTTATAATCGTATTTTGATACCCCAAAAGACTTTCGATCTAATACAAACTTCTCCGAAGTGAGCTTAACAAGTTTTGGGTTTAGAAATTGTTCTGCCCGAATCTTGGTAGTCAATTGAGTGCTGAAGAAAACAGCTTTACAATTGAATTTAATACCAGACCCGACAATTTTCGTACCCTTCAAAAACAAGTCACCTTGATTTTGAAATTCAAGGCCATCCGGAAGGACCTGAGCATCAATGGCCAGATCGAATCCTATAACATTTAGCTTGGAATCATTTACCTGGTAAGGGACACTTTGAGGGATTAGTATCTCACGAGTAAAATCCTGAAGCTCACGCGATAGGTTATTTATATCGGATGACTTTAGTTTCTTGTGCTGACCAGGTATAATGTATTTCAATAATGACATAAGTTGTCGAAAAATAATCGATTCCTTTTAATGGGTAATTAACTTCTGTTAAGGGTTATTATGCCTTCGTTGTCAAATTAAATACCAAAACTATCCATTTGAAATTTTATTTCGGATTCAGGTGAATTAATTTCAGGCCCATTGCCATTTTTTAAACTGTTATGACTGATCCTGTGAAGTTGGAAATCATATCGATTCCTCCGGGTGTGATCCTGTATGATTCCCTGATCCCGGCCGGGTTCCCATCGCCAGCTGAAGGGATGGAAGGCCAGCCGATTGACCTGAATGATTACTGTGTCAGAAATCCTTCATCAACTTTCTTTGCCAAAGCGAAAGGAAAATCCATGGAAGCGATCGGTATTTTCGAAAACAGCCTGTTAGTCGTTGACCGGTCTGTTAAACCAACGCCTAATTCAACCTGTATTCTGTTTTACAACGGGGAGTTCACGGTAAAAAAAGTAAGACGAATGGGCGATAAGGTTATTCTTAAATCGCTGTCCTATATCCGTCATCCGGACATTGAAATTGAAAATCCGGAAGATCTTGTCATTTGGGGTGTGGTGATTAAAATAATTTCAGACCCTCAATAATGCTTCGCCATGGTAATGCTGATTGATATTAACAACTGCTACGTTTCCTTTGAACGTGTGTTCAATCCCAGGTTAAACGGCCTCCCGGTTGTAGTAGCCTCTAACAATGATGGCTGTGTCGTGGCCAGGAGCAACGAGGCTAAAGCATTGGGTATAAGAATGGGTGTGCCGATATTCCAGATACAGGAAATAATCCGGAAACATAAAGTTCAGGTGTATTCCAGTAATTACGAACTATACGCGGATATGAGCGCCCGGGTAATGCAGGTAATTTCTTCTATCGTTCCGGAAGTTGAACAATACTCCATCGATGAAGCCTTTGTTGATCTAAAGACTTATCCGGATGAAATGGTCCCGCCCCTGGCCAGGCGCTTGAAAGAAACGCTCGCACAATGGATCGGTGTTCCGGTGTCCATTGGTGTTGCTTCGACTAAAACACTTGCCAAGGTTGCAAACCGGCTGGCAAAAAAAGGACCCGGAATTAAAATTCTTTCAGACCTGGAGGCGCTCGCTATATTGGAGAAATACCCGGTTGAAGATCTGTGGGGTATCGGTCATCGGATCACGGGTAGATTGAACACAATGGGAATTACCTATGCTGGTCAACTTTTGCGAATGCCTCCTGCCTGGATCCGAAAGGATTTCAATGTGAATATACTCAGGCTGGTTACCGAGCTGAAAGGTTCACCGTGTATTTCCCTGGAGCTTGAGGCTGCTAAACGGAAAGGAATTGGTAGTGCAAAATCTTTCGGTAAGCCGTTAAGTGTATTATCTCAAATCCAGGAGGCAGCCAGTAATTACGTTGCCGCGTGCGCCAGTAAACTTCGCACGCAAAAGGAACGCGCTACAATCCTGAATGTGTTTATACAAACAAACTATTTTAGTGCCTCCTCACCACAATACAGCAATAGTATCCAGGTCTGTTTACCGGTGGCCAGTAATTTGGATGCGGTCCTGATCCGGGAGGTGAACGCTGCCTTACGAAAGATATTCCGGCCAGGTTATGCTTACAAAAGGGTAGGTGTCCTTCTTACCGGGTTTGTACCTGAATCACAAGTCAATCTGAATTTGTTCTGCACTCCGGAAACCGCAGCTGCTACCTCCGCGCAAACCGTTATGGATAAACTAAATGAGCGCATGGGTAGAGGGACGGTCAGGAGTGCTGCCCAGGGATTTAAGAAGGAATGGAAAATGATTCAGCGTAAAGTAAGTCCGAGATATACAACGCAGCTCAGTGAGTTAATTAGGGTGAAGGTGTAGTTTGTAGTTGTATGATTGCTTGATCAATTTCAGACAATGTTTTCTTCCCTTCGTTTATATCAGAAGATAAGCTGGAAAGGCTCGATGCAATCGCATCTTCAACTTGATTTCGAATAAATTGTAGTTTATTGACTGTTAACGCATTCGCGGTTGTAAGAAGGGTCAGCGCTCTGTTAACATAGTATGAAGATTCACATAAAAACGAATCGGAAACATAAAGATCAGCTATGTTCAGTTTTAAACTGGCAATATTTTCATCATTTAAACCTTTAAAATCAAAACTCCATTCATTACTCTCACTAAGAAAAACTTCTATTTTAATCGCTTTCCTGTTTGGAAACGAATCCACGAGTTTAGTAAGTTCATTATATTTTTCTGAAAAGAATATACGATGATCATCGATTGAACGCTTCATACGTTCTAACCTATCGATGTATTGAGCACCAGCTAACGAAATATCCTCATTCTCTCCGATCCCTGGTATAGGTCCATAAACAATACTAACATGATACCTTTTTGCATTACTGTACAATAGCTTTTGAATAGTCAGTTCAGATTTCTTAACATCTTTAACTTCATATTGTTCCGTGTGCGAGATTTCCTCATAGAATGACTTTACGAACGGAATTCTATCCTTTAAAGGAATCTGTTTAAGTAAAACCGAAAAATCATATCTAAGCTTAGTTAGATCATCCGGGGTGATAGTACCTGGATTAAACTTTATCATTTCAACATAAGGTTTCAAACTACTTATTCTTATTAACCTTGTTAAACTTGGAGGGGAATTCAATCCTGTGAATAGGTGTGATCAACTGAATATCCGGATCCTCAACCTGTGAGTCTAAGTATTGGTTTAACTTATCAACCGCATCCAGATAACTCAGCGCTTTAATTTTGCAAGCAGGTATAACAACTTTGTTTGATTTAAAATCTAAGCCGTTCTCAGTTACAGTGAATAAAAATTTTGGTTCAGCTTGGAGTTGATCATTCATAAAGAAAAATGCTTATACTAATTTGAGTAAACGAACTAAGGGCATTATGCAGTGAAAACTACAAATAAATGAGTACTTTTTCATAAATATTTCCTTAAATCATTGGTTGCATGATAGAAATTAACCACCAACATTTCCCAATACTAAGGTATATTAAGGAAGGGCTTAACAACCAATTACTAGGCTTTAATTCTCAAGAATTTGCTAATACATTTTTAAAGCAAGCAGACTATTATAGTGCAGAATTCAGTGAACTGTCGTTGGGGTTTGTTCGGGATGGTAGGCGAATTAATTTATTGACTGAGGGGTTGACTTATTTTATAGACTACACTGTTTCGGAAGATTTATGGAATAACCGAAACAACATAGATTCAGGAACGGGCTTATTGATGTTGGAAAGTGAAGTTTGTTGCTTTTACTCATTCGATAACAACCAGAAAAACAGGATCGTTAGCTGGAGGGTTTTCACATTTGCCGGGGATATATTTTTAAATTTCAGTACCGGTAACTGGAAATACGATGATTTAACTTCAAAAAAAACTTGGATCGATCATAGAAGCATCGATTGTGAATCTCATCGGAATGGTTATGTTCTTCATATCCCTATTCGCATGGTTAATGATTATTTAATGTATACAAAAAGCCTTCCGGATGGAGCTGGTCATTCAACTATTAAGCCATCGAATAGTTATGTTCTCGGGGATTTAGAAATTAAAAATGGAACAGAGTTAGATATTGAGTGTTACAGTTTATAATTGAGTTATGAGCTGGAGCGGAAATACAAAAACCTTTAACATTGATATTCGGAGTGTTGATCAGAATTTAATTTTAGAGATTCTTAAAGTTTTGGAATCTTCTATGGAAATATTTGGCAAATCCAAAAAGAAGAAGCCCAGCATTGAATTAATTGATTGGAAAAATAGTGAATTTGAATTTTATAGCTTAAAGTTTAATTACGACTACGGCTTCGATCATGAATTTAATAAGGTAATCCCGGAGAAATTCAGAAAGCGTTTTGTAGTTACTAACCAATTAATCCCAGGGTACAACATATTCATCCATGCAACTATTGTTATCGATGAGTATGATTCATATAATCAGTCCCGATTTTCGGAAACGTATTATTTCATTTCTAATGCACTTCAGGACAGCGATCATGAGTCACAGGGATAAATCTGTGCAACTCAATGCGTTAAACACTTATTCAATTTTAATGTGCCTATGAATGATAATCTCAACAACCAACCAGTCCTTCACCTTAACCTGATTCATCGTTGGTTTGAAATCATTGGTAATCCAAAAACAGAAGAATACCGGGCAATAAATGACCATTGGAAAAAATTCTTCCAGCCAGGTCAGGTTAAAATTAGGGGAGTCTGGTACAATGCCAGCGAAGTAGAGGTTTGTTTTTCAAACGGGTATTCACCATCCCGACCACAGAAACGCTTCCGGATGAAGGACGTTACTATCGGCCAGGGTAGAGAGGATTGGGGAGCGGTAAAAGATGAAAATTATTTTGTGCTAACGTTTTACAAAACCCTTCTATAATACCATCACCAGCTCGGTTATAGCTCCAGGCTTAACTTTACTTTTTTTCAGTTTAGCCTCCTCTTTAGCGTGTTTGATTTCTATCAGCTCAGCATACCGGGCGTGAACCTCCTCGACAGTGAGGTATTTTGCCTGAATCCCAAGTAACAAACTAACTCCGCTTCTTACGCGCACAAGTATCGCAGCTTCTTCATCGGTCAGCATCCGGACCGGCCAGCCTTTTTCGTACAGCATCGATTTTGTAATCTGCTTCTCAAGCTCTACCCGTGCTATTGCTTTCTGCTTGGCTTCAGAAACAGCAAGCATAAGATCGTCACCCAGAAGGTGAGGGGCTACATCGGCCAGCCAGCGATTACCCTGGAAACCAAAGCTGCTGATCACTTCTAAATTAACGATGCGTTTCAAAAGGGAATGAGATTCTTCCTGGGATGCAGCGGCAACCAAATCCTTCCAGTTACTCATTATACAGAACATGCAACTAACCCTACTCATGTTAAATTTTGTATATGCCTCGTGGGGATCCATTCCGCTCACGGATATACATCCAAAAACATGATCAACCGACCAGTCTGAGATTGGCCGCCAGTTCCAGTTACCCTTTTTGGTTTTGTTTGCAATAGTTCCGTTCGCCCGGGCAGCGCTCTCATCTCTCCTGACACCGGTGACGTTAATAAAAGGTTGATTTTTAAATCTGCGTTTTAACTCCGCTTCAATGATATGAGTTTTTAATTCCGAGGTACAGAATCTCATCGATGGAGTTGACCAGGGCAAAACCAGGGTGACCGTTTCCAGGTTAATGTATCTGCGTAAACTTGATTGCCAGCGAGCTTCCCATCTGTCCATAAGATCCCCAGCCTTTCGTTTAACTACGACCAGCTCGCATTTCAGATGCGCAGCCAAACGCTCACAAACAGGAAGGGATTCACTCCATTCAACAGAACCTAAATCACTGTGTATTAGTATACGCTCCCCTTTATGGCCGCGCTTGTCCAGGTACGCAAAGGTACTTAAAGCCGCTGCCTGGCTATCCTTGCCTCCGGATACCCCGATGGCAACCGGGGCATTAGCATCGATCAAAGAATCAATTTCAGGCGCAGACTGGATGTTCATGTTGAAATGTTAAAGAACGATGTGGGGGATTTCTGAATCTATAATCTCAACGAACTGGACTGACTCACCCTTATCTTCTTCAAAATCTATGGTAAGCATTTCACACACTGAATGCTTATTTTTTTCAAGCCCGCTTACAGTAGAGTTTGCGGAGAAAAAATGAAAATCAACACCATTCTTATGTGTGTGGATCAAAAGGAACTTTTTATTCATAGGTATTGTGAATTCATTCAATGACTACCACCATCATTCTCTCAACCCAACCCCGCAAAGCATTTAAGATCCCAGCAGATCACGCAAATCCATCTTACCATCGCTCTTTTTAAAATGCTTCCTGAACTTTTTAGCTGCTCTAAACTCATTAAGAAGTTTCAGATATTTCTCAACAGCATCCTTGTAAGCGGCTAGTTTACCTGGTTTGACCTCCGCACTTTTATAAATAACCTCTAAGGTGTAAATCCCATCCTTCTTACTGAGCTTCCTTTTTTTTACTGAAATAATCTCACCTTCTAAATGGATAAAGGCCTTCGTTTTCCTGGATTTTTTGAACTCCTCCCACTGGACGGATAATTCACCTTCTGTTTGTGCTTCAAATAACTTGAAGCTGGTCTGTTTCTTGAGTAAAGGCAGGATTTCTTCATCCTCAATCTCATCGAGCGAATTTGCCAGGGTGTCAATGAAGTCATCTATCTTGGTAAGTTTTGTTGTCTTGGAATTTGGAAATAACCTGGAATAGAAAGACGGATCAACCATACCAATTATAATTGCCAGTACTATGATAGAAGCGCCAATTCCTAATAAAATCGAATCAAGAAGGAAGTCCGGTATAAAACATAGACTATTATCCATCGGTGTTTGTGAAAGTAAAAAGGCAATTTTGTTAAGCATAATGTTCCTTTTATTGTACTGATATAATATTGTTCTACTCGTATTCCAGCATACATTTTAGGCCGCTAGTTTTAATTGCTGCTCAGAATAGTTTAATACGAATGCGTAAGCCCAATGTTCCGGAACTAACGGTACTACCGAGTTCCCAACAAATTTTTTCAAATTTGTCGATGTAATTTGTTTACTGTCATATTGTTCAGGGAAACCTTGTATTCTCAATAATTCCTCGGGTGAAAGCATACGCATAGAAATATCCACAATACCGTACATGATCATGAAGAATTTCAGCTTGATCATAGGCAAGCAATCCGTTTCATAGATTGGTATTGAGAACTTTCCTTCTTCACATGAAACAACATATAAGGGTGCTTTATCCTGTCGTGCAATTATGACAGGTGATGGGTTTTCCACTGACGTACCGTTGTTTACTCCCCATGATGGATTAACCAGGTAATGGTGTCTGCGGGAAGCGGTGAGTGTTGGAGCTGGATTTTCCAGGCTATGACCCACGTTATTGAAATTTGTGTTCATCAGATACTTCTCCGCTCTAACCAGGGCGTGCTTATCGTTCGTAAGAATTGTCCCGGCAGGGCTTTGTATCGATTGATGATTGTCCTCACCGGTGTATTGCTTATCGATAAAGAATTCAGCATTAACCAGCCTGGACTTTGGAACCGTGGTAATTGTTCCCAGCGGTTCATTGATACTGGAGTTAATTGACCCGTTGCTATATTGCTTGTCAATAAATTTTGCTGTGACTTTAGCAAACCGGTCCTTCGTTGTTAATGTCCCAGCTGGTTCAAATATAGTACTCCACTGTCCTCCGGTTGAATAATACTTCTGGATAAAGTCTGAAGTGATCACAAACCCGGTGCCTTCAATTTGGGTACCTCCGGCAGCAACGCAGCGCTCCAGAATATCATCAGGGAAATAAGTCTTGATAAATTTCTTGTCTTTACCAGCAATGTGTTTAACAGACCCTAAGAAAAGTCGTTGGATAGTTTTGGCACTCAGCGGCTTCTTTCGGTTGAAAATAGAAACGCCTTCATCCGAAAAATCTAATACATCTTTTACAGCTTTCCATTGCTTAGTAAACGCATTACCTTTTTTTGAGTGGGTAGGTACCGGCCAGCAGATCGGCAAACCTGGTTTCGCGAAACAACCGAATAACCGGTTTCGGGATGTATAGGCTCCGAAGTCTGCGCTGTTAATCTTCCTCCACTCATTCCGGTATCCCATTGCATCAACCTTATCGCACCATTGTTTAAAGAAAATTCCTTTATACTTAGGATCAGGTATAAAGTATGGTGTTATCTCGTAAGCATTACTTTTCTTTTTGAAATACTTAATATTTGGATTTAGCATTTCCTCAAGGTAATTTGGCTTAGGTCGAAGGACGGTATCCCCGTATTCGTTTTCGTAGTAAGTGTCAGGAATATCACTTTTTGCTACTTTCGAAAGCTTCCTAAGCTTTTTATAATTTAGTAAACTAAATCTATATCCATCCTTAGTAGTTCCCTCCTTAACTAACAGTGGCCCCCAGATTTCGAACTCAGTTACATTTTCAATTTTGACGTAATCCGGATCAAGTGCATCAATATAATTTATTAGGTGATCAGCTAATGTGCGCGAATCACCATCTCTTGATAGGCCTCCCTTGGCTTTTGAATGATTCGTGCATTCAATACCCGCAAAAAGAATTAGCTTGGCTTCCGGATAGAATGCCCGGTACAACTCCACCAATCGCTTCAGCCGTTTGTATGGATCAAGCAAACGGATATCTTCCAGGAAGTGTTCAACCTCCGGCATTCGCTCTAAGTGGTTCTGAATAGCTAAGCGGTCGTGGTTCACACAACCCACTATCTTACAAAGTTTATCGAATTTGAAATCCGAAGGCAGCTTAACACCTAATGATTTAGCGTACTTCTTAAATTTTTCCTTAGTCGCCTGTTCATACCCAACCGATGTTCCGCCCCATCCGCATAACAAGTCCACAACCAGGAACATTATTTTTTCTGTTCCTTGTTCTATTTGCTTTATGAAGGATCGATCCTTTTCAAAACTTGAAAGTGTGTAAGGTATCTGGGTCATTCTTCTTAAATCTTTACAATCATCTAGCTCAATTTGGTCCAGGCTGTAAGATCCTCGTCCCCAACCCCCACAGATTTAATAATCAGGTGTGTTACCTTCATAAGTTCGTGTGCTTGTCTTGAGCGCTAATTCTCTGAAAGGAATTGAAATAGCCCCAAGCTCAATAGCCAACTCCCGTTTTGTGTATGATACATCGAAGTGCTCGCGAGTTGTATCATAGTCCTGTATCCACTCCCTGCGCAACCCCAGGTTGTCGGCCATTTCTAAAAGTTCGTCCCTCGAATCGGCTATTAAGTGACTCATCTTCATTCCGCGAAACATAACACCGGTCACATAAAAGTTGTCTACATAAACCGCCATACACTTATTGTTGGTTATCTCGCTTTTGAATTTCAGAAAGGATGAATTTCCTGGCGCGGTCTATAAGATCCAGTTTGATTTCTGAGAAGTTTTTAAACGCAGACGGATCATAATTACTTACGGGTAGTTTAAAGAATTCAATCAGCTTACCTGAAAAGGATTTCTTTTCTTCAGGCATAGGTTCTCCCATCTCCAGCTCGCAATCAAACCTTCTTAAAAAAGCTGAATCTAAAACTTCCCGTCTATTAGTAGCTCCAATAAAAATTACTTCAGTTCCTAATTTTTCCAGGTTAACAAGAATTGAATTGACAATTCTTTCATTTTCCATTCCGACCGCTGAGTCGTTTCCTTTTCCTCCTCTGACCCGGCCAACCGTATCAACTTCATCCCAAAAAAGCACACAAGGCATTTTTATTTGGTTGAAAATTGAGTGGATATTCATCCCGGTCCGGCCAAGTTTACTGTCGATGATCAGGTCAGAACTAACCTCTATGAATGGCAATTCTGTCAGCCGGGCAATGTGCCTGGCCAGCGTGGTTTTACCATTACCGGTAGGTCCATGTAAAAGAAGTTTATGCCTGACTCCCAGGTTGTGATATTTGAATAAGTCGGCATTCTTCCATTCAGTAAGAAGTTCCTGGATTAACCCTTGAGCCTGATCATTCAGGTAAACACATTCATTCTGAAGGTCAGTTTGAATTATAAGTCGTTTAATATCCTGGGACAATTCAGAAAGCTGGGCAAACTGTTTCGGCTTGTTATCTAATAGCCTTTTTATTCTCCAGGAAACTTCTCCGCTTGGAGAAAGTGAACGTTGGTATTGTTCGGCAGCTTTATAAAAATCTTCCTTCTTATCCGTGTTGATTGCATTTAACATCAGAACAATGGCTTCATTCGGGGATAATTTCTTAACCTCCTCGCCACTGGTTTTAGAATTAATTAGTTGACTGTTTTCCATAAGTATTAAGCGGTTTGCCTGCTGCTTTCTGCTAACTCTCTTTCAAACTTTTCAAAATAGAATTCGACCGTAATACCTGTTTCCTGTACCAGGTTGTATTTCTTTACCATCTTGTACTGCACAATCCGGAGATTAAGAGAATTCAAATAACCGGCAATTGCCGCCCTGAATTGCTCGATGGACATACTATGCTTATTGATATTGCAGGATCGGCAGGAGGGATTATGGTTCTCTATTGTATCCAGTTCCGGGTGCATGATCGTTAACACGGTCACGGGCTTCCAATATTCATCCCTGACGATTTTACCCTTTTCATCGCGGACATGAGTTTGGGTTCGTCTGATCGGATCTATGTGATCCGCGTGCCAGCCCTTCTCCAGGTTACACCCGCAGTAAGCGCAACAGCCATCGTATTTGTTGAATATTTTCTCCCGGTCAGCTTTCTTCATAACAGATCTATTAAGCGCTTTCCGCGAATTCACGTACAAGCAGATCCTTCGGGATAGGCTTTACTTTATCGATCTGTTTGAAAAAATAAGGTATCCCTAAATCCTTGCATTGCTTTTTCATAGACCTTGCCCAGGCTACATCGAATGGCCGTCTTTGGTTGCCGCTTTCTCCTCCCTGTATAATCCAGTCAATCTCCTTACTATCTTTTTGATTTAGCTCGATGTGATCAAGCTGAGGCTCGATGCTAAGAAACTTTCTGCCCTTCACTCTTATAAGCAGCCGTACCAGGTTATCATAAGTTGACTGATTAACAACAGATGTACCGTACATTACATTACTCATTGGTTTATCAAGCCATCGGGCAGGAACATACTTATGAATATTACTCGGGCGTTTCGTTAACAGGAGAAATAAAAGATTTGGATACATCCCTTTTTCTATCCGTGAAAAAAGCTCCTTCCGGAGATCACCGGTTGAATAATAACCATCAACCGGATTTAAGAGAGGCATTGATTTCTCAAAAATATCCATCATTGAACCAACGAATACGGAATGTATTTCATTGACAGCGGCCGCCTTCTTTTGAAATTTGGCTAATGCTTTAAAGGCTGAATTTATCCTGCGCCTGGGTACATCTTTACCCCATAATGGATTTCCTTCATCAAAACGATTTGAAAAAACTTTTGCATAGCAATTATCACAGCCCTCATGTACTTCATCGCATCCCCACCAAATGTTTAAGGTATGTTTTGCCCATTCTATTTTTGTATTCTCGGCCATGAGGGAAGTTTTAAATTGGAATAGTTACTTTTACTTGTTGATAATTTCAGCGAGCGCTGCGGGTGAGTACTCTACCGACTTGAGTACTTTATCATCAGAATTTCTTAAGACAATGAACGAGCCGTTATCCTTGGGTACAATCCGGGATGCAACCTGGTCTTTAGCATACTTGTCAACGGTGAGCTGGGCGATGCCTTCAGTCGGGCAGGCCTTGCTCATGTTGGAGCGCTGTACCTCCGCGAACAGTTCGTTAAACTTGTCACCAAGCCCAAATTCAATGATCGCACCTGATAGTACATACTGAAGATCACAGAGGGCATCAGCGGCTTCTACCAGGTCGTTATTCTCAATAGCCTCCTTAAATTCCTTCAGCTCCTCGGTTAACAGTTCAATCCGGAGTTTAGCCCGGGCCTCCACAGGGATCTGTGGGGTAGTGAGAACCGGAACATTAAACGTATCATGGAATTTTTTTACTTCTTCAATGTAATTCATGGTTAATCGATTTGGTTATGTATAGTTTTTTTCAATGAATCAAGTTGATTTTTAAGACTCGCCAATTCAGTATTAGCGTGTCTTAATTTCTCCCGCAGCTGTGCGCTGGTGAATTCCTCTGTTACTTCAGTTGTCGGTATATAGCGGGCGCTCGGGGCAGTAGGTCCATTACCCGCATGATTACCTCCATCAGCGTTCTTTGCCGGGAGGGTGTAATACATAGTTATTGATTTGAAATTTGTTTTCTCCTTAAGCCGGTAGAGCGCTGTTTCTAAAAGCAGTGGAAGGTTATCAACGGTACGGTATTTCTTAACATCGGATAATGGATAAACCTTGATCTTTTCTTCTTCCATCGAAAGAAGATTCTTCGATGTTGTAGCGGTATATATATTTATCTGAAAGGGAACACCCTTACCTTCATACCCAACCATAAAACCAAATTCAATCAGTTGGTTAGGATCGATTGTCACTCCGGCCTCCTCCTTAAGCTCGCGCACCATGGCATCAATTGGAATTTCACCAGGATCCACCTTTCCACCAATACCATTTAAACACCCTACCTGCCAATCGGGCTTTTGTTTCTCAATCAGCCAAACGCTTTCAAGATCTTCACTAAAAAGGAATGCTAAAACGTAATTCATTCTTCAGATTTAAAATGGTAAGTCGTCAGTAGAAATGTCACGCCCGCGAAATAATCCTTTAGCCCGCTCAGTAATGATTCTGTATTGGGTAGCCGATAATGGATTTCGTACCAGGTGTACCAGGTTATTAAAAAAGCTTCCGTCAACGTAATAGACTCCGAGATTCCGGAAGTAACGCTTAACCGCTCCCTGTCCGCAGCTGATTAGGATGATTGTTTGAGCTATACCGGTTAGCCGGTGTCTTTCTTTGGTAATGAACCCATGGATAATTACCGGGTTCCCGGCTGGAGGTGAGTAAGAAACATCACCAGGAATGTGAAAGCTGTAGCCGCCTAAGCTGAACTTGTATAGTGTTACCCATTTTGCCGGGTGATACCAGCCCTTCAGGCAATCGCGGCACGATTGATTTTCTTCCCTTCCGCTAAAATTGGAATGCCTGTAAACTTCCCCCGTACCATCGCAGGTCCAGCAGGTTTTACCTTCAAAGAATTGATAGTCGATCTGAGTGAATTCGCCAAGCTTGTTGAGTAACCAGGATTTAGCCTTATAAAATTCCTGTGACCGATAGCCCTTATTGGCAATAAACAGGACGTATCCTATTAGTGGGAAAAAAGCTCTGGCAAGCATTGTAGTTGGATTTAGTTATGAATGCCAGTAAGCATTGATTATACCAGGGAATGAGTCCCACAACCCAACCCCCGGTACATTACCCTGCTAATTTAGTAGTTTTTTGGATTTTGGCTTTTAAGGTAAAATCTTATATTTGAAGTGTAATCCACAGTAAAGAATAAGTCGTTTATGGTAATATCCTCTCAAAACCTGGCTCCAGGCAAGGAAGAATCCATTAAGGATAGAATTTCTGTAGTGAATAAGAAGTATCACGAGCCAACCCCGTGGGATATAGCAATTCACCGTGGACAAAGTAATCTGGGTAATGTTTTTTCTCATTTAAGGCCGGATCAAAGTAAATTCAAGGTACATACAGTTGCTACCAGGGATGAGGCTGTGCGTAAAAATCGGGAATGGCTAAATGAGAAAATTGCTTCTGGTGATCAGGGAGTAATCCGGGATCTGGAGAATATCTTTAAGAAGGCTCAGGAGGGAAAAGTGAATCTGGTTTGTTATTGCGCCCCCTTGCGCTGCCACGGGGATAATCTCGTAGAACTTATATTAAATGCTAAAGTTGAAAACGGGAAGATAATTTTTAATCCACTTTCACCTGAGCTTCCTGGTCAGGAGAAAGGAGAAGATCAGGTGAAACAAGTAACCACCACGATCATGCACCTCCGCGATCATGTTGTGATCCCGGATGAAGTTTTAGAGTCCGGTTTTCGTGTTATTAGTAAGGATTTACTCAAGAAAAGTTATGCTTTCCCGCCAACCCCTAAATTCGAAGGCACTTTCAGGGAATGCGAAACCTGGATCAAGTCCCCGGAGGAGAAAAGGACTGAGATTCAGGAACAATCGATAGATCGAATCAGAACAAAATTTAATGTTGGGAATCACGCGTTAGATGTTTCCCGGCCAGGTACACAGCAATCTATGTTTTAGCCCCATACAATATGAGCGTTTTTTGTAAACCATGTGAAAAGCAGATCAACTCCAAGGTTGATGCTTTGATTTTATCATCAGCCTTCTTTGTAGGGGGACTTCGGACTGATAAGGACTTCAGGCTTAAAAAGAATCTTTCCTTTCTCAAACAGGAGATCTTGGCCATTGTTGAAACTGATATTAACAAGAAATTCCGTCCGATGAGCAAAGCGGAACATCAGTACGTTAATTCATTAAAGTCAGCTCTAAAAAAACGTATTTCTGAAGTAGGTGATAAGAAACTGACAGAAGCAACCCAGGATGGGTTCACCTTCACAATGTTTAAGGATCAGGCTGCCATGAAAAAGAACACCAAGTTCGGCAAGTCGATGATTATTGCCTCCGGGATCGCAGGAGGAGTTGCCTTTATTCCAGTAATTGGCCCGTTTTTAGCAGCAGGGATAGTTGCTCTCCCGTTAGTGGCTAAAATAGGCACAGTTGGCCTGCAAACAGGGAAAATCGGGGTTGGTGTCGGGAGAGAGATGTTTCGCAATGTTTTGGATAAGGGCCTTCATGTATTAGGAATGAGAAGAATTTCAACGGCTAAGCACTCAACAAAATCCCTCCAGGAAATCCTCAATCAGAGTGAGGCTACACTTGGTCTTGGACGGGGTATTGGTGAAAAGAGAGTTCTTAAACAGGCATCCCACGCTTATGAAAAAGCTTCAAAGCAGGATAAACAGGAACTGAAACAGATTTATCAAAAAGCATCCAACAAAACTCACGATTTAGGAATCGAATTATAACTTTGAAAACTAAAATTACCACTTCGCTTATGCAATGGAATGACGAGGCATTACACACGTATTTAAGCCTTCAGCTTGCTATTAACAGCCAGATCGATGAAATGCACCTGGTTAGTCTGGATAACTACATGAATTCAGAAACACCAAAAAATGGTGAAAATACAACCGTGGTTTCTTCTGAAAAAAGTGATGAACGAATTTTAAAAATCAATAAGGATTATGAAAAGGCGAAACAGGCCTATGTTGAAATCCTTACCAGATTAAATCCAACGATCTACGCCATGAAGGGTGGCAAAGTTCATGTTATGCCATTCGCTGAGGGTGAAGCTTTCCTGGCTGACTTAGCTGAGAATGAGGAACTTTTGTGGTGGCCGACACATTTTGAAACGTATGATGCTTGCGATGCCTGGATGAAGGTTCAATTTAATCTCCTTGATCAGAAGGTAAGTGAGGGCAAATAAAAAAGCAACTTTTACAGTTGCTTTTGGTATTACACATAAATGTTATTACTCTAATGTAAATGGATTAATCCCATTTAGCTTCGTTATCTTCCAAGTATCCGCTTTTGGGTGTGGGGGTGGCTGAAACCTTATCAATATTTTTAACGGATTCCGGATTTTGTTGTTTCATACTGTCTGAAGATGAAACAGCGAGTGTAGTAATACCAACTAATGCAATTGATAGAATTAAAGTGATTGACTTTTTCATTTTCTTAAAAGTTTAAAGGTGAAACTAACCTACCACTTATCACGGTCGTTTGATTCTGTTGTAACGTTACCGTTTCTGCTAGGCTCAACATTTTCTTCAGTGCATGAAGAAAGGATTACAGAAAATAATACAGCAGCAAGTAAAAATTTTACAGTTTTCATTATCTTAGGGAGTTTAGTTGCTTATTTGACTTAACTCCACAAAGCAAATACATAAAGATGACTAAAATCTTTCGAAATTCCTCAATAAGTCATGCTAGACTCTTTATTACGCTTTTTGTAATCTTTTTGGTTACTGGTATTGCGAACGGTCAGGAAATTGAAAACTTACTAAAAAATACACCCGTAAAAAACCATGACAGTATTTACTATGAAACGTTCAAATCATACCGTAAGAGTGATATAACGCTGGCTAAAACTTACGCTCTTAAAGCTTACCACGCATCCAAACATAAAAGTGGCCAAGGTCTTTTAAGAGTAAAAATCATTACCGCAGCTGGATACTGTTACGATAAAACCAACCAAAGAGATTCAGCTATTTATTTTTATCTCAAGGGAATTGAACTTGCTCAACAATACTCATTAACCGACCGCCTATTATACTTCTATAACGACTTGGGTAACCTTTACGAAAGGTATGATCTTTATGACAGCGCAATTCAATACTACAACAGAGCATTAGAAATTTCCAAGGAAAATAAAAAATACCTCGATGAAGCAATTGCAAGCCAGAATATTTCAATAGTTTTCTATCACCTGGAGAACTACAAGCAAGCGTTAATAAATATTGAACAAGCTATCAAAATTAAGGTTGAAAATAACATTCCGGATAAACTTGCAGATAATTACTTAAATGCTGGAATGATTTATATTGAACTTGGCGACTATGATAAAGCTCTTGAAAACATACTAAAAAGTGAGGCCGTCTGCGATGGCACATGCGATAACGCCTTTGTTTCAGACATTTATTACCGTATTGGTTACGCGCATCGCAAAAAATCAGGTATGGGTAGCGCGTTGCATTACTATCTGAAAGCAATAGATCTTGCTAAATCTTCAAAT
>Ga0075158_10000168_pt1 | contig 50443 bp, 42 predicted proteins | sample JI91814BDNA_FD_70968 | JGI IMG/M metagenome (GOLD analysis project Ga0075158, IMG submission 70968) | Wastewater effluent complex algal communities from Wisconsin, to seasonally profile nutrient transformation and Carbon sequestration -... | ecosystem: Engineered > WWTP > Effluent > Algae... | reverse complement strand
GCTATCGCGGTCTTCGCTATCGCGGTCTTCGCTATCGCGGTCTTCGCTATCGCTCGATTGTTCATTTTCAGTTTTCTGACGGACTAAATTTGCCTTTACTTGATCAAATATAATACCCGCCCATGCTTCACAATAAAGAACAACATCACATTGATCATCTTTCTTACGATCCTTTTTGATAATTTCAAGAGCTGTTGTATCACCATTGCGTTCTAGCAAAGAGAATGCTTTAACGATGGCCCATTTCTTTAGATCTTGACCTTTAGGTCCCCTTACCCCGAAGTAACGAGACTTAAAATGTGGAGCAACTTCTACTATCAGCGGCCTTGTCGCTGCAACCCCGTTGGAGTCCAGTTCACAACAGCCATTAACTACAGCCATAATTGTCGAAATGATATGTTGGCTTACCCGACAAGCCTCTGGATTTTTTGACAATTGTGCTTCTATCAAGATATAATCACATTCTCTGAGCTCCTTACGGAGGTCATAAATGATCCTACTTAGATTGGTGTAATAATGTTGATCTTTCGTCATTTCCAATACCCTTGGAACTCTTTTGACTTTTCCATGTTGACGTCGCTGCGCTCCACGTCCCCTACCCTTGGGGAATGGTTTCATTACTATCGGTGCAGAATCTAGATCGGTTTTCTTTTTAGGCTTTGGTCTTGCTGATTTAGCAGTTTGAAGGCGTTTTTGGAAAACAGTTTCAATCCGACTAAACCCACCAAGGTCATTTATTTTGGTTGTTTCCTTTGTGTCTGTAAGTAAATACCGACGCTCAATTCTACAGCCTACGTTTATAACACCTGGATCGAAGCAAGCAATCTGCAGAAAATCTCTTTGTTTAAACTTTTCTTCATACCCGTCTGAATAGTTCAAAAACACGCAAAAATCTCCAGAAATTGGAGGTTCAATATGAGCGAACCTCCTCAGCTTACGTATAAGCATAAATTCTTTAAGGAACTCTGAAATATCAAAAGCAAGTTATCAATAACTATGGATAGGTCTCCGAAGGACGATACCAAAGTGCTGATGAGAGGCAAGGAAATTGAACCCTCTGATGCTCATCCTTGGACTGAACCGAAGAGCCCTGTGGCTACAATGGGGAAACGACCAACAAATTTTAACGGAATTCCTTCTTTGATTCCGACAGAGACACCAGGGAAGGGACCAAACCGTAACATCAGGGCATCAAGTCCTATTCACGAGGTTTACGGTGATAGTGAGGATAGTGGTCGAGGTAATGGTAGAAATGATGAACGTGTGAACATTCGTTCGCATGGACGTGACAGTGTTGAATCAAGTAAGGCCAGCTCTGTTAGGGTCTCAACCACATCCCCTTATCAAGGTGCAGTTTCGGGGGTAAGATCTGTTGCCGAAATGCGGTCTTCTCCGCTTCCACCCGGAATGAAGCATGGTGGTTCTCGAGAAAGTCCAATTTACCGTCATGGGCAAAGTTTTCCAAACAGTCCAACAAGCGGACATCCAATGAATCAATTTCAAGGTTACCCTCAAGGTTACCCTCAATTTCAAGGTTACCCTCAAGGTTACCCTCAATTTCAAGGTTACCCTCAATTTCAAGGTTACCCTCCTGGCTGGGCTCCGATAGTTCAGCAACCGGTACAAGCACCAGTTCTTATTACACCAGAAGCAATTGCAAAGGCAAAGAAGGAAGAACTTAGGTTATATTATGCTGGCTTGACTGAAGCAGAGAAGACGGATGCTCTTGAAATCTTCAAATCCAAGTTCACAATCCTTAAGGCAACTCATAAGGATAAGAAGTTTGAAATGTATTCTCCGAAGATGTCACTTGAAGCCATTCATGAACTTTATGAGATGCATCTAAAGACTCTTGGGGCCGAATCGATGGCCGGACAGTTTGAAATGCTTCTTCGTATTATCTTTCTCGGAATCGAGCTTGTTTGCGTTAAGTGGGTTGGTGTTGATATTCGAGGTTTTGCAGCTGAACAGATGAGGAACATTGGTGAGTACAACCGTGCACTGCTAATGCTTGGTGAGGATTGGACAGGTCCAACTGGACGTGGTCTCCCGCCACTTGCTCAGATTCTCATCATGGTATTGTTGAATGCATTTGTTATGGGTATTACTCGTCTTGTTGCTTCAACTGAACAAGCGAAGAGCATTGGAATGACTGATGGTGGTGATGTTTACAATATCGTTAAACCTCTTGCGAACAGTTATGTTCATCGGATGGCTACACCTGCACCTGTTGATATCGATACAATTACCAAGACGCCTAATGTTCCGGCAGCACGTGGTCCTGGAATTATTGATAATGTGCTTACTGGTGGGTTGAATGCGTTTGGTATTCCAACTCGAGGAGATTTTATGGAAACGATGACCTCCTGGGGCGCCGATCAAATCGCAACTATGAACATGCCGCAACAAAAAGAGAGGAAATCTAAGAGACGTGATTCTGACTCAGATAGTGCGGCTCCAAGGAAATCACATGGTGACACTGCTAAGCGCTCGAAGAAGTCACGTGTAGTCTTTAATGGTGGAGATGACTAAATTTCATGAAATTAATGTAATCACTGATTACATTACACACGTAAATGATATATTAAACGTAAAGAATTGTGTTAAGGATTTTACGATATCACAAGAAGTATTGATCACAATGCTTGTGATCACAAGCATTGTGATTAACATTCAAAGATAATTATATCAACCAAAAACATGGATTTTCGTAAACGCGCATATATTGTTTTAATGTTAGATGACATCCTTGGAATTCATAACAGAGATATGTTAGTTGAACTTGGAAAAGCATTAGAAAAATCAACATCATTAGTTGATCATGAAGCTTTAGTTCAATTATTCGTTGATGAAGTTTTCACTCTTCAATTATTGTCAACAAAATACAATGAAAAAATTATTTTTGAAGCTTTTCATGCAATGGTTGATGTTATCAAAAATAATTATTCGCCAACAACAGACTCAGATGTTGGCAATGAAGTTATTAAGGTTTTGTCACAAAAGATTAATAATATAAATATGTATTCACAATATTTGTACGACTGACACAATTGTAATTAATGTAATCAGTGTAATTAATGTAATCAGTGTAATTAATGTAATCATTGATTACATTACCAAAATGTAAGTTAAATAATATGATAAAATTTAACCTCAGTTTGTTCACACATTGTCTTAAATAATTCAGATTGGCTCTTTAAAGATTCCGAACTCGATGGAATTTTAAAATCTTCAAGACGACAATTGTATCCAGCCGCACGAAGATGCCAATACAAACGAAGGTTAACGTTGATGGAACTTCCATTGGGCTTTATTTCTCTGTAAATTTCCTGTGTTCGAGAATAATCATCAAGAATAGTTTGAACAAGATGAGAAATATCAGGTAATTTCCATCCCCAAAGACGATGTGCAATTAAATCCATATCTTTGTAATATTGAGTGTTATTCGTCTTTCGAAGACCGTCTTCAAGTAGACGAACAGAAGTTTCTTCCCCACGATGACCATATTCGTCTAATGGAAGCTCTCTAATAATTGCCGCTTCCTGAATACCACAATTACTTTGAAAATGAAGATCGAGGATATCAAGTAGTTCTTGAGGAATATCACGTTCTTGAATTCCTTGATATGCATTAAGCCGTCGAATGAAATTAGTTTTGTCTTCATAAGCGCTCCTCGAAGAAACTTCAATGCGATCAGGGTCTTGATGAGGAGCTTCCGCAGAATAGACTTGATCAAAACATACACCGCAAGCACAATAAAGATTTCCTTGTTCATCATTTACTTCCATTTCGTCAACATGCTGTCCACATTCTGTACATCCAACTCGTGGCTGTGGTATGAAAATGACATTAATCTCGATAAAATTCTCAGCTACACGTCTATACTGATCGATTATATCCAAGCGAGTACTAATCTTTTCGTCACTTTCTCTCTCTTCCGGTACATTTTCGCTAGTACTTGGTCCAAAAGTAAAACTTTTGGATTTCCCATAACTAGTTACAGTCAAATATCTATCTAAAAGATCTTTCACACTCTCAACATAATGATACCAAGACTTTTCCGAGAAATTTTCAACACGTTCTTTCAAAGTAACTGCTCGTCTTTTTCGAGCAATTGATTCAAGGATAGTAATATCTTTATCTACACATTCAGTCAGACTTCGTATCTCATCAGTAAAGGCTACAGCGTTATAACGGTAAAAAGAAAATATATCACGAATTGTTTCATGGATTTTGACAATATTAATGTCTGTTCGATAGCTACCAATGATAGAAGTAGGTTCGATAACATCTTTACTTTCGGGATAAGAATAGTCAATTGTAAATGTTGCTTGTTTTGCCGAAGAAGTTACTGACCTCGAACCAATACCTGACCTTGTCGACGTTCCTGTTATCGAAATAGGTACTTGTACTCGAGGTCTTGTAAGTGCAGGAGTGAAAACATGTCCACTATGAAGAGCAATCCGTTGATTACTTGTTCCAACCGTACTGCCTGCGGTGTCAGTCTTTTTCCCTCCAAAACTGTACATGTCTTTTGTTAAAGTTTAAATTTGTTAATGCAGGTATTAGAGCTAATGAAAATCTTTTTCAGAAATTTTTTGTTCACCTAATCAATGATTAGGTGTAACTCAATTTGAGTCGAAAATTATTAGTCTCTTACTTGCGGGCCGGAGGGCGCGTCATACGGGTACGACGCGGGGAGGCCGGGCGCCGGGCAGGCGAACCTGACGGGCTACCAGCTGCACGAGGCGAACGGCGAGCCGGGGATCCGGAAGCTGAACGCTTGCGGTCCGGAGACGTCGATGACGTAGACTTCGGGCTACGAGGGGTCTTAGCCTTAGGGGACTTGGCCTTGGGGGTCTTAACCTTAGGGGACTTCGGCTTGGCCGGAGACTTCGGCTTAGCCGGAGACTTCGCCTTGGGGGACTTCGGCTTAGCCGGAGACTTAGCACGAGTCGTCGTCTTCTTGGCCGGAGACTTCCGTGCCTTGGGGGACTTGGCAACCTTGCTACCCGAAGACTTTGAGCGAGATCCAGCACTGCTTGACCTCGAACCCGAGCGGCTTCGTCGGGAAGGCGATGTAGAGCGACCAGCACGTGGTACAACCTCAGCAGCAGTCTTACGAGCCTCAGTTTGCGCATCAGCCACAGACAAACCCTGATGGATGTGGTACAAGGTGAGGAAATTCACGATTCCCGTGCGACCCTTGTCGGCCTGAGCCAAGAAGTGCTTGAGCTCACCGGTTCCAATCGCCCTGGCAGTGTCCGGAATCTTGTCGGCATCAACCTTACGCTGACGGCCACCCTCAGCGGTGAATCCAGAGATGTTGTAGTACCTGTTCGGGTTCTCCTCAACCTCCTTCAAGAGGGCGGCAACCTTCTGGGCGTAAATGTGCTTTCCAGAAGATCGGCGAGTCGTAGGCAGTTCACCCTGAGCCTCACGGTATGCGCGAAGCAACTCCGGGATCTCATAAGGATGAATCATATCCTCCTTGGCACGCTTAGCATCCTCACGGCTAACCTCTCGGGAAGACTTGCGGGTCTTCTCCTCATTAGCAATAAGGTCCGCCGCAGATCGGCCATGAACAGTTCGGCCATCGTAACCGGTAATAGTACCAAAAGACGCAGAGTCATCCTGGTTAGCGTGGTGCACAAGGGAACCACGGCGCTTATCCTCAAGATAGGCATCAAGAATGGGACCAGCGGTCTCATCAGTCATACCAATCTCCTTAAGGTACTTCTCAACCTCGGCGGGGACACCAGCAAGACGGGTAGCAAAAGAGTAAGAAAATCCTGGAGTCTTCTCCCACATGGTCTTACGGCCAGTGATATAGACTCGGGAAAGAACAGGCTTGCCATCCTTCCAGCGGACGGACAAGAACTTATCTGCCTCCCAAGACTTAAGAAGATTCTCGCGAATAGAGCGAGTACGACGAGACGATGCAGCAGCTGACGACATTTTCTGATTAGTCGATCACCAAGAGTTTTTGAAGTCTCAAAAATTCCTTATGGTGCGATCAATATGTTCAATTTGGAATTGTTCTACATTAATGTTTGTTTAATCAATTTTTAACCGACTGGAATACACAGAAATCTGTGTATTCATTTAAATTGCCATTTTGAAGATGGACTAAGAACTGATTTAGGCTTGACGCGAGGCCATACCGGAAGATCAAGATATGATTCATAAAGACTTTCACTTATATTAGACATAGCAGAAACAAATTGTTTCATTCTTAGACGTTGACAATCCATAATGGATTTATGTTCTAAACAATCGAGAGCTAATGGATTACCTGTTGTATGATAAGCATAGTCAATAGGAAAACAACCTTCATAATCTTGAACCGTTGGGTTAGCTTTCAATTCTGTTGTCAGCAAGATAATTAGCTGATGATTTCTTGGACTCTTACACGCTTCATGAAGAACGGTTGAACCATCATACTCTGAAGGTTGGTCAATATTTATTGGAATCTTGAGATCGTTCAAAAGTTTAATACATTCAAAACTCATTCCATGAATTAAAGGAACTCCTTGGAAAATAGCATTGGGGTTTCCATTTGAATCAAGATACATCTTAAGAGTAAAAGGATCTGACTTTATTTTTCTGAGAAGACTAGGAGAAATTTCAACAATTGCAACTCCGCTTGGACTAGTAATAGAAATTGTCGGAGAAGGTTCATCGAAGGGGAAACTTGTATGCCTTTTTGGTGAAAATGTAAGTTCCGAAAAGGAAACAGACTTTGTAGACATTATTCAATAAACGTTTCCTAATTTGGAACATTTGTAACACTATGTTTGAAATTCAATTCAATGAATTAAATAATTAGGGATTTGTTAGTTAGTGTTTAGGAATTCTGTCCAAAAGTTTGGAAATCTGATCATTACAATGAACCAAACCGTCGTAAGCATAGCATTTCAAAGGGCCATACTTCCGCTCGAAGGATCCATCGTAGACTTCTTCGAGTTTTGCCCAATGGAATTCAGAGTGTTCAGCGGAAAGAACAACTTCCATGAAATCCTGGACATAAAGAACATACCCAAAAGTGTAGCGGTTCAACACTAATGGGGCCTTCCGATTAAGAAGACGGCCGACGGAGTAGTCGCAACCAGTTTCCTCTTTGAACTCCCTTTCGGAAGCATCAAGTGGAGATTCATCGGTTTCATCAATTTTTCCTCCTGGAGTACCCCATTTACCATCTCGCTCCTTGAGAAGAAGGATGCGACCACGGTGGGTGATAGTGAGTGTTGCCGTGTTAAGGTGGAGAGTTGTCATCGACAAGTTGTAGTAAGAGAGAAAGTTGTACTGGATCGTTGCAGTATTTTAAGATTTTGGTGAAGAAATATAATTCAATTAGTTGTAATTGACAGTATCTGCAGAGCGATACCAAGCGAAGCCAATGGTATCTGTGGATCGATGCCAACGTCTTTAGTAAACAAATTTTGTTTACTCATAGTCTCGGATAGCAATCATGTTTGCATGACGCACTTGATTATCAGCCGTTCGACCGAAATGTTTGAAGGTAACTGTCTTCCCAAGGATTAAATCCGGGTTCTCAAACCATTCTTTTCGAGTGGCATGATCAAAAGCTGGTGTCATCACTGATACTACTCCTTGATCATCACGAATATGAACCATTGCCAAACCCTTACTAACTCCGTTTCCTTCAGAGACTTCAACAACAACACCTTCTTCGTCAAAGAAAGGTTTGTTTTTCAGAATATTTCTGGAACGTCCACCTTTGTAGAACGACTCCTTGATCTTATCACCAGGAAGACTATTACCCATCTTGTAAATCATTGTTCCTTCATAGTCACATTCAACAAGCTCAGTAGTGATATTGTCAATCTCTTCAATATTACTTGCAACTCGAGTTCGTACTTGCTTAACAGGACCTAAAGATGCACTCAATGCAAGTGCCGTTGCATCGTCATATGATTGATCTTCAAGTTCAATCTTGATAGCTCCTGAATGTTGAAACGCAAGAGACAGTAGTTTCATTCGATCTTCGAAGATCATATCCATTGGAGTTCGAACACCGAAGATATAGTATTGAAGCAATTTCCTTTTTGGATGCTTCTTTGGATCTTTCTTAGTATTAACAATCGATGCAATCTCTTGAAGTTTGATTCCATGAATATAAAGCTCTCCATCAAGTTCAACATCAAATGGGAAGTTGCTCAACAACATTGCGATCTGAGATTCGAAGATATCACTGAAATCGTACATCTTATTACCGCGAGAACGATACTCGATTTCACCTGAAATTGCGTTTCGTTTCGTCATACAACGAATCCCATCAAGCTTTGGTTGAACCCCAACTGGGAAATAAAGTCTGTCCTTTTCACGATCCCATGCATAAGCTGCCATCGCATTTCCTGCATCAGGTGGTGATTCATACTCAAACCTATACCCTTCCTTTCGATGCTTCAGTTCGTACTTGGCTTTCAATTCAAGTACTGCTTGTTCAACTAACGTACGTCCAGAAGTATTTGTTTCAATTGTGTAAGGTTCTGATTCTTGAAGTTTTCCTCCTTCTTGTCCATGAACACTCATAATTGCCTGAAGCTTACCATCGAAACCTGCATACCAAATTCTTCTGGCTCCTCGTGCATCAGCTTTGAACATGGGTGGATATCTCCAACCCTTGGCCGGGGGGAGATCAAGACTGTAGACTTGCCAAAGCGGAAGCTTGTCAATATTCATTGACTGAAAGTTTTTATGAATTAGAAAGCTATTAGGTTGTATTCATTTCTTAAGTAACATCAAATTTTGATGTTAATAGGTGATTGTTGTTAAAATTGTTGTTGTTTTGAAACATGTAACGTTTATTATAAACTTGCCGTCAGGAAAGACAATAGAAATATTAAAAGAATTGTCCAAAAGACTTCCTTCAATTCTCACAACCCAACCTTCAAATGATTCAATCTTTTCCAAAAGGGTTTCAAGATCTAAACCTGACCTACGTAGTAAACGCAGATCAAGATTTCTAATACATTCACCAACATATTTCAACATTTCACATCGATCATCGAAAACTTCGTGATCAAGATGTAAATTTCCCTGATTAGTGTGGGCGTGAGAAACAAACAATGTAAGCATTAAAGAAATATTTGTTTGTTAGATCATTGGTTACAAATTCAATTTACTGACACCAATTTACTGACACCAATTTACTGACACCAATTTACTGACACCAATTTACTGACACCAATTTGGTATCAGTCTATTCGTCTCAATTGGCGAATCTTGTAATCATCTTTCCATCAAGACCTCTTTCTCCAATTGGATAGATCTTATCAGAGTCTTCATCAGTGATCATAAAGACTGTAATGTAACTCTTTGGAATGGAAATCCATCGTTCTTCGAAGAGAGGTTCGTAGTTAATCATATCAGAAAGTCCATCAATGATACTTAACGAAACTTCAAGATAGTCTGCAACCATGAGGTACAAGAGAATGGAAGGAGTTGCAGAGTCTAGTTGTGATCTAACAATGTCAGTTAGCGAATCCTCGCTAGTCTGGATACCGCGTGTCTTTGATGGTTTAAAGAACTCATTCTGAAACCTTCCTCTAGACAATGTGTAAATTCTAGCGTTGCTTGGGGCTTTAACTGAACTTGGAAACAAAACTGAAGGATCTTGACCAGAATACAATTCACGAATCTTCTTTCCAGGATATCTTGGATCTGGTTGAGATAAAGATTCAACAAAGTCATTGTAGAATTGTCTTCGATATTTTTCAGGGTCAGATTCATAGCCATCAACAAGAACAGTTAAGAAGTTGGAAAGACAATCTCCTTCGACAAGATCAGCTGACGCAGATCTAATTCGATAGTAGTTGTTCCCAATTTCTTCGAACTTAAATTTCCCAATATTACTCCTGGTTAGCGTAGCACCAGCAGAAGTGATAGTTAAACTCCGGAGCATTTTTGAAACGCTATAATTTCCATTGATCGTCCCAATTCCATAGATGTGAGTTTCTCCGTATCGATGTTCTTTCTGACTTAAATATCTTTCAACAAGAGCAACTTTGAACCAATCAATCTTAACATCAGGAAGCATGTCTTCTAGATTCACCAAGTACTCGTTCTGAGGTCTGACTATTGTTCCTTCAATCTTGATCTTTACCATTCCTGGAAGACTAATACCTCCCTTCTCATCCATCTTCAAGTCGGCGAGAATACCTTTCTCACGAATCTTATTGTTAGCGTCGAACATCTTAACAAACCGTTTCCCGTCAACAACCATGAATCCAAACTTAGTGTCTGGACTAAGACTTGCAATAGCACCAAGAGTGACAAGGAAAGAATCTAAGAACTTCCTTGACTTCCAGAAGAAAGTTAGAGACAACATCGCTGACACTACTGTTGGTGCATCAGGATATTGTCTCTTTACTGAAATGTATGTTTCGAGGATTTCATTATAATCTTGTCCTCCAACACTAAGAACAATAAACTTAGCCTGATTTTTAGCTTCAAGTGTTCCGATACGACGGAGTAACTCCGTGCGGTTCTGAAGATCAGGTTCAACACAAATAACCATAACAGCTTTATCTTGATATTTATACAAGTCTGCACCTTGTCCAGTCCCGATATCAACAACAATACATTGATCGGGGTAAGCTGCAATGAGTTGTGTCTTAACACGATTATTTTGACGTCGAAGTCTGACAATATCTTCGTTCAAGAACGTAACATCAGTCACTGGTTTAATAATATCTTCCCAATCATCTTTAGCAATCTTCTCTGTATTTGGTTCCGTTTTGTCTTCTCTAATTCTTCGAAATGTCAAAACTGGTTCTTCAGAATCAATAGGGGCAAACTCTAAAACGCGTCCATACAAATCTGTTGGAATAGAATCCCAATCAACATTTACTTCGGGGTTAAACGGAAAGTCATCAGTTCCTTTGAAAACAACACCATAGTTGCACAGCAATTGTCGGTCCTTTGTTGGAATAAAGTCAATCGACATGTCTTTCACTGGTTTAATCTTTAGCAAGTTGTGCATCTTCCCAAGAGGAACATTTTCGTCCTTCTTAACAAGTTTCAAGTCAACAGGGTTATGAAGTGTATAGATCGGAGTAAGAACAAAACCATCATTCCCAAACGGAAGCGAAGCCGCTTCCCTAGTTGCCTTCTTGTATGCAATTGCCATTGTCTCTGGAGTTTTCCCAATTGGAAAAAAGTCTTTGAAATAGAAACGAATGCCGGCTAAACCGGCATGAGCAGAGTGGAAAGGTTTCGAATACTCTTTAGCCAATTCCATTCTCTCCAAGTGATTAGCGAGGATTGGAATCCCAGGACTTCGAGTGTCAAAAAGAATATCAAAGACGGTGTAAAGTACCGTTCCATCAGGGAGAGTCGTTTGTTCTCCAACATAGATTGAAGTGAACGGACCATAACCATTCAATCGAGTTTCGATAACATCAAAGTGCTTCTGAGTAGGTCGGGCCGTACAAAGAACACGACCTTTGTTAATGAACAAGACTGTATTGAGTCCATCACCCTTAACTGTGATTGTGTAACCAGAATCAATTCCAAGATCAGTTCGAGGTCCTGTAGTGAAATCTTTAACTTTAAAGTTCCTTGGTCGAGCAAGAACAAATGGATCCATCATACCTGACATATGTGGAGTTCGTTTATTGAACTTTTCTAAGAAATCTCTAAAGTTGTAGAAGTAAAGTTCAGCAACATTAGAGAAAAAGTCATCGAAAACTTTAAAGAATTCTTTAACAATATTGTCCAAGTCACCAAGATTACTTAAGGTAATCTCGGATTCGACTTCAGTTTCATAGCTTGTTTTGTTTACAACAGTCAGTTGCAAAGAAACATTCTCAGACAACTTTGCAACTCTACGAATTCTCTCCCGAATTTCCAATTGACTTCCAAGACTTTCAACTGAAAGATCTGGTCTTTGTTCTTCTGAAGAGATTTCTATCTTAAAACGAGATTCTTTGGCAGAGTCTCTAGGTTCTTTTTTCCAAACTACTCCATCAATAACACGAAAATAATTGTTGTATCTGATCGATGTTGATACTTCTGGTTCAGTAAAGGTGTATCTCGTCAATAAGAAGTTATGGAAAACTTGAGTTCTCATAAATCCTTGAAATCTTACTTCGATTTCAGCAGTTTTGCGGTTATCATTTTGACCATCAAAAATTTTCCGAACAATGGAGGGAATATCAATTGGCATGATTTTTAATATTTATGTTTAATGAACTAGTTTAGTTCATTATATGTTGAACAAGAACGAAACCTAAAGGTTTAGTGCTTTGCATTCAAAAATTCACGTGCAGCAGCACGTGCAGTATCATCGTCTTCACTCTCGGTTACATCTGACTCAGAATCCGTTTCTTCGGAGCTTTCGTCACTTTCAGATTCTGAATCTTCTTTCTCCCCACCAATCGGAACTGATGGAGTTAGAATTCTCTGACGTTGACGGTAGTCCATTGGAGAAGATGCAACTTGAGTTGAAGGAGAAGCATGATGTTGAGCTTGAAGCTGGTAATTACTAGCAGCACGTGCCTTTAGTTCGTGACCAACATGTGCGAGAAACATCTCATGTGAGTTAATCTTCTTGATTAGTAAATCGTTCTGGGCTTCAAGCTGTTCAATCCTTGCAACAAGATCAATACTTGTTACAGAATCAGCGATTCCTCTACCAGAATGAGTAGCCCCAGAAGACAAAGCAACTGTTGAAAGACCGCTGGCAGCAATGGCTTCACTTGGCGTTACTCCGTGAGCGATAATCAACTTTTCAAGTCGCTTAATTCGTCGACTCAATGTCGCGTAACTTGCGACGGTGCCGCCGATAGCAACAGCACCCAAAAGATTTCCGACAATAGGGTTAGAAATAAGATCGGCCATCTATGAAGTATTTTGAGTGTATTCAAATCTCTTTGGACAAAAACCATTAACGTCATAATTATTTAATGTCACTTGATACCATTGTGTTTAATGTTGTGATTATCAATCCTTCAACCCCCTTAATATACCCAGGAGTCATTCCACATTTAGTATAAAAGTCTGTCGATAGTAAGTGGTTATGTTCCAAAAACATTTTTAGAAGTGTAGCTGCAATTCCAATTGGACGTTCATTGTAAATCATTAGATTCTGCTCTAGTAACGTTTCCGAAAGCTTAGTTAGATTATCGATTTCTTCGGGATGGAAAACATAAATTGTATGACATTTCTCAATAAGACTTTCAAAATAATTCTTTGGAGGAATAACACAGATAGGATTCTTTGACCCGTGGAGGAATGGATTCTTTGCATCCTTCAAGTCTCCTTCGGCAGCATTCTTAACAGCCAGACGAATCTGCTTAGGAGTCAGTCCAAGATCTTCACCAAGCTTTCCAGGGTCGAAAGACTTCCCAAGGTAGTTGTAGGCAATATAAATAAAGATAAATAAGGTTTTCTTATGAGTGGCTAGACGAATATGAGTTCGAGGGGACATTTGTGAAATCTTGTCAAAGACTTCATTTCGAACATCAGGATCAAGTCCTTGAAGACGAGACAGTTCACCGAGGTAAGAAAATTTCTCTCGTTTGTCTCGCTTCTTAGGACAGGTTTCCCCGTCGTTTTCAATATCTCTAGTTGCTTCCATCATAGACTGTAAGACATAACCACAATCTTCACACGTGTCATCATAAAGGTTTAAGTGTTCACAGTCGATATCAGAAGAGTAATAAGGCAGTTCAGCAGCAGTCATTGATAGTTTGAGAGAAGTATTGAATACGATACTTGATGTTTCAAATGGAACGAATATCGAATTGGAAACAAATCATTGATTTGTTTGAATTAATGTAATTAATTGTATTGAGTCGACGAAATTAGTACAAAACTACTTCAGATGAAGACGTAATTGTTTTCGCAATTTGCATTCCTTCGTTTTCAAGATATTTTACCATGTCATTTGCTTCATTGTTAGAAATTTCTCTTTGAAGAGCATAATAGACTTTAGTCAACACATTTGACAAAGAATACATTTTCAATGCTTCAGCGGAAGGCTGAAGCCTAATTTCTTTGATCTTTGAAAGTTCGGTTCGAACAGCAAGGTATGCTTCTTTGACTCGTTCTTGTGCTGACATGTTTTGTTGTTGGTAATATATTTTTGTTGTTTCATTAAACTTATATAAGTTCAATTAAGGTATCTGAATCAAGGAACTGATATAATAACATCATAATCATCAAATGTCATCTCTTCTCCACTTTCAAAAACTTCATCTGGTTCGAAAAAATCTTTATGGATATTGGGAATTCCTGTAACCGAAGGTAATTTGCTCCAAGGAACATTCTTGGTTGTCTTTGCTTTCTTACCAGGTGTATTAAAATCTTTAAATACTGTGAACTTGACATTCTTCTGACTGTAAGTTTTCTCTGATACGTTTCCAGGAGTAACCATTATATTAGATTTTAATAAAATCTAAAGATTCAAAAAATTCAATTAACCAAGACTGTAATCCCATGATCAGTGAAATTTAACTTGGTCCCGGGAACACACAAAATATTGTCTTTAAGTCCAAGACTGACGTTTGGAATCTTGGTAACCTTTTCCAAACTTGACAATGGAATGTTTGTCAGAGCAATAGCTGGCCGTCCTGGATTTTCTTTGATTACTGTAAAGGTTGGGTCAGGCATCTTCTACTTGGTTTTAATTTAAAACCAAAACTCCAAAGAATTCAATTACACCTAAAGGTACTGCCGTCCATCAACCTTAACAATCTTTCCATTCGTCTTTCCAATCCAATCCTTTAAACCATACAAATGACGTTTGATCATCTTGTTATTTGGAGTTAACCAGTAGACTTGAGGATTTGCAACACGCATAACACGTCCTCTGAACTGTTCGAAATTCTGTATGTTCTTAACAGAGTGACAAAGAATTAAAGTATCAGATTTGATCCCTGCAAAGGTTGCAGAAGCTGTTGCCTCGTCAAACCCAACTCCAATCTTTTGGAATGTTCCAATGAGAACCTTGGAGTCAGAGTATTTCTTTTTGGAACCAACAAGAGTATCACATGTTATTCCATTTGCTTCGAGTAGTTTCTTCAAAACCGTTGCGTGCTTGACCAAACGAGTAAGAAGAATGAACTTTCTTTCTTTATTGGCTTTGACGATTCCAATGATTACTTGATTATAAGTTTCGTTCTCAGCAAGAGATGTATTCAGTGCAGTATAACTTACTCCCATCTGAGTCGATTCTTCTTTTCCTTCAATAAATGGAAGTTGCACATCAAAGAGAGTATATGGGTCTTGTGCTGTAACAAAGACTCCTTCCTCTCCAGCAATGAGGTTACAAATCTTGTGCATTCCGTCCTCTCTTTTCAGTGTTGCTGTTTCAAGAATGACATACTTAGGGAAGATACTAAGTAAGCCTTGAATTCTTGATGGAGTTGCAATCATGTGGGCTTCGTCGATGATCAAAGTTCCAATCATTCGTCTAATATGTTCAGGAATCTTTTCTATTCTGGGATCCAAACAAATAATAACGTCTGGAAGAATGGACTTAACTTGTAAAGTCCCTGGTTCCATTGGAGGCCTTGCTAAATCAAATTCTTTGTCATTGTCTCCAACAATCCATACTTTCAAGTCTGGAATGGCTGTGTTAAATGTTTTCTTCCATTGGTCAAGCAAAGGAGTTCTCGGAGCAATCACAATGGTTAACAGTTCCATATGATATGCAAGCCAAGATCCAATAAAGGTTTTACCAAATCCAGGAGGAAGTCCAACAATAGTAGTTCCAAAGTCTTCCAGATGTTCGAAGCATTGAACTGCATAATCACATTGTCCTTCCCGAAGGTCTATTGCATACTTGATTGTTTCAGGAATACCTGGTATACGTCGATGTTCAATGGAGTCATTCGATAGACCGAAAGTTTGTTTAGCATATCTGTATGGAAGTGTTAATATTTTTTCTCCAGTGGCATCAACATCAATCCCATAGACGCTAACAGATGTATCAGTCTTTGGAACATATCCGGGGAGGATACGACCAATCTTTTTCATTTGTTCATATGTCACATCGATTGGTGTTACTGTTAAGTCTTCAAGGATTTGAGAATGTTTACTTTCGGGGATTGAAGAAAGTTTCACTTGAACTGCCATTGATACGTCTTTTGTTTTCATGAATGTTCTTGAAACTCGTTCATTTCACTAAACATCGGATTTTTAAACAAATTAGCTTCGAATTTCTAAAATTGGCTTTGATCTTGGAAATGGATGTCTAGATCAAATTGCAAAACATGAATTTTAAAGTATTAACAAACTTTACATAAATGTATACATATCTATTCATGTATAAGAAACAAAATTGTCCAAAAACTACCATGCATGAGATTTGAGAAAATTGGTGATGCAGCCAAAGAAATTGGGGTTAGTATTCAAACCCTTAGAAGATGGATTGATAAAGGAGAAATCCCATTTAAGCTCTCGCCAGGAGGACATAGATTTGTTGACGTCGATGAATACTTTGCAACAAGAAAAGACATTTCAAAACAGCAAGTCGAACCAAAAGCTTCAATTTTCTATTGTAGAGTATCCTCGATCAAACAATCTGATGACTTTGAACGTCAAATCAATTTTGCTAAAGACAAATTTCCAAACCACGAAGTCATCAAAGACATTGGATCGGGCCTCAACTGGAAAAGAAAAGGTTTTGTCTCCTTATTGGAAAGAGTTATGCGTGGAGAAATCGAAGAAATTATTGTCAGTCACAGGGATAGACTCTGTCGTTTTGGATTCGAGCTTATTGAATTTATCATCACAGCAAACAAAGCAAGACTCGTGGTATACAACGAAAAAGAGTTCAAAAGTTCCGAACAAGAACTTGCCGAAGATATCATGGCAATCTTACATGTCTTCCCATATAGAAAAATGGGGAGGCGGGGATTCTCTAAAAGAATCAAGAAGATCGTTGAAGACAAAGATGTTTCCAACGATAGCTCAAGCGAAGATTCTTCGGAGATGGATTAAAGATGCAAGACTAACTTACAATACAGCTATTAATAGGTTGAAAAGTAAAACAAATAAAGTTCACAAATATAGTTTGGTTGCCGAACTTGTTATTCGTAAGAATACCAAGATTACAGATCCAAAATTTTTGGAAGCTATGGATAGAACCCCTACAGCTATTAGATTGAAAGCTCTTTTTGAGGCATGTGCTGCACATAATCTCTCTGTTGATAGAAAGTCTATTGTAAACCCCAGATATATTATTCAGGAAAAACTTATAAAGACTGAACAAACAAAAATCGATAATAACGAGAAAATACTTGAAAAGGTTAATAAGTTCAGGAAAGATTTGGAACATATGAAACCTACTACCAAATCGTATTTGAATAAACTTATATCCATAGACAAACTTGAAGAAAAAATTGTAAAGACAATGGATATTCAAAAATTGACTGAAACTTTAGAAAGTATACCCAAATTCTCTAGGAAAGAATCTAAAGTTAAGTTTAGAAAATGTAAAAGTCAATATTCGCATATTTTTATCCCAAAATTGAGAGCATCTGTTGAGGATAAGAAGCTAACAGTGTATACAAAGTATAACATTGGTCCAATAAGAATTTTGAACAACGTTGATGTAGAAGCAGATTTCCAGATACAATATAATGAAAGAAGCAATTCTTGGTATATGATTAATTCATTCCTAACAAAATCTGAAAGTTCTTCGAAAACCAATTCGATAATATCAATCGATCCAGGTATCAGAACATTCTTGACAGGAATAGATTCTGAAGGAAATATACATGAAATTGGTGCAGATTGGGATGAGAAAATACGACCAAGGATGAACAAATTGGATAAATGCGAAAGCGCGAAGATAAATGGAAAACGGAAAGGTGAAAGATACAATGTTGTTATTGCAAAAAGAATAGCGAATCTTCATCGTAAGAAGATTCGTAATTTAATTGATGAAATGCATAAGAAAGTGTCTTTGGACCTCCTTAGAAATCACGAATACATCATTTTGCCAAAAATGAATACGAAAAGAATGTTGAAATCCGAAGATAGTTTAGGTAAGGATGTTAACAGACGTATTAATATTCTTTCACATGGTAAATTTCATGATTACATTACTTGGAAGTCAAAGATGATGGGCAAAATCGTCATAAACCAAGATGAATCGTATACAACACAAACTTGTTATCAATGTGGAATCCTGAACAATATAGGATCCAACAAGATTTATTCTTGTGAGCATTGTGGTCACACGTGTGACCGAGATATTCAGTCAAGTCTCAACATATTGACTAAATTCATGGGCAGCTACAGCCCTCGAGCCGAAGGTGACGGCTTAGTTTCGGGTTATGATGAAGGTTAGTTTGAATAGATTTTAGTAGCGTTGCTTCATGGTCTCCATTTCCAAAAAAAATGTTCAATCGAACGAACTCAGAGTTTGTCCTTCTTTGAAGTTAATTTGATTGAAGTCTCAATGTTTCAGACACTTTGACTTTGTTCTAATTTAGAACAAACGATGATACCAACAAAATTCCCAAACAAAATTGACAAGATTGTCCTTCAGCATAACAATCAAATGTTCTTTGGTCTTGTCGAGAATGTCAAAATTGACGAATTCAGTCCATAATCAGAAAAGTTTGTGTGATTCATTATTCACACAGCCTGTTTTGAGTGTTTTCACCCTTGATTTTCCTCGAGTAATAAATTGTAAAAATTACGATTTTCATGATTTCAGCCAAGGATGCTCTTCAGAATTGAACGACTTTACACACGAGTCTTTCTCATGTTTGTCCAAAATGTTTAATAAAGTTTGTATAGAACCTTTGATTCCTATGTCTTTTCAAGAACGAATATACTTTACAATTTTGTAAAGACCAATTCTTTACCCAACTAACCTTCGAGTCATTACAAACACTTAAAACACATCAAACCCGAATTCTTCAAAACATCGGGTAAACGATCAAATCAACGTGATCGAACGTGAAACCATAAACTTTAGAATCCTTTGTTCGTTCGATTTCATAATTTACAAATTCGAACATACAAAGAAAAAATCCTGGCTCCACGGTGTGGTCCAACCAACAATACAAATAGTCCTTGATTTCCACCGGCATAATAAATACTCTAATTCCATGAATTAAAGACTTCCATGAAAACACCTATAATTTCCAATTTCGTCCATATCCAAAAATCACCAGGGAATCAAATTTTCAAACGTGAGTCATTATTCACACAGCCTGTTTTGAGTGTTTTCTCCCTAACTTTTCCTCGAGTCAAAAAATCATAAAAATAACACAAAATCCAATTTTTCCATGAACGTTCATGGAAACAAATTCACTTCACATACCACCAAACTTCCCAAATCATCAAAGACCAACAGCTTTACGATGAAGGAAACGGTAAAAGATGATACTTAATCCAGCAATAAAGATAACTACAAAGATCCAAAAGACGGTAACATTTTGAGTCAACAAAGTTGGATAATTATTATCAACAGAGTGAGCCGGGAGCGAACATATAACAGTCTTTGAAAAATTCTCTGAGTACTGCATACACTTCGTTAAGTTATAATTGAAGATGTTAGGACTTGTACTATATGCTTTAATATTTCCATTAACAACTCTTGTGTTAAGGAATCGTTCAGAACTGATACCTTCTATAATTGGAAAGTCAGCAAGAAGAACTTCAACAGCGCGGGGAGTTAAATAAAGAACATCAGTCCCAGTTGGATTAAAACTTTCAAAAACATCATACTTATTGGAGAATCCACCATAAATGCTCGTTGATTCGATCTTAAAAAGCCATCTAGTTTGGTCACATCGATCAAGATATCGAGCAAGATATATTACTGCAGGTTTGCTACGGTCAGGGACAATCTTCTTAATCAAACCGTAAACATCACCTGTTCCTGGAATTACTTCTGATCGAGCAATGATAAGACCTTCAGGGTGATCCATTGGTGAAAACTCTTGTAATGCATGGTTAAAAATTTCTAAGTTTGTATTGTAACCTTGAAAGACAGTTGTGTTTGCACCAGGGAAAGAACTCTGTGTTTCAGGAAGTCCAGCCGAGCATGTTTCGTAAATAAAAACTTGCATTGTGTCTTTTACTTATTCGTAACTTTCTAACGTTAAATACCATTAATAATGGTATGTGAATCATATTAGACTACCATTTTGAAACAATCAACTTGTAATGTCATACGCTTCTTTCAAATCATTGTAATCTTCGGGAGCTAACAATGTTCCATCACCATGGAACATAGCATAAACATCGGCAATACGCTTAATCATTGCTTGACTGTTATTTGCACGGAAGACTGCATCTTCCGATGAACTTGTAGTTTCTTCATGTTTACTTGTTATTCCAACCCTAATTTTCTGAGATGTAAAATCTTCACCACAAAGTCGTTTAGCAATGGCAAGTCGTTTGTCAGCTTTATCAGAACTATCCATTTCAGAAGGAATTCTTTCAAAGAAATCACACATTATAGATCGAATAGATATTGTTGAAAACTGTACTATCGATCCAGGATGTGTATGAATCTTCGAAGGAATGATATCTTCTTCGATGAAAGAATTCTGATTTAATAACGGAGGCGGTATTAGGCTGTCTGTAATTGAAATATGTGGTTTCCAAGCCATTTCTAGAAATAAGAATGTTTGAAAATATTCAATTGGTATAAACAATTTGGATTATAATATAATCCAAATCAGAACCACTTCAGAATTCAGAACATCTAATCTAGAACTTAGAATTTAGAAATAGGAACAACGGTATCATGATAACCTTCTACAGATTCATGGCAAATGTCAAAGACACTCTTACGTTTATTTGAATCATGTAGAGTATCCTTAATAACCTTCATGCACTTCTCTCGGTAATCACAATTGAGACTTGCCATACATTCGTCGAAAATTAACATTGGAGAATGATGAATCTTAGACAACGCAAGTGTCAATGCTAGACTGACTCGATCAGCTTCACCTCCCGAAAGATTGGCAATGTTCGGATAAACTTCTTCACCATAGAAGATTTGAATATTCACCGACATCTTGCTTGCTGTCTTAGAGTCATCTTGATTCCTGAAGACAGACAACAAAATGTTTATTGGTGAATCGTAAAGTTCTTCAAGAATGTTGTTAGTGACAACGTTAATCGCATTAATAACTTCTTCCATGGGTTGTAACGAAACGCGTTTAACAATATCAATCAGATTTGCCATCGTGTTAACTTTTGCTGCCTCGGCGTCAACTTGTACTTTCTTTTCGCAAAGTTGATCGTTTTCTTTCTTAATCTTTTCGAACTCCTTTCCTTGAGAGAGTCGTTCATTAAGACTTGATATTTTGGAGTCGTAATACTCTGGTAATTCTTCTGAAGGTTTACAAATCTGCAAACCTGCCATTTGGCTTACCAAAGCCTTTCTGTTCGAAAACAAGTCTTTGTATTTTTGTAAATTGTTCTTTGATGTTTCTAATAATCTCTTGACATCAAGTGCTGATTCTGTTGAATTTGTTAGGTCTTTCTCCAGGAGTTCCTCAATGTTAACATCAGGGTCAAGGATTAGATCCTTCAGGTCATTTCCTCGTTCGAGTATCTGAAGTCTTTCAAGATCTTCATCAGAAAGATTGGGTGTGAATTGATCTTGTAGATTCTTACATATTTGAAGACTATTGCATGGATTTTGTTTCATTGTCGAACTCACAAGCTTGACCAGTGGTTGAATCGGTTCTTCTGAAATGCTAACACATTCATTATACTTATCAAGTCTTGATTGCAAGTTGTTTACAAGTTGTACTGCAGAGATTTGAGAATTAAGATCTCCAAGGATTTCACTAATTTCTTCTAAACGTTCTTTGAATTTAGTTTCATCTTCAGGATCAAAAGTCTTTCTAACACCTTTATCTAGAATAATGCTTGTTGTACATTTTGGACAAACAATCTTTGACTTCAAACAAATAAGATTATTATTCAGTTCAGACTTCTCTTTAGTCAATGATACCATCATACTATCAAGAGAATCGGAATCTGTTGTAACTTCAGGGATCAATTCTGTTTTTGCATTTTGAAGCTTCTTTTCAAGAGAATCTCGTTCTTGAATTTGTTTCTTGGAAGCATTATACTTCTCAAGATCTTGATTGTATTCAACAAGACTTTGAAGTTCAAGTATCCATGAACTAATCACTTCAGTGTTAGCTGGAATGCCATAACGTTTACAATTGGTTTCGAAGTTTCTACGCTGCGTCAGCGCATTGGAAATCGAAGTGTAAAGCTTTGGGTTGTATTCATACTTTTGAACTTTACCATTGGCAACGAGCGCGTTAGTCACTCGATCCTGAAGCTTTCTAAGACTACTTGAGCTATTAATCTCTACCAACTTGGAAGTTAGTTTTTCTACTTCAAGAGAATATTCGGTGATTTTTGAGTCGATATCATCCGGTAAGTTGTTAATTGCAGATTCCAATTTCAGTTGAAGAGTTTGAGCCGATTTGTAATCAGCCCAAGCTTTCCTTGACTCTCTTTGGGACTTTGATAAGTCCAAGATTTTCTTTTGAATGTCTTCGATGTCTTCATTATCGGGGTCCCAGTTATTACGAATGTCGAACTCGTCAAGAATGGGTTCAAGGTAGTCGTAGAATGCTTCATACTTTGTTCGAATGGAATCTGCATTCTTTGACATTTCCTTGTACTTGTCTCTTAATGTGTTCAGATACCAATCGGGATCGTTGATATCTCCAACGTCTGAACCATATGTTAGTTCTCTTAGGATCTTGAATTTCTCTTCTCCAGTACCTGAAAGAATAATATTTCTGGTTCCTTGGAACAAACATGAAGTCGCATTCCAAAGATCACGACTACCGAAGTTTTGATTGATCCATCCTTGGGCAGCATCGGCGTCTAAGACAATGTTATTTGGAAGAAAGACGGTGATAAAGTTTGGGGACTTTCGTTCAAGAACAACGTCATTCTTTTCATCATCCAATTCACCCACAGGGCTCATAAAGTTCTCAAAACGAATGGAAACTTCAGGGACAAGTGTTGGTTTTCCTCGTGGCTTGACTCCTGTGTTCTTTCCATACAGACACCATTCAATCGCCATAATAACAGTGCTCTTACCTGCCCCAGACTCTCCTGTCAAATGACAGAGTCCATTAGGGAAATAGTAAACAGTTGGGTTATTCCGATAGTAACATCTGAAATTGGTGATTGCAACTTCCATTAGATTTGATAAACAAATCTTCGTTTTGAATAATTTTCTTGTTAGACTACACTTAGAATCAAAAGGGATTAGCTTCGTTCACACAGATGCCTCGCGGAAAGGGACTTCAAACTGCGCCAACCACTAACATGATGTCGATGGCACAAGACCTTGCCTCTACAATGACCGACAAAGTTTATACCATTGAAGACCTCGATTTATCGATTGAAGAGAACCAAGAAATCTTTGAGGAAAATGGTCTTGTTGGAAGGAAAGGTGTTATGACAATGATTTTCGGACCTGATACGCCTCCAGCAAAGCCTTCGATTTCAAGGTTGATGCAAAGGCTTTCAACTATCTATCGGATTCCAATGCCAAAGAAGTTTCATGTATCTTTCTACCCACCAATGCCTAAGTCAAAGACAGCTCTTCATACTATTAGTTCTGCTTCAATGACTAATGAGCCCAACTTTATGTATCGAATTGTGGCTGTCATTGGTTCGATTGAACTTTTTGATATTTCCGACTCTCCTATCATTGGGAGTCTGCTTGGACAGAAGAAGATCTTTCTTCGAGGTGGTTATGGAGTGAAGTTCAATGTTGGCCCTGCTAACATGGTTTCTTTGAAGTATGACGACAGAGATTCTTATGACAACAAGACTTACCCTGGACGTGGTGCAAAGAACCCTGAGAAGCGTTGGATTGTTTTGATTGACATCTTCGGCGACTCGCGTGGTGATGCTGAGGCAGTAAGTGCAAAAGTTGCTGAGTCTTTAGTCTCAAAGAATCCTCATGTGATGAAGTTAATGCAACAACTTCAATCCAACCCGGAGATGCTGAAAGAATTCATGTCGAAGGATTTAACGAATCCAAATGTTGTTGAAAGTTTGAAGTCACAACTCATGGGTCCTTCGAAACAAGTTCCTCAGGCCATATCTATCGCTTCTGAACTGGATCAAGCAGCTGTGGAATCACCGACGGATGTCATTCCTGATGTTGTTTCCCCAAGTGAATAAACAAATATTTTCTGAATTGAAATCAAATAATTTAGACTAATATAGTCTAAAAATAGAAGGAAGTGGTAACGATTGACGTTGAGGTCAATGGCTCAATGGCGTTACTGGTATCCATTGTTGGTTAAAGCCGAGAATTCTCTTTTGAAGAACGACAGACGTGTCCCAGAAGGTTCTCTTGTGATTTGTAAGCAAAGATCAGAGACTTCTAGAGGATTTAGCATTTACTATCCATTCTACACGTTTATTCAAGATAGTTATATCACCCCATTGGAGTCAAGGTGCTTCTTTGAAGTTATCTTAGGTGGGCAAGCTCAAAAACCATATTTTGATCTTGATATCGATCTTGAAACTGAGAAGTACTCCAATTGGACCTTGAAGAAAGCAAAAGAAGCGGTAAAGGATCTGATTCGAAGTATCATCGAAGTTGCTCCATCGATAACAGGAACAACAGCGTCTGAGACAATTAAGGAAACAGATATTATGGTCTTTTCTTCTCATGGAAAGACAAAGTTTTCATTCCATGTTGTCGTTGATCGATGGTGTTTTCCTGATTACCGGAGTAATAAATACTTTTGTGAAAAAGTTATTTCCAATATGGTTCCAAGTCTTGCTGAAGCTGTAGACGAACGTGTTTACAAGAGCCTTCAACAATTCAGAACATACATGTCAACAAAGTATCTGAAAGGACGTGTAAAGATCCTTGAAAACGAAGAACTATGCAAATGGCAACCAATGGTTCCCTTGTCGGACAATCCTGCGAAAAGATTTTATCAAATTTCGTATGCCAGTTTTGTGTCTTTGACGTCAACATGTAAGATCATTGGTTATCAAATTCCAGAAGCTGGACCAAAACGAAGCTACGACAATGAAGATCTTTCTGATGCCGCAGTAACTGCTGTTCAAAATTCCGTCGATTCCATTGTTGACGGCACGTTTAGTGTTTACAACATTGATGGTCATATGATTGTACTCAAAAGACTTCGACCGGCGTATTGTGTTATTTGTGATCGTCAACATGAAGCAGAAAATGCATTCCTAACAGTTAGTTCTGGTGGTTGTGTTTTCTTTCATTGTTTTCGAGCAGACACAGCAACTAAAGTCCCTTTGACTACTATTGACGCAGCTTTGGTTCAAAGTGTGATTCCCGAGTATTCTGGTATTGATCCTGACCTAGACGTTGAAGTTGAAATTAAAACTCCAGACTTGTTAGTTTCACCAACATCTTTGGCTGGCAAGTCGTGGAAACCAACAACAATTGAACACAGTCCTGAGAAGCAAGTAAAGTCTGTTTTTGGACTGAATTTGTACAAAAGTATGACTCAAGGAACTGCTAAACCTGTTCAGAAGGATCCAGAAAGAAAACGATATTTGTTCAAGACAAAATGAAACAACGTAATACGTTGTTTGCTCGGTATTAGTCTTTGTCTTTGTATTAGTCTTGGTACTTTACGAAGTACTTGATGAACTATTGTTCAAATCATTTTTAGAATTATTAAATGGAAGTAATACTCGAAGGTATATTTTCTTGAAACTTTCAGATATAAAGCTTCCCCACCAACATGCAATTAGTACAATTACAACTGTGAGAGCTCCTAATACAAAAGCTTGTAATCCTTCTAACATCTTCAGACTTGTGAGAAGCAAGTTTACAACGTCTAACAGTTTTAAGCAGCTGTAATTATGTTAGACTCTCTACAATTTATGCTTGAATCTTTACAATTATGGTCTTCTAACGGAATCGGTTTAGCCATTACAACATCGGTACAAAACTTGTTCAAAAAATTCCTAAAAGCATATCGAATCAAGAATCTCACAGGTTTATACACCTTGTAACCATTGACATCACTTTTGCTTTTTGCAATTCGAGCAAGATCTTTAATTGGTAGGACAATCATGTCTGAATTTTCTAAAGTTTCTTTCCTATCTTTGGCAAGAATGCCATCTTGATAACTGGTTTGATATGAACTGCACAAATTAACTGATTTATCCCAAGTCATTGAGTCTTCGTACATAAACACAACAGCAATAGACATGTCTGTCTTATAAATAACAATACCTCGATTTTCGATATCAACAGATGAATAACTAAAGAATCCTCTAGTTTCTTCTCTCGTTTCTCTTGAGGCGGTCTTTGACCAACGTTCCTTCTTCCTAGAGAATCCCCCTGAATCAGTAATTTCATTGTACGTTGCATCGATCATTAAGAAAAAGAACGGCGCGTCATTCTGCATGAAATATGGGATAACACCGATGCGTTTGAAAGAAGCAGTATCAGGAAGATCTTGAGCTCTGGAAATTTGGTACTGTGATGTGCTAACACAATTAGTGTTAGGTGGCTGAATATTTTCGTTCTCTAAAGTAGTCATTTCTTCGAGGACAAAAGTACATCTGTTTTGATATTATAAGAATTTCGCACACGAAAATTCATCTTCAATTTGGTGATATGTAAATTTTGATATTCAAAACATGGCATTCCAGCATCAACAAAATAAACAACCTTCCAAAACTGATATTTGTGCGATCACCAAAATAATTTCTAAGCATCTCAATGGTCTTTGTAAAGTAGGAGAAGCATTTAGAGTTACTGATCAAACTGATTCAACAGGAAATACTAAGGATATTTACACGGCTAATAAAGAGATGATTGTTATTAAAGATAACTTATTTGCATTCGAAAAGACTCTCGGTGCGGGTGCATTTGGAAGTGTCTTTGCTGCAACAAACTTAATTACTGGGGAGAAAGTTGCTATCAAAAAGCAGAAACCTCAATGTTGCCCAGATCCAATGATTCAAATGCAAGTGAAAGTAACATGTTGTCATGGGATTGGACTTTGTAAACCTGAAGTGAATACTTCCCCCGAATACAAATCTGATGGATTTGCTTACTTTGTTCTTCCATTGGCCGATTCAGTTTATTACAAATGGGTTCAAAAGACTTTTGCACATCATCCTATCAATGGATGGAAGACCGTAATCAAAGCATTAATTAATATTGTTGACGATCTGGATCGTCTTCATAAAGACAAGAAGGTCCATATGGACTTGAAAGGAGATAACGTCTTAATTATTGACGACAAGGCTTATCTTTCAGATTTTGGAAAGACAGAAGACGTTGGTAAATTGCTACCAAAGATACCGTGTAAATACGAAGACTACCCTCACAATGCCCCAGAGTATAAGACTGGAGTCCGACCAGTACTTTGCTTTCCAGGGCCTCAAAACGGGTTCGGCCAGCCAGGGCCTCAAAACTTTGCCGGGTTCGGCCAGGCCGCTATTCCACAGTATTACTGTTGTCATGAAGCTTTTGATGCATGGAGTCTTGGAGAAATGATTTCTCGTGACGTTGCAATGTTTCCTTTGGAAATCCAAGTTGAACTTAAAACGATGGTTCGAGGACTTATGAATGTTTGCCCAGAGAAGCGCCCACCGATGAAAGCTGTTCGTAGTTACTTAAACAAGATACTTCGGAAGAATTGTTGTCACTGACAAGATAGATACACACGTTAAAGAAAATAGTATTTGTGGGCTCCAGAAATACAGGAGTTTTGGCATACTTCAATCAAAAGTTGATGGCCAAAATGGTGGCGTTGTGTACAGCAAACTTCAACGCGTGAGGAAAGACCGAAGCAACCGTCGGTGCTTTCTTCAGGACAAGACTTGGAACTGAAGTGGGAGTGTAGTAGGAAAGAATCGTCGAAACCGTGTACCTAACAACTGTGCACAATGCAAATTTCCATGAGGTACCGATGGCCTCAAAGATTAATGCACAGATAACAGCTGCAACAACGGTAGATGTGAGAAGTGGCAGAGTGGAGAGCTTCTTCTGGAGAATGGTGTTCATAACGAAACGAACAATAGATGGCATGAAGGGAGCCAAGAGAGGACGGAGAATTGGGGTAAGGATGAAACGAACAATCAAAGCACCGGTGAGCATTGCAATCGAGCGAGCAGAAACGAGCGAGCGTGAGTAGAAGTGGTCGAAAGTATGAGCACTTGTGTATTAAGTTTAGTTGATCTTGATTTTGACCAGATAATTCAATTTACATCACATAATTCTTAGTTCAATTAGAGAAATATAAAATTACCCGAAGAATATCTCTATTTTGATACCAATGGTATCAAAATTGTGTATTAGTTTGTGGTCAACGACTCTTTACCGCTTTGTTTTCAGTGGTCAGTGTCAAACAATCAAATTCATTTTCTGAATCGGAATCGGATTCTCCAATCAATAATCCCTGGCTAGCTTTTCGAGCAAGAGGAATATTTGACGACAAAAGTTGTCTTTCGGTAGACATTGGTGTTTGAACTTCAGTTTCAATACCAATATCGTCAACAAGACTCCATGTGTTTGTTAATGGATTTTGATAAATTTCTTGGAGATTGAAATCTCGATCAGAAACAACTGGCATTCGAAGACTTCTTCTGAGTTCACGCGTTTTGGCAAGCTCAACAAGTCGAGCTTTGAAGTGATACACAAACTCACTTGCAAAGTCATGAACAGGTGGTAGAAGTTTCTCAGTTGTCTTTGAGACAGCAATTCCGCCTGCAGTATAAACTACTTTGGAAACTCCTGCTGCAACAGAAAATGTCCCTGTTGCCATCACAAAGATGCCTGTCCCGGCCAATAACAGGCCATCGGTTACATCTGGTGTTCCCAATATTGACGTAAGGTATTCTCCAAGATCACTTGCACGAATTTTGACATCCCTAAAGAGAGCGTCAGAGCTCGGCGCGGACATTTCGTTTGATGTTTTAGATAATTTGTTGTAGGAAGAATTTTCAATTAAATAGACTTTGGATTTGAGAATTGAATTTTCATTACGATTCTTTTTTAACAAATACCTTAAGACACGTGTACATAATGTCTTCAATCATTCCCACAACTATCATTCCAAAAATGGCTATTTCACAAGAAGAATTGCGTCTGATAACTAAACGAGCCAAAGAAGACAAAGTTATATTAGAAAGGAGACAATTGGCAGTGGACAAAGTCGACGCTGATTTGTTGTTACGAGACTTCCTTGTAAAGGTTTCACCTAAGTTTAAAGAACTAGCTTTACAAGGATTAAACTCCTTGACTGTCGACTCTGACAAATATTTCACATATGACGAATTCTCTAAGATTCAGCGAGCATCATGTGGCATATGTTTCAAAATAGATGGGTTCAAATTGGAACTCAAGCATGGTTTCGTTATAATTTATTGGTAATTGTGGTTAACGAACAATGACATTCAATGAATGTCATCTTATTGAATAATTAATTTGTGTCTAATGTTTAGAACGACAATGACAGTTACAATAGAAGAACTTCGAGAAATTGTCAAACGAGCTGAAGCAGAAGAAAAGGCTCGCCAACAAAAAGAACTTGAAGCAGCTAAAGTTAAGACAGCAGAACTATTGAGACGTCTAATCAAAGACCTTTCTCCTAAACTTCGGGAAGCTGCTTCATCTCGTAATCGTTCATTAAATGTTGTTGCTAAAGATCATTTCACCCCAGAAGAAATCGATACAATCCTTATAGTTACAAATTTTAGAAGTATACTGTAGATGGTTTTAATTTTGATATTTATAATACAACAGGGTATTATTAGATCTCAATCGCATGGTAATTTTCCATACAACAACTCGAAGACATTAATACAAGAATGATATCTAATGGATATCATTATCCTACAAGAACGATATTCATTATTCAGAACATAGGTCTTGAATCCTTTCCAGTAATATAATCAAGTGCAGATGCTGCTCGTTTGTAATGAGCTTCGTTTTGCATTCGTTCTTCATGAGTTACATGATAATTTCTGTCAGGATGTAACTTCACAGCAAGCATTTTGAACGCACGACGGCATTCCTCCATTGTACTTCCTTTCGGCAAGCCCAAGATTTCATAAGGACATTTAGTAGTAGTAAACACCTTTGCAGCTGCATTGTCTTGACGTCTCTTTCGTTCTTCTTCAAATTTCTTCTTGTTTTCAAAGAATTTCGCATATTCCTTCTCACGACGTTCCTTCTCTCGAGTATCTTCAAAACTTGGTGGTTCATTCTTTCTCCGCTTACGATTAAGTTCGTCCATGAATTCCTTGTGTTTCTTCATAAATTCTTCATAACGTTTGTTAAATTCAGTATAGTCGTTGTTGAACTTCTGGGCTCCACTGTCGTTCGCTTTGGTGTCGTTCATAAATCTTTCTTGATACAACAGCTTGAACTTCTCTGCCTTAACAGGATCAATGTCAACAGACTTGAGCATGAAATAATCCCGTTCCAAGTTCTTTCGTTTACCTTCAAGGATACCACGAAGAAGAGAATCGGCAGAAGGAACCATATCACCAGGTGCAAGCTTGTCCATTGGTGGTTTAATCAAGATTAACCTGTGAATGTCAACAAACCTCTCTTCTGGAGGGAGCCGAGAGTGACTTCCAATTCGACAAGCTCTTCCTTCAACTTGTTCTTCTTGAGCAGGGTTCCAAGAACCTTCAATAAAGATGACTTCTCTTGTTTCTTTCAGATCAAGTCCAAGACTTCCTGCTTTAGAAATCAACATAACATTGACGCCCGACTTCGGGTCGTTGTATTGTCTTACTGCTTCGGCTCGAACAATAGAATCCAATTCCCCGGAAATAACAACATACTTGACTCCTCTTGAGTCTAACCCATCTTCAAGCAAACGAATGCCATCATCAATGAACGCTGAATACAAGACTGTTTTCAGACCCAAATCAGCGACACGATCAAGTGCCCATTCAATCTTTGGATTTGGTTGGATCGAATTAGTGGCATGACGAAGGCCCGTTAGGAATGCAAATGGATCAGGTTTCTTTCCATTGGCATTAACAGTGTCTGTTTGACTTCGTTGAATAGCAAGATACTGCTTGTAATAGTCTTCTGTCATTTCGAATTCATGAGAATGATATCTCTTTTCTGGAAGATCCGAGCTTGCGAAGCGCTCGGCCGATGCTTCTGTACGACGAACGTCTCTGTCAAGATCGTCTTTCGAAGTATCAAGAGTGTGAAAAGCAAAAATATTTCGTAAGTAGTCAATCTTTCCAGCAAGAGTTAATGGCATCGCCAATGGAACTTCTCCTTTAGCCATAGCAACAAGGTTAGTAATGTCAGAAAGGTCGTTCACAAGGGGTGTTGCCGTCAAACAAAGAACTCTTTTTGCTCGAATACAACAATTAATCATTGCAAAGGCAGACTTCCCTGAACCATCTTCTTTGATGGCTGTCCGATATTCTGCCGCTTCATCAATAATTAGTAGTGTATTGTCACATCCTTCTGGTTGTTGTTTGAAAGTATTGATGAACATTGTATGAGTAAAGTTTTCGTAACAATCCATAAACCCAAATTCTACAGGTTTCCCGAATTCGTCATTTCCAATGAAAGCTTTAAGTTCTTTGTTGAAGTTGTGGAACAGACTCTTTGGAGCCACAACAATAACACGATCAACAATCCCTGATTCCAAAAGACAAACACTTGCTGCAACTGCTGTTAAGGTCTTTCCTGACCCAACATCAAATGCTGCAACAACTCCATGATTGTCTTTCAAGTGTTTGACAGCTCTAATTTGATAATCTCTCAAGGGAATAGAACTTCTTGAAATAATTTTATCCCAATCTGATTCATAATGTTTTGGCCCTGAATCATTTAATTCGTTAGAACATTCACTTGAATAATCGTCGTAATCTTCTTCGGCTTCACTACAATCACTGGCTTCGTCCTCACTTCGTTCGTAGTCCGCATCGGCAACACTAACTGAAGCATCGTCCGAGTCTGTATCGCCAAAGAATTGAGTTCTACTTGTTCTGGGAAGCGAAGTTTTGTCAGGGTTACCCTTAAAGAGACTAACAGTTGTTGTTCGTGCTGCAGCTTCTTCAACATCAGGAGAATCAACATAGCTTAACTTTGTTCGAGCCTTTTGAACTTTATTAGGATCACGAGTTCGTTTCTGAACTTCAGAATCATTGTATGCATCATTAAACTTTTGTTGTTTCGAACGAGTAACAGCAATGGCTGCTTTGATTCTGTCAATCTTTCCGTCTCTATTCAGAATATTCCACTCTTGTAACGTCAACACACCGGCTGCTCGAATCATTCCATGCTTAACACGATCGTCTGTTTCGTTTTCAATCAAAGTCAGGCGAGCTTCAGCAGTTGATTGTCGCTTTTCAGCTTTCTCAGCTGGAGTTTCGTAAGGAAGAGTTTCCCGATAACGATTCTGTGGTGTATCTTTCAAGATTCTTCGGGTGTGAATACTTCGAAAATATCCTTCAGGAATAGGTTTCAAAAGTTGCTTGAATTCCTTGATCATCTCGGTCTTAATTTTCTTCCGTTCCTTTTCGAATGTTCGTAAAAGTGCTTTCCTGACACGTTCTTCCACTTTATTCTCATTCTTTAAAATTCTTCTGTTTTGTTCGCGTTGTTTAGCCGTGAGGCGTCTTGTCGAGGTTCTGCGAACATATACATTTGCCCTTGATGATCCCCAAGTGTATTGACTAGGACTTTCAGGCGTTTGACTTCGAGATCTATACATTTATGCTTTTTAGACACTGATATGTGTCTAAATACTTGTTCATTTCTTGATTTTTTTTGAAATTTAGTGTTTGTATTTAAATGTTTATGGTACTACGTAGTAGACCAAGTCGTACAATTAATTGAATAATAAAGTTTTGTCCTTTCTGTAAAATCATACTAAGCAAAGGTGTCTGCAGAGCGACACCCGGTGGAGCCAACGCCGTGAGCAGTTCGTTTTTCTATGTCAACTCACATTGTTATTCACAACGTCGGCTTCACAGACGTGTCTGTCCTTAAGATCCCTGTAATCAAGTCTTTCTTGTACGAACCAACTTCAAGACGTCATTATCATAGTCTAGTGTATCAAGTTTTGTGTTGGGATCAAAAATTCAATGACAAAGAACTATGGGAATCTGGAAACATTGAAGTTCGTAACACGATAATAATGGAATATAATCTTGGTATAGATGCTGATTGTTACGAATTCGAAATTGATGGTAAACATTGTTTCATCAAACTTGCAAAGGTTGTGATGGAATATTGAGATCGAATTAATTTAGTTGAAACATTCGTCCAGCATAGTTAACACTTATTAAGTGTTAATTCTCATCTCGTGAGAGCTCAAAAGCGCCAATTGCTTTGATCAGTTCGTCGAGATCTTCATCAATCTTTCGAAGAAGCTTATATTGTCCAATCAACATTGGTGTGTCTTCTTCAAATGTAATATTGTTTTCGGTTAGCCCTCGTGCAATACGATTGTTTTCTTGAAAATCTACCAATCGTGATTTCATATTATTAAGCTCATCGTAAGTGTCTTGAACAATCTTTCGCAGCTCACTGAGGTCGCTGGTAGCATGATGACGAGACCACATCAAGACAGCCCATTCAGTATGGTTAAGATAGTCAGTCTCCATCGACTCTCGGAGAGCATCGAACTCTGGCTTGTCTCCAACGAACAGTAAAGCATTCTTGAGTTGTGAACGAAGCTCACCAAGAAAATTCATTTGAGTTGTCTCAGGGACTTCATCGACGTCAACAGCCGAACCTGGAGTTCCAGCACCTGTAATTGTCTGTGCTTTAGCAGTTGGTGCACCAGAATCCATAACAACAGTTGACATTCTTCAAATTTAATTTTAGATTTACTGATAACAAACTGTAATTATTCAATTCTTAGACTCACTGGAGTTAGTCCATATCCACATGATGGTAATTCTCCGTTGAATACTTGTAAGGCTGTTTCTTAAAGATCGATTCGAAAGTAATTTCAAAGAAATCACTTGCAAACATATCATCTTCAAGACCATGATGATACTTTGTTCTTGGGATTTCGTCACAATGAATGACAGGACTCTTATTAATTTCAAGAAGATAAGGTTTGAAGTCAGAATCAATGATAAAATCAAGTCCAATAATACTGATCGATGGATTCTTAAACGTCTGGAAATCCTTTTCCAACGGACGAAGACGTCTTTGACAAAGATCAACATAGGCTTGATAAATCTGGTTAAACTCAAATGGGTCAGATGAATCTGACCTGAGTTCAGTTACACTTGAAATGTCAATCCCAGATTCTTTTGCTTGAGTTGTGTTTGTCAACATTACATCAATCTCAGTACTATCTGGGTTGTAAACAGACATACTCTTTCTGACAAGATATTTTCTGAAAAGATAGTATTCCATTGGGGCTCCAAAACCCACTGTAACAAGTAAGCCATAGCAACGCATATCGTACTTCCGTTTCTCTGGTTCGATTAACATTGGATAACGAATTCCTTGTTGAAGAACAAAAGTGTCAGAGAAATATTTCTTGTGAACATTGGACTCTTGAATACATTCACTGATACGTTTCATGGTTTCCATAATGTCGTTCTTGTGAATAATTGGAAAGACATCAAAACCACCAAAGGTAAGATCAGATGCCTTCTTTAGAAACCAAAGACTGTTTGGTTCAGGATTCCAACCAATTGGAAATTCACCCATCTTGAAGACAAAAGTTGTTGGTTGATACCGTTCTCCTTTGATCAGTAGGGCTAAGTTGCCTTTGTTTGAAATATGTCTCACCAATGGATTAGAATTTGTTTTGATCCAGGAATACCTTTCGTAATTAGTGAAAGTTATTTGTGTCTTTGGAGACCAATTCTGAAGACTATACTGTCTCCATCTTTTTGGATTCTGTTCAAAGTATCTTTGATAGTCACAATTCTTGTAAGTAACTCCTTTGTAATAACTTATACCGTCTGGAAGAATATAATTGTCAGAAACATTAAAGATATAATATGTGTTCATTCTAAACTCTAAAGAAATATTCTTTTCAAAGACTTCACTTAAATTTCAAAAACTTTACAATCCTGTATTAAATTTCAATTGTCAAATCTAATGAGAATGCATCTTATTGAAAATTAAAAGATGTTTTTGCAACATTCAGAAAACCGTTAGTTATCATTTCATTCGTACTGAATATGACGTCTTACGCTGGAAAGCCACTTGTATTTTTGCGTGTCAGCAGTCCTGATCAACACTTGACAAATCAACGACACGAAGTCAGTTCTTTTCTTAGCAAGCAAGGTGTAACCGATGCTGTGTATGTTGAGACTGTTGGATCGACTTTCCGTCGAATTCATCCAGAGCTACAAAATCACGTTCATGCTTTCTCAACAATTCATGAAGATGAATATCCGTCTTGTGTTGTTTTTGCAGCAGTTGATCGTGTTTCTCGTAATTACGAAGCCGGTGTTAATCTGATTGCAACTCTTCGTAATTACAACATTCCAGTTCTCTTTGTTCGAACTCCATCAGTTGATATTACAACCCAAGGTGGTTGGAATAGTATGTTGGAGCTAATGAGAGCTAGTGAAATTGAAGCCCAAAATATTTCAGCTCGAGCCAAGGCTGCTTGGGAACTCCGGCGATCTGGAGGACCTCAAAAGCGTGACCGTGATGCTGACTCGGACGCCGACGCCGACGCCGACGCTGGAAGCGGAGGCCAAGGCACTGGGAGCGGAGGCCCGTCTGCTAAGCGAATGGGCAGAGCCATGCGTCCCACAACTGCATATATGTACACAACACTCACTGATGAGCAGAAGCTTAAGTACTATTACAATGTCCTTTATGTTGTTTATCTTTTGGGACATGAGAAGGCAATTCTTAAGACTGTTCTTACTCAAATTAAGCTAATTCATACCAAGTTTGCACCAGAACTTCTTGTAGAGAAGTATGGACTTCGAACCGGTAAGACTCATTGGTCTCACTATGAAGTCTTTGTTGGATCTAACGAGGACTTTGCAAATATCCTTAATTCTTATAATTTGGGTCCTGCTGGTCCCAATATGCATGATCGATGGTCGGCTGAGAACATTGAAGATCTCTTTAATCGCGTTCTTGATACTCTTTGGTTCGATACTAAGGATGATATTGCAAGTCGACGTGATTTTGTTTCAGCTTTGATTGAAATGAATCTTAAGCCACATTACTTACCAGAAGACGTTTCTGCTGAACCTGAGTCAAATTAATTGCACATTGTGCAATTACTCTGCTCGCACTTACTCGTCATGTAATTATTGCATAAGTTGACTTGCCATACAGTAATTAATCTTTGCGTCAATAAACTTAACAAGTCTTTCCCATTTCTGTTGATCAGTGTGACGTTGAAATTTGAAACCACTCGGATCACGTGCACATTCAATGCAAGTATCTACATGATACGGGACGGTAATTAGACAAACATTATGCTGGTTGGCTAAATTTCTTTTCAACTTGTCTCTAGAATATCCTTCTGTGAATTGACGTTCTCCTTCAGGTGTGTTTAAATGAAATTTATTTGGAAAGACATAATGTTGGATACCATTGTATTCTAAAGCAATCTTCCAATCAGGATAGTAAGCATCAAATTCTAAATTCTTCCTTGTTTCAGGATTGTAAAGCCAAGAAGGCCGGTATCCAATCTTTAGGTTACTAATGTCAGCTCCTTTTGTTTCAAGAAGTTGTGAAAATGCATTAATAGCCAGTGTTTCTGACTTACTCCTACCAACAAGAGGAACCGATTTACTCATTAATACATTGCTTGTAATATTATCAGTCTCGCTGCTCTCTACTGTTTCAATTCCAGCTTTTGATTGGAACCATTGTTGCCACGAACAATATCTTTTATCTTTCTTTAACGCTTCCTTTAGTTTAGGACTACGCGTTCTATACAACCACCAAAGGACGATGAATCCAATTATTAACAAAACAAGCCAAACTTTCCATGGAAGAAAGGATATAATTAATCCCCACATCTTTTACTAATGTATACAATGTATACATTCTAGATGGACTTTGATACTCGTAATTACTATTCTTCAATCTCGATCATCTCTGGGTCGGTTTCGGGTGGTTCCATAAAGAAATCTCTTCCTTCGAGTCTTTCAGCCCATCGACGTCTATCGATACGAAGATTTTCTATTGTTATTTCTGTTTCAATCGGTCCTGCTAAGAGTTCACGACAGTTTTCAACATTTAGTAACGACCAATCGTATCCAGGTTCGGATTCCATCATCAAATCAAGATCACAATTATACTTCCTGTAAAGCTTTAAAGCAGTCTTTGGACCAAACATAGGAATTCTAACATTGAAATCACATTGAAGAATGATACAGAAGTCTCTAAATTGTTCAAAAGTCATTCCCATATCTTCATGAATGATAGCTGGAATGACAATATCAACACAAAGTCCTTCAGCGGATCTTTCGGTTGAAAACCCAGTAAAGACAAGACGAGCACCAGCAGCATAAGTATCTGTATCAATTGTCCAAACTCCAACCACTTTCCGTTCAACCGAAAGGACTGAAGCAAAGATTTCTGCATCCCATGGAGCGTCAAAATTTGGAACACCTAGACTTGTTAACTCATGTTTAACAGAGTCAATCTCTTCTTGGCCAACAGAAATATCAGTGAGGAGCATCTTTCTAAAGTTGAACAATACAGCTGTAGTCCTTTCCAACGGACTAAGCGCAAGTATGCGCTTTCGTTCGTCTTCGATGTTCGTCTTCTTAACTTCACGCTCAACCTTCCTTCTAAGCCTGGCGGCCTTGATCTTCTCAGGATGACCAACGGGGCCATCAAAAATCCAAACAGGTGTAATATTATGTTTGACAAATTGCGAAATAAATCCATACATATTGGAAATTATTATTGCAATGATTGGTTCTAAAGGAGTGGGATCAGTCACTGTTGGAATTGCTGACAGTTGAGCTTTCATGGCTGAACTTTTGGCCTTGTACATCCAAAGATTAGCATCAATTGCTATAGCCGTTCCTGCAAAATAAGAAAGAGGTCTTTTAGTGAAAGCATCCGGTGAGATCTCCTTGACAGTTGCATTGATATCCTTAATTCCCATCTTTTAGTAATGTGTTATTGGTTCAAGAGCCGTTCAAAAAGTTACTAGTAAGTAAAATAGTATTTTCGTGTGTATTAATGGCGGAAGTAGATGTTCAGATCCCGATTGCGGCAATAGTCGTTGGTTCAATTGTATTTGGTATTCCATTATTGGTTGGATTGTTCTTTGGAGGAAAATGGATTATCCAAAATGCAGAGACACGTATTCGACCTTTGATTCTTCTTGCATTTATTATTGGTGTAATTATTGGGGTACTATTCTTAAGACTTGTTATCAACAAAAAGTACAGACGTGATCCTGGAGCATTAACAATTCTTTACGTTGGTAGTATATTCTTAATTTTCTGTGTAGTCTTCTATACTTTTGGAGGAGACTTTAACATCTTTGATATTACCAAGTAAATACATACTTGAGTAGCAAGTAAAAGAATATGGGTTACCGGATTTCAAATAGTATTGTTAATCCAGCATATCTATTCCTTGGAATGATAATTCTTTTTGGTATCGTCTTAATTATAAATGCAATGATTAAAGCACACAAACGTTTTTCAACAAAAGAAGGACTAATTATTTCAGACTTAACACAACCATGTGACAACATTGACCCTGGCAGTCCTGATATTACAAGCCTACTGTGTTGCAGAGATTTCAATGGTCAAATTACTGATCGGAAATACATACCTTTATATGATATGGTTGTTTCTAACACTCCCAGAGCTTATCTGTCTGTTTGTACAGGATTTTGTTTAGAAGGTCTCGATAATGACCAGAAAACCTGCATCAATCTTTCTGGTGATAGCAGCCAACAGAGTAAGTTTAACCAATGTGTTCTTCTTACAGAACCCAAAGATTGTACTGGTGAAGTCAAACCAGTTGCATTTCAAGGAACAACAAGATACTATGCATATGCTGCTGGAGAAAGTCTTTGTAAGAACAAAGGTCCATGCTCTTAACCACTACTACGTGATTGCTATTAGCAATCACCAATCTCAGTATACTAATGCAGATACCAATACGGTCTTAGTATATCAATGTAATTTCAAGACCGTTTGAGTAGAAACGAGTTGTTGTTTGGTTAGTTCCATCAAGGTTATTAGTGGTCGTGTTTACGACAACCGATGCAGCACGGTGAAATCGATCGTACAAAGCATTAGCAATGGCCATTATTTGGGGACCGAAAGTTCCGGTGTATCCATCTAGAATCATCGATTCATAAATAGTTGGATTGGATGTATCTTGAACAGGATTAACATAAACATTGCCATCATTGTTAGATGTATTAACGATATTCCATTTTAGAACTCTTAAGTCATTAGTAGGATAGTTAACATTTTCTGGTTGTGTGCTTACAACTCGGATATACACAGTTGATATGTTGGTATCAGGTCCTCCAAATATGTTTCTAATGTGATATGTAACATCATAATTACCAACAGGTGTATTTATAGGGACATTCAATGCATTCCCTGACATGCTAACCGTCACACCAGTGAGACCACCGTCGGTATCAATTGAAATTTCTTCATCGCTAGGCGTTAATTGATAATCATTAGCAAGAATCGAAGGTGTATCTCCACCTGTGACGTTATTAACAATAGTCCGGTTAGGTGGTGTAAAGTCATCAACTGTTTCCGATGGAAAAGGTCCAGTTGAAAAATAAGTTGAGAATCCATTGATTGTATCATCTGTGGTTGAATCTGTTTGAGACCAAGGAACAAAAGCAAGTGTCATATAGTTCTCTACGAAAGAAATTCCTGTTGGGAGATAAATTGCTGGATCTGGTCCTGGAAGTTGTGTAGCCAGAGAAGATTTAAGTCTCATAACATCATACCATTTGTTTTGGGAACTAACCCATTCATAAATACCGGCTGGGTCGTTAACATCCCCAGATCCAATAGTAAAGTATGTTAATACTGGTGGAGTTCCACTGTCAGCTGCATATGAAAAAAGAATTGTATTTAATCCAACGGCGGAATTAGAGAACATGATTGTTGCTGCCGTCCGTAGAATCCATGTTCCACCTCCAGAATCATAATCGTAAAAATTAAGCCTTGATTCATTACCAACAGTACCATCTCCTTTCAAGAATATTCCAATTAAGTTAGCATTAACAGTCATACCCACCATTTGTGCCCTAAAATTGGCTCCGACCGGAATAACATCACGTGGATCCCAAGATTGTGTACCACCATTCCATTGAACGACTTCAACATCAACACCAGGAAGATTCGAACAAGTTATCATCAATTGATTATCATTCTTAACATCGCAAATCCAACGAGCTGTGTTTGATCCATCCGGGCCACCATATGTTGCTGAAGGTAAATAATTCCACGTTAACCCATCGTATTGGTAAAAGTAATTAATACCGCCATTACCAGCAGAGTCCGGGTTTGTGACCATGAATGAATCGCCTGAAGTAATATATGTGCTACACTTCAACGTAAGTGCATAGTAATCATTGGTAATACTAATGCCAATATCAGGGGTTGTGTACACTAAATACCAAAATTCATTTCCACCTATGCCTGATGTTCCTGTAGGATCGTAATCGTAAACTTTAACATGGCAATCACGGCTTGCTAGATATATTCTGTCTGCATTGTCGTTTATTTCAACACGAATACCAAGACCTTCTCCTGGAGTAGTGCCAACAATGTCAGGACCCATTTGTGTTAGGGTAACACTTCCACCTCCCATATCATTAATAGTATAAACTGCAACTCTTCCAAAATTACTTGGATCGTCAAAACATCCACCTGCTACGAGACGAGTTGCTTGGGGATCTACTGCCATTTGTCCAAAACGACCATCTAAAACATTTCCTTGTACATAGTTGGTATATTGATAAGATAATTGAGCCATTTTTTACTAGCCGGGTTTAATACTTAAATTTAAATACTTCGAATCGAAGTGTTTATACCGGTTCGATGGTACCAGTGTTAGAACTGAAAATTAGGCCAGATCCAGCACTTGTAAGTGTGAAATATGTTGGAAATAGTTGAATAGTATAAGTATCACCAGAATAAATAAAAGTTCCACTACCTAGAGTGAAGACTATTGGAGTAGAATTAAATGTTGCTGTTTGGTCAGCGATATTAACAGCCAAGACATCTGTTGTTCCAAGTGTTACATTAAAAGTTGTTATATTTCCACCACCAGAATATGTGAATGAATAATCTGGGTCAACTTTCATATTAATAATTGCATCAAGGACACGTGTAAAGAATTGGTCATTTTGGAAGTCGGTTCCCATGTATTCTGTAATAATCACACGTTTACACGATTCAGACGGCCTACATCCAAGTGACCTAATTTTTGCTGACAAATAATTCTCTGTACATCCGACTATTGGAACATGGACATGATAATATGGATGCTCAACATTATCACACGCACAACTACTGCAAAGATCTGGTATCGCCATTCTTTTAACTACATTCATTTGGTGTATTTGGATGTTATGGGTATATTTACCGTGACACTATATTATTAATAAATTTTTGAAACAAATTCATGGATTTCTGAAAATACTCGACAAATTCTATTGAGAAGTTTAAGATCTGGTTCCGGCAAAAATGGCAATTTTGAATATTTTTATGATTTTTGAGCCTAGGAAAATCGAGGGCAAAAACACTCAAAAATGGCTGTGTGAATAATGAGTCACACAAAATATTTTAGTTTCCAGACAAGAATTTGAACTAAATGAAATTTCTACAATTGTTGGAAAATACAAATTGTCTATAATGTCAATACGTCTTCCATCTTTTGAATCCGAAGATTATCTCTTCTGGAAGACACGTATTCCGGGGATTGATAGTAAGCGAAATAGTATACCTACGGATCTACCAGTATTTGGAAGACCTTCAATTATAATGCCGCCATTGCCTCTTACACGGTCCCGTCGATTCATTTCCAAAAAGAAACCTTTTGTACTAATTCCTATTAGGACTCTTGAAACAGGTTTGGATTCAATTACAATTGTTTAATGATGGAATCCATCATTAATTAAGTAGCTTACGCTAGTCACATTCGGTTCAGTAGCTTACGCTAGTCACATTCGGTTCAGTAGCTTACACTAGTCACATTCGGTTCAGTAGCTTACGCTAGTCTGAACATCAAATTGTCAACATCAACTATATCAGAGTCATCTGATGTATCTGATTTTGAAACATAGTAAGCGTATTGTTGATAACTTGGTAACCAAATTTTTCTTTTGGAATCAATAGAAAGACCTCCATCAGAATAAATACTCTTCAAGTTGTCAGCATAAACTGGATCACCTGAATCTGGAAGCTTCTTGGCAGCAGACTTCAAAGGTTTGTCCTTCGGCGCAGGCATGGAATACACAGGAGTTTCTTCTATAATTTCGGTGGGAACAAGAGGTTTCCTTGATAAGCGACCAGAGCCAAGTCGTTTAGACATTCCGGTTCTTTCTGAAACTGTGCTTACACGACTTGTAACAACACTCATCGACTTTGGAATTATAGACGTTACATTAATGTCGTCAACTGACTCATAAAGCGAGACTCTGTATTGTCCATTCCCAGTTCCCATTTGGATTATTGGAATAACATAGTTCTTTATATTCGGAATCGTCAGATTCCTATCAGGGACGACACTGTAACCCTTTGCTCCCTTTGGAAAAATCAAGTCACGATAAACTTGAATGAAGAAAGGCATCGCTGCATCAACAGCTCGGTCAACATTGAAAATTCCAATTTCAATAACACCAGGTGTCATCTTCAAAAGAGTCTTAATATTCTTTAGTGCTTCCTTTAGTCGCTGATTGTTCAAAGAATGATTCGTTGAATAGATTGTTGACAGCTTTGGATCAGCATTGAAATGTTGAAAATAGTCAAAGTAGTCATTGAAGATCTTTAGAACCACGCGAAGACTACTCTTAGAACGATACTTTCCAAAGTATTCTTTAATGTAATCGTCTTTGTTACCGTCTTTTGGAACAAAGAGGTATCCTTGGGCATGCGCATCGATGACTGAAGCAATAACTGCTCCAACAAAGACAGGAAGTTCAATGTCTGAATGTGCCTTTGAATTCTTCCAAAGCCAGTAGAACATTCCCATTCGAGGACTTAAAGGAATATTTTGAACAAATTTACCAGCTTCAGTCACACTCCTACCGGAAGCTGAAAGAAGACCAATTAGCTCAAGTCTTTGTTTGACATCAGCAATCGTCTTGGTACTGATTGCACCATCAAAGATTACCTTTTCGACTTCAAGTCCTCTTGAAATGAGGTCCAGAATCAAACGGTCTGGCGGAATACGTTCAATCTCTCGTTGACGAGACACCTCAAAATTATTATAAACATTTTCAGTACACATTCGGTAACAGAATCCAGGATTTGTTCGTCCAGCACGTCCCTTTCGTTGATCTGCTGAAGATTTAGCAATGTGAACAGTAGAAAGCATGGTTCCTCCATTACCAGAAGCTTCTAAGATCTTCTCAAATGTAGAATCAAAGACTCCAGTAAGACCATCAATAGTAATACTCGCCTCCGCTACATTTGTGGCAACTACAATCTTTCGACAACCGAAAGGTGGTATTTGCATAATATCTTGTTGGTCAGCACCAAGACTTGAATAAGCAGGCATCACAAGTGTACCTTCCGTGCCCTCCATGATAGCACTAATTACTCGTGTGATTTCTTCCTTGCCAGGACAAAAGACAAGCCATGCATCAGTTCCGTCATCGGGAACTGGACGAGCTTTGTGCCACTCAATAACAACATTTGCCAGATCGGCGTATAGGAGCCTCTGTGAGTTCTGACTGGCGTCGTAATCTTTCTTATGATAATACACTTGAACGGGGTAGCTTCGACTTGGATATGTAACCGTAAAGATGTCCTCTTTGGCGAAAGGATATTTCGCTGGGGTTGCGGTGACAAGGATTAGTTGCGGTAGTGGCTCGCCGAGGTCGAGCAAATACTTGTAAAGATACATAATCAAGTCGTAGTCCATGTTTCCTGTATGGGCTTCATCTAAGAAAATGTAATCGACAAACTTAATTCCTCTTGGTTTCTCACACATTCTAAGAAGAAGATTCCTGAGATGTCCAGATGTACAATAAACAATCGGGGTCACTTTATTCGACTTGGAACTCAGATACTTGTTATCGTATGTCACTTCACGATCCATCGCTGTTCCAACAGCACTTCGGGGAGCCATGTTGAATTTAACGATCGAATCTGAGACTGACTTGGTTGCCATAATCGTTGGTTGAACAACGAAAACAGTCTTCCGTTTCTTGTAAAACCCAGATGGGAAAACCGTTGACTTTCCAGTCCCTGTTGGGGCCGCAAGAGCATAAATAGGCTTTCCTGATGCTGCAGAATCAACAAGAAAGTTGTCCACATCAGCTTCTGTTAGGAATCCTGTTGCCATGTTGCTTGTTTTTAAGAAGATTTGTAATACCTATCTAGATCAATCAACCAATTTATAATGGTTAGAAGTAAGGAATCGAAAGAACAAGTCTTTGAAAAATGACCTGCAGAAATAGACAGTGTTGCCGATGTCTTTGGCTGATATTTCAGTAACTTGTGATTTCCAAGGCTTGTGATGTATATCATAAAGACTTTGCTTTGAAGATTAAAAGATGGTATGTAAATGTTGCTCCAGTAAATCCAAATCGGATTGTAATGTTGAGCATGTTTGTGAAGAAATGTTAAATGGAAATGTTTGCTCTAACCCACGTGCAATCTATGGAACTAACAAAATTTCAAAAAGAATTAGAGAACTGATGGAAGCAAACGAAACCCTTAAGAATAGAATTGTTCAAAAGGCATCTGCGAAGCGATGTCTAGCAAAGCCGACATTTGCAGATGGTTGTATTAAGCAAGTAAAATGTAATTCAATATTGTGTAATATAGTTTGTTAGACTACAAGTCCATGTTCGCTCGTCAATGTAATTACGCTAATTTAGCGTAATTACTCTGGTAAACATCTTTCTCGATTTCCGCTCAATGGATCCCCAGGTGGGCATCGAATGCGAATCTCTCCTGGATCAATTTCACTCATATTCGTGTCGACGTTCACTACGTTCACGTCTCTAATATGACCATACATTTCTGCCATCTTCATAGTAATTCGATAAATGTAATCTGAAATCTTATCATCAGTGAGTTCGTTAATTATACCTGATGCTCTCGCCACAACACCTGCTGCTTTACTCAAATTAGAATTGTACTTACGGTAAATTCTCCCAATCTGTGTTAAGATTCTATTACGACTCTCTTTGTTAAGTCTTTCTATAGTCTTCGAGTCGATGGACTTGCTTGGCATATAGAATTCACCAATTATTGTTTCAACAATATCGAATGGAGCAATACAATCAAAATATGTTTCCCAAATATCATTTGGATCGATCTGATTCCATTTTTTCATTTCATTATTGTACTCGATTCCAACAAACATTACACGAATAACGATAGACTTAGTCAAGATAATAAACTTAAGTCGTGTAGACCACATTCCATACCCAGGGAGATCAAGTAAGAATCTGTATCTTCCCATCTGAGGAACAGTTATCGGTTGAGTAAAGACCTTTCCACGAATATCAGGGATATCAATTAAAAATTTTCCTGGAGGTATTAAAGTCTCATTCGGTTTCTTTGGATCGGCGATCCTCTTCCCAGTGAAGTAACTCAGATGTTCACGGATAAATGAATGAGAAAAAGCAGCACCCTTGAAGAATACTGAATTGTCTCTTCTTTGAAGAGAATTTTTGGCTTCTTCCGAGGACACAATGTAGTCCTTAATAGAATCCCAAGTCATTATTGGAGAATCTAGAATAGAAAAGCGAGAAGCAATAGTAAAAACTCCATAAGAATACTCTGGGAAAGGGATTAAGAACTTGTGACGACGCTTTCTTGAATAGACTGCCAACGGGAATTGATTTTCAAGGATTTTGTTCGAATCAGTTCCATCTGCAAAATGAGTAAAGATTTCTGTTCCCATTGGCGGAAGAGGTAGTCCATTGCGAGCAGCATAGTCAAGACTTCGAGTAATCATGTCACAAGTAATAGTCTTTCTCATTGCAGGAGTATCACCAAATGTTTCTTCTGGATTAACTTCAGAATTAGCAACAACTACCATGTATGGCTGCTCGGATAAACTTACTCCACGAAGAATGGGTGGATCATAAACAACACCACTTGCATATGGACGTGCAGCTGAAATGAGTCTAGTAGTGTCTGTTGTTACTGTGTCAGGGACTATTTTGTAAATCACAATTTCACCGCCACGATCAATGTGAATGTCTATTTCATCGTCTTTCAAAGGTTCAAGATCTGTGTTTGGTTTCATTGTGGTTGTATCTTCGAACCAAAGAGGTTTACGTTGAAGAGCAGATGTCTTACCTGCAGCTAGATCAGCAGCAATCCGAGCCGTGGTGTTGGCTGCCTGGGTGTCAATCTTTAAGAAGTATTCTGTTAGAATTCGTTTAATTATCCCATCTAATTCGGGTAGGAGTTCAGGTGAGTAAAGCATTCCTGAATATTTTTCAAGATCAGTTAGGTCAGCATATCCATATTTTTCGAAAAGTTCAAGTCTATACCGATTGTACATGCGATAACAAAGGGAAGTCTTGTTCTTCAACATGGCTCCGAATGTAATTTGGAGCGCGTTTTCGAAAGACTCGTTCGACATTTGATGTGATAGTTTCTTAACAATTCCAATAGTGATGTACTTTTGCGAGATCTCATTAGAGATTGAGCGGAATTCTGGGGATGAAATTAGTTGACTGTTCGAAAGTGCTACAAGTAAGTTAATTGGAGATTTCCAATGGAATCCAGCATATGAAAACTTCAGTGAGAAATGTTCATTCTCCCAGACCTGACCTTGTTTGACACGTCGATCAATATAATCGAACTCGTCTTGCCTAGAAGAATTAAATGAAAAGAACTTTCTTGCTTCTGACTTACTTGAAACATCTACGTCTGAAACATCTTTAGCAGCGTCAAGAAGATGAAGCCTTCGGGAAACAAAGGTGAACTTAGAATTTATCTCTTTTTCGGCTTGTAGAACTTCAGGTCCGGCCATCTCCAAATACTTAGGAAACAATGGTGCAACTCTTTTGTTCAGGAGAATCCACCGAGCTTGATCAGGGGAGACACCTGGTGGTAGTTCAAAGCCATCAAATGGATCAGCAATGGAAGGAACCCAGGACATCGCTTGTTTTACTTGACTGGATTAGGTGTTGTTAATAAGAAATTGTTAGTGACAATTTACTCTGGAATAGTGTTAGTCTGAATCAGAAAGATCTAGTGAACTATCCGAATTATAGAATAAAAATCCTTTCTGTAAACCATATTTCTTGCTAATACGTTTATGTGATCTACAATATACCGATTCATCGGATTTCTTACTAAGACATTGTCCGACAACTGTGAGAGCAAGGCACGTCATTTTTTTGCTTGAAAGAATTCAAGACGTTTGCGTTTCAATGATACAAATTGTATCATTAAAATCTGTTCATTAGAATGGATCAGAGCTTGAGATCTCGCTTAACGCGATCGATTGTCTCTGACACAGCAGTGTCCATTTCGAGGACACGAAGTTCAAGGTTGACAAGCTCAACTCCACTTTGAACGAACTTACTAAGCCAATATACATCACGGTTTTGTGCGTACATAGTCATAGCCTTTGCCAAATGATCAAGCATCGACTCATGGATTGAATCTCGGCGCTCGTTAAGCTGCTCAGTTGTGTAGACCTTGACGCTGTCAAGTACAGTTGAAATTTGTGAACTAGACTTCATTGGAGAAGACGAATGGAAACATTGTGACCATGTCTTACAACAATCGTTATTACTACTTGATCGTAGAGGAGACCTAGATCGCTTGGGACTCTTTGAAGGAGACCTAGATCGCTTGGGACTCTTTGAAGGAGACCTAGATCGCTTGGGGCTCTTCGGAATTGATGTTTGTTGTTCTCCTTCGAAATCAGAAAGTTCGCTCGGAACCTTTTGTGGCTGAATGCGTCGAACAATCTTCTTTACAATAGGCTTCCAAGAAGGTGTAGCCTCAGAAATCGTTCGCATCAAATCTGTAGAATCGGAATCAGAAGACTCCGAATCGGACTCTGTCCCTGAGCTACTGTCGCTTCCAGAACTTTCTGTGTAATCAGAATCGTCATTGCTGTCGTAAGACGAACTACTACAACTCGACGAATCACTTGACGTAAGATCTTCGATACTAGAAACTTCAGAATCGGATCCTGAAGAAACCTTGGCTTCACCTGCCTCCCTTCGGTCGGATCTGCAGATACCCTTACGAACATACTTCTTCGCGGTTGGCTTCACAGAAGTCGAAGCCGGGAAAACGAATGTTGGAATTGACGGAATAACCGTTGCGGCAGACATTGCAGGAGGAAGAACAGACTTTGGTCGGTTCATTACAGCAAGTACTGAAGCGGACACAACGTCAGAAACACCAATGTTTACAACAGAATTAGCAGATTCTGAAGAATCTCCCGAGTCCGTCGAGTCCATAGATTGAACGGATTCAATGCTAGGAACAACTACTGAAACGATTGGCGAAGGTGGGATCACAACAGGAAACGTTGGAACTTGCTTCGGTTGATGCAATTGACACTTACCATCTGAAAGAGCATAACATGAGCAAGGCTTGCCACGATTGTTACCACTTCGAATGATCGAAGAACACGTGTACAAGGGCGTCTGCGAAGCGATGCCAGGCGAAGCCAAGGGCGTCTGCGAAGCGATGCCAGGCGAAGCCAAGGGCGTCTGCGAATCTGACTGAAAGGAGGCAGGCAAGGCCAATGTGTTGCAAGGTGGAGTGACAATTGTAGTCTTTGAGACATATCGCGAAAAATTATGCTCGCTGCATTGCTCCGAATTCATAGTTGGCTTGAAACAAGGAATAAACCCGTCACCTGATCGAATTGGAGCAGAGCAAAACCCAGATTGTGTCTTAAAAACTCGTCTGTGTACTGTAATAAAACAATTCGGACAAACCTTTAATGTCCAAGAACAATCAGGAATTGTATAGAATGTATTGCCACAAGGCTTCCCATCGGAAAGAATTTGTTGGCAATTTGACCAAACCAAACTGTCTGCATATACAGACTTCTTCGCAGCGGCAATAGCAGCCTTACGAGTATTAGAACGAGGCATTTTTAAAAGTCTCACAGTACTAGTTTTGTGAATCTGTGTTTACGTTTTTCAAAAATCATTTTTGATGAAATTTTCATCAAACGATGTTTAGTCTTTTTGTCAAAAGAAGTTTGGTCTTTGGAATTGCTATCAAAGCCTTGGCTTCACTTTGTTCTATAAAGTGTTCCGGAATGTACAAACAAGGAGTACATGGTGTTGGGTAAGTTTCTTGGAACATTTTTTTAAACAAATCGACCAGAAAATATTATTCAATTGATACAATAGCTGATCTTGAAACAATCATTTCTTTGTAATCTAATTCTTTACACGAGTCTTGTTTGTTGATACAACCTAACATGATCTTCAGACTGTTTGTAAAGACGAGTCCATTTACGTTTTTCGTCTTGATTGTCTGGTTTGCAAAGACTAATAAGTCTTCCATAAATGTTAACAAGTAGTTGATGCTTGGTATAAATCTTTTGGCGTATTTCACAGTCAACTCCTTGAAAGTTTGATTTCAAAATTTGCTCTTTAATCTTGAAAGTATTGTGTCTTTGTTTAATTCGATCAAGAGTTAATTCTATTTCGTTGAGATCAAAACAGTTCTCAACTTTGAAATCGTTAGTAGTTGTTTGTGTTACAAGGGCTTCAATATCTTGTCTAAAACTTATAAACTTTAAATGATATTCTTGTTGCAATGACTTAACCATGTCTTGGACTCTACCTGATCTTATAACAAGACGATCGTATTCATCTAAACGTGAGGTTTGGACAGTTGAATGATCGCTGTTAGAAAGAACACTGTCAACGATAAGACAATGTTTAGGTGTTCCTAAACCATGGCATTCAAAACTAACATAAGATCCTGGAGATGAATCTGAGCTATCGCTAAAGAAATCGACTATTACCGTGTTTTCCTGGCGTAAAATAGGTATACTCCTCGGACGTACGACTTCTGTTGCACAAGAATCAATAGGTTGAAGCATATTTTCTGCTTTTGGTATAGCAATTTTAAGACTCAATTTCCTCAATAAGGAAATTAACGAAACACACGCAAAGGAAATTAGTGCATAGCCGGTAAGCTGATATTTACCAAATCATCAATAAGACTCTTCAGAATTCGTTTCTCAGATTGAAACTTTTTGTCAGTTACAAGATCAATGTAGTCTACAATCATAGAAACCATGATCTTAATCTTTTCTTGCTTTACATTTGCAAGTTCAACAAGATTTACAACAGGGCTGTGC